>Ga0209069_10001087_pt1 | contig 13533 bp, 14 predicted proteins | sample Str013_2_FD_187202 | JGI IMG/M metagenome (GOLD analysis project Ga0209069, IMG submission 187202) | Freshwater sediment microbial communities in response to fracking from Pennsylvania, USA - Straight Creek_MetaG_SC_2013 (SPAdes) (version 2) | ecosystem: Environmental > Aquatic > Freshwater >...
CGTGATCACCGCGCACGGCGATCACCCTCGATTGCCGTGGCCGGGGTTACGATGACCTCGTCGACCCGTTCGCTGCGCTCGCCAGTCCCAATGGTTCCGGTAACAACGATCTGACCACGGCTCAGTTCGAACCGTTAGGTCCGGAAGGGAGCGACACTGAAGCGAATCCTTCGCGGCATAGGCGGCAGTGTAGATCATATCAGTCAGCGGCGTTCGCGCGCCGAGTGATGAGGCCGGCATGGTGCAGGCGATCCAGATGGAACGACAGCATGTTGCTTGGCACATGGACGGCCGCTTCGATTTGGCCAGCCGGCAGGCCGTCCTTGCCCGCCCGCACCAACAACCGGAATACGTCGAGCCGGCTGTCCTGCGCCAGGGCCGAGAGACCCGCAATGGCTGGTGCCTCGTCCATTCATGGACCGATAGCACTCCCTATGACATCAAGCGGGTGATCTCGATCCTCGGTGTGCCCAATCTGATCAGGGCCATTGCAGCCTTTTTGTTTTGGTTTTTTGGTCCGTGGGCGGCCTTCTCGCCACCGGAAAGCTGCTTGACGCGAACTGAGCCAGAAACCGGCGAAAGCGGCCTCGAAACACACGGCCATCGCCGGTTGACGACTTCGGAGCCGGTTCTCACACGACCTCATACAAAAGCCGCCATTTCCAGTCGATGAACGACGACGAATTGATCGCCGCCGACCACGTCCGCTGATTCAACTATTGTGTCAGCACTCAGATGTTGTTCTTCTCGGCAATCTCGATGGCGTCGTTCAACTTCGATGCCGAGATCGCGAACGGTGCCGGCAATGTTCGAATGTTCGAGCGAGGGGAGCTTCGCGTGGAGTTGCGGTCGATGGTCGCCACTACCAAAGCGGAACAATTGAACTCATTGTCACCCGCTTTACATCGGGAATGGTCGCCCTCAAAAGTTCGTTCCGGTCAAAAGCTGCGGGGTTCGCTTCCAAGGTTCGCCGCAAGGACGCCCCGAAGGCTTGCCGCAGTTCCGTTCCGAGATTGAATTTTCGCAAGCGTGTCGTGCGCGCAAGATCCTGGCGCACGTCGATGGGCACGCCACTTCCACCGTGCAGAACCAGGGGCAGCCGCGTCAGAGCTTCAATGGCAAAGAGCGCGTCCCGATCGATCTGAGTCGTTGCCTGCAACATCAAATGCGTGTTGCCGACCGAAACGGCGAGCGCGTCGGCTCCTGAGTCGCGATCAAACAACGCGGCTTCTTGCGGCGAGGTGACGGCCGATGCAGCGCCGCCCGAGTATCCAACAACGCCGACTTCCCCTTCGACGGACACGCCGGCGCTGCGGGCTAAGGATACAATTTTGGCTGTCAGCGCAATGTTCTGCCCGATCGGCAACGATGAACCGTCGATCATCACCGAGGTAAAGCCGTTATCAATCCCCTCACGGCATTCCTCAAGAGTTCGGGCGTGGTCGATGTGACAGACGATGGGCACGCGCGCCCGTTCGGCCAAATGGCGAAACATCTTGCCAAGAACCGGCACCGGCGTGTGCTGGCGGCAACCTGGACCGGCCTGCAAGACGATTGGAATGCCAGTCTCATCGGCCGCTTCGGCATAGGCGCACGCATCCTCCCAACCCAGCACCACCAGCCCGGCAACTGCTCCGCCCCGCTTTTCGGCGGCCTCCAAGACATCGGTTAAAGTTGCGACCGTCATTTAAACTTCGCGATCATGTCTTTGATGCCCGGTATCGTCTCGATCTGATAGGCGTGCGCTGGCTGGAAATATTGTACCAAAGGCCGCTGACTGAGGCCGCCAAGGATGGTGAAATAATACATCTCGTAGCCGGGCGCGGCGACGCAGGGGTGATAGCCCTTGTCCAGAATGATCGTGGAGCCATCAACGAGGTGATGGGCATCGCCGATCTTGCCATCCTCGCGCTGAATGAGCTGCATCCCAAAGCCATTTTTCGGACGAAAGCGGAAGTTGTAGGTTTCATCGTGCCGAGTTTCGACGATGGTACCATCGGTAGCCTGGCGGTCCGTATCGTGCTTATGCGGAGGAAATCCCGACCAACCGCCTTGGCCAACCGTGAATAGCTCCGATACCAGCAAACGGCCGACTCGGTTGCGATGTTTGGTGCCGAGAATATGTTTGATTTTGCGATGCGTCTTGGTTTCGTCGGAGCCGTATTGCACCTTGTCGATGTCGGGAGCGCGCACGGCAAAGGGCGTCAGCACGCCCTCGAACTTGGCCCCTGCGACGAAAATCTCGGTGCCATCGCTGAGGCAAATCAATCGGACCCTGGCACCCGTCGGAACATACACGCCCTCCGGCTCTCCGTCCCAAACATCGGCCTTGCGCTGGCCAATTGCCGCAAATCGTTCCTTGCCGATCTCAACATCAATGGTTCCCGTCGCGGGAACAACGCCGGTTTCATAGCCAGGGATCGCGTAGTCGAACGATTGGCCGCGACTGAGCTTGACGATGTTGAAGAAATTCAACGGCACCCTGGCATCGCTAGGGCTGATGATTGGTTCGTTGCAGTTGTCGTAGGGCGGAATATGCATGGGGGCCTCGGCGTCAAGGTGATGTCAGCGGCGGGTTCTTGGCCATGAAAACCGTAAGTTCGCTCAGCGTCGGCATCGCAGGCGCGCAGCCTACTCGCGTCACGACGATCGCGGCAGCCGCCGATCCGCATCGCAAACTGTCGGTCAGGGTTTTGCCGACGGCCAGACCCGAGGCAAACCCGGCCAGAAACGCGTCGCCCGCTCCAGTGGGTTTCAGCGGCCGCACGAGATAGGTTCCAAGTTCGATCCGTTCATCCTTGGCAAAGGTGATCGAGCCGCGATCACCCATCTTATAGATCACCATCGAGCTTTGCCGCTCACCCAAAAGCTTTGCCAAGTCCAGCCCGGCGGCGTAGTCGCCCGCAAGCAGGCCAAATTCGTCATCGTTGCCCACCACAATTTGGCAAACTTCGGCGGCACGCAAGCAGATTTGGGCGGCCTCCTTGCGGCTCGCCCAAGTGTACGCACGATGGTCGATGTCTATGATGGTGACCAACCCCGCAGCCTTTGCCTTCTCGATGGCACAGAATGTTGCTGCCCGCGATGGATCGCGCGCTAAGCTGGTCCCGGTCAAAATCAGGGCACCGAACGAGCTGAAATCGCAGGCTTCGACTTGGTCCAACGAAAGTTCGAAGTCGGCCGCGCCATTACGATAGATCACCGACTGGCAGTTTTCGGTCCGGCTTTCCACCACCGCCAACGAATTGCGCACCTCGCCCCCCATGGCCCGAACGTGGTCAGTGCTGATGCCGAATCGCTGAAGCTCGGCCAGCACGAACCGGCCGACCGCGTCGTCGGACACCGTGCCCAGCAGCGACGCACGGCTGCCCAACCGGCACAATCCAGCTGCAATATTGGCGGATGAGCCGCCAAGCGCCGAGGTGAACTGTCGGGCGTCTTCCACGCGGGTTCCAGGCGGGTCAGCATAGAGATCCATTCCCGCGCGACCGAGTACCAGAAAGCGATTGTCCTTGATGCGATCGAGGCTCACGCCTTGCTCCCCTTGGGCTTGACGGCGAACGATAAGTGCGGTTTCAACGTCTTGCAACGGCCAGCAGTGCAAAGGGTTAGATGGGCGTAGTAGAGCGACCAGAACACCGGTCAAGCCGACTTTCCGTGGTGGGATGCGGTCAACCAGATCATCGAGCCGCCTTCCTGTCTCACACCGAAAAGCGGTGGGTGAATGTCCACTAGGTTTAGGCAATCTGCTATGAACATCAAAATTGGCAACGCACCTTGTTCCTGGGGCGTCGAGTTTGCGAATGACCCGCGTAACCCGCCCTGGACTCGCGTGTTGGACGAATGCAAGGCGGCGGGCTATGGCGGCATCGAACTTGGCCCCATCGGCTTCATGCCGGAGGACCCATCGGTCCTAGGCGACGCCCTCAGGGAACGCGAGCTCGAACTCATCGGCGGCGTGGTCTTTCGCGCCTTCCACGATCCGGCCCATTGGGATGACCTCAAACAGGCGGCGGTGCGAACCTGCAAAGCGCTGAGGGCGCACGGGGCGCAGCACCTTGTGCTGATCGATTCCATTTCTCCGCAGCGGGCTCCGACCGCGGGGCGGCCGGGTGAGGCCGCGCAGATGGATGCAGCCGAGTGGAAGGGATTTGTCCAGAGGATTTCTGACATCTCGCGCATGGGCCGCGATCAGCACGGTTTGACGGTCAGCCTGCATCCGCACGCGGCAGGCTTCGCTGACTTCGAGCCCGAAGTCGAACGGTTGCTCGGCGAAATTGAGCCATCCCTGCTAAGGCTCTGCCTCGACACTGGCCATTCGCACTATGCCGGGTTTGATCCAGTCGCCGTGATGCGGCGGCACATGGGCCGTCTGGCCTATGTGCACTTCAAGGACATTGATCCTGTCGTACGCGCCAATGCCGTCGCCAACCGCCAGGACTTCTACAAGGCGTGCGCTGAGCGCATCTTCTGCAATCTCGGCGAGGGGATGACCGATTTCAAGGCCGTCCGCCGGCTCTTGCTCGACTGCGGTTATTCCGGCTGGTGCACGGTCGAGCAGGACTGCGATCCGGCGGGAACGACATCGCCGCTGAACGATGCGCGCATCAACCGTGAATTCTTGACAACAATCGGCTTTAACTGACGGAATTGACATGACGAAATTGAACTGGGGACTGATCGGCGGTGGCGAAGGCAGCCAGATTGGTCCAGCGCATCGGATCAGCGCGTCGCTCGATGGGCTCTACACGATGGCGGCCGGCGCACTCGATGCCAACCCTGCCAGGGGCCGCGACTACGCTCAACGACTCGGGATCGATCCGTCGCGCGCCTATGGCGACTGGCGGGAGATGCTGGCGGCCGAAAGCGGCCGCATGGATCGTGTGGATCTTGTGACCGTAGCAACGCCCAACGCCACACATTACGAAATCACGAAGGCCTTTCTCCAGGCCGGCTTCCATGTGCTGTGCGAAAAGCCCATGACGATGACGGTCGATGATGCTGAGGACATCGTTGCGGTCGCCAACGGCACGGGCAACATTTGCGCGGTCAATTATGGCTATTCCGGCTACGCCCTGGTGCGCCATATGCGGGCGATGGTGGCGCGCGGCGATCTGGGCAAAATCCGCCTGATAAAGGCGGAATTCGCCCATGGCTTCCACGCAGACGCAACCGATGCCGACAACCCACGCGTGCGCTGGCGCTATGACCCGGCCGAAGCTGGCATTTCGGCGGTGTTCGCCGATTGCGGCATCCACGCGCTGCACATGGCCAGCTACGTGTGCGGACAGGAAGCCGAACAGATTTCCGCCGATTTCGTCTCCGCAATTTCCAGCCGCAAGCTTGAAGATGACGCGATGATCAGCCTACGCATGGACGGCGGCGCGACGGTGCGTCTGTGGACAAGTGCCATCGCGGTTGGCCGCATGCATGGCCTGAATATCCAGGTCTTTGGCGAAAAGGGCGGCCTGCGTTGGGCCCAGGAGTGGCCGAACCAGCTATTTTGGACGCCGCTGAACGGCCGCACGCAAATTCTTGAGCGCGGCGGTCCCGACTTGTCGCCCGAGGCCAATCGCGCATCGCGAGTGACCATCGGTCACGCCGAAGGCATGCCGCTGGCATTCGCCAACATCTATGCGGACCTCGCGGAGGCCATCGCGGCAAGGCGTGCGGGGCGCGCCGTAAATCCGTTAGCAGATCATTATCCCAAGGCTGTCGATGGCTTACGTTCGATGGCGGCCATTCGCGCGGCGGTCCAGTCCGCACAATCGGGCGGCAAATGGGTCGACGCCCGGCCACCGTCATTGCGGTAGCGCTAACGAGCAAATCTGCCGTTGACCTTGTTTCGTCTCCTGAATCCCCGTGAAAAGCATCAGTGTTGAACGGATTGTTAATATTGGTTGAGGGGAGCCGTCGCGGTAAAGCCGGTGGTGTGGACTTTTGGCTTTTTCTCAGGAAGTCAACATTAGGTATTCGGCGAGCATGTCGATCCTCTCGTCAGGTGTCCGCTTGTTAAGTGGTGTAGACACGGCTCTTATGGAGCGAACAGGTCACCGAGCAGCGGATTGCGAAGTCCGCAATCTCTGCGTTTCGATCTGCAACGTATTGCGCGCGCCAGCGTATCGAGTTTGACGCGGCCGGCGGATGTGAAAGAGCCCCTTGACTTTGACAGCCCCATACAAGGCCAAGCCTTCGGCGGCCGCAGTGCGGCCGGCCTTGACCGCAGCTACGCGCGACGGCCTGTCGCTTTCGCAGATCGGACGGAAGGATTCCTCGGTCGAACAGAAGGATTTCCCTTCAGACAGGCGGTCACGCGTGTCCGACTTAGAGACTTACAGATAATCAGCATAGTTTTTTTGTTCGGCCAGAGTCCGTTCTTTCGTCCCGGCCATACGCAGCAAGCGAGCGGCACACGGGCTTGCATCAAGGGACGGCGCTCTTGCACCGCCGGAGGGCTTGTCCTTGACAGGCCGAGTGACCGCCGTGCAGTCACATATCTATCCCACACATGAAATAAGCTGGGCACACGTTGCCCATTCGAGACTTTGCTAAATTGCCATGTGATCGGCTGTGACGTGGAGTTGATGGCGACTGAAGTTGCACAAACCAACCGCCATGCCAATATAAAAGCAACCGCCGGAAAGCCTCGCAGAGTGCGCGGCCCGACCCTCAAGGGAGGTATGTTTGACGACCTATCGCAAAACGGATGAGGCCATCAAGGCCCTCACGTCAGAGCAATACCGGGTAACACAGCAGAACGGCACTGAGCGCTCCGGCACCGGCGAATATGAACACAACAAGGCCGTTGGCATCTACGTGGATATCGTAAGCGGCGAGCCGCTGTTTGCCTCCAGCGACAGGTTTGACTCCGGCTGCGGCTGGCCCAGCTTCACCAAGCCGATCGAGCGGGCGCACGTGCAAGAACTCAAGGACGGATCGCACGGCATGACCCGAACCGAGGTGCGCTCTGCCTACGGTGACAGCCAGCTCGGCCATGTCTTCACTGATGGTCCGCGCGACAAAGGCGAGCTGCGCTATTGCATCAATTCGGCGTCCTTGAAGTTCATCCCAAAGGCAGCGATGGAAGCCAAGGGCGATGGCGTGTATCTTGATCAGGTAGAGGAGATTTGAAAATGGCGATGGAACGAGCTGTTCTGGCTGGCGGATGTTTCTGGGGCGTGCAGGATCTCATCCGGCGGCAAACAGGTGTGGTCTCCTCGCGCGTTGGCTACACCGGCGGCGATGTGGCCAATGCCACCTATCGTAATCACGGCACACATGCCGAAGCGGTCGAGATCAACTTCGACCCCGAGAAGACAAGCTATCGCAAGATCCTGGAGTTCTTCTTCCAGATACATGATCCAACAACAATGAATCGGCAGGGCAATGATCGTGGTCCGTCCTACCGATCAGCAATCTATGTTACGTCGGACATGCAAAAGCAGGAGGCTCTCGATACGATTGCCGATGTTGACGCGTCCGGCATATGGCCCGGAAAAGTGGTCACAGAGGTGGAGCCCATCGGACCGTTCTGGGAAGCAGAGCCGGAGCATCAAGACTACCTTGAGCGAATTCCGCATGGCTACACCTGCCACTTCGTGCGCCCGAATTGGGTATTGCCGAAACGCAAGGTTGCGGCCGAATAGGACGCGGGCCGCCACGTTTTCATATCCCCCACCGCAAGGCCGCAGTGCGCACTGGCGCGTCCCACAAGCCCAAGACGTCATCGTCTAGGCGCGTCAGCGTGATTGAGCAGCCGGCCATGTCGAGCGACGTCACATAACTACCGACCAGTGAGCGACGTCGTTGGCGAACTACCCTTACCGGTGGTTCCGTCACCACTCCCCGCTCCGGCTGCCAGCTCTCTCTCGATATGTGTTTTCACCTCAACCATGGCTCTCTTTTTTGCAACGGCCCGTTCAGCCTCGGACAAGTGGATGCCCCGTTCGGGGTGATGGAACATGTACGTCTTCGGGTCGACAGGCTCGCCGGCAAACGCTGATGCGAACTGGCCCGTTGCGATCCTGTACTGGACCGTGTTGCCCGGCAGCTCTGAGAGCACATTCAAGGTCTTGGATCTGCTGATGCGGTCGATGAGCTCGGGCGTCGCCTCGCTTTCGGAGATGCAACCAACGGGGATACAGTCATCGTAATGCAGCCTGACAAACTTGGCCTCATCGTTCTCGTCGTCGAATTGAAGCGCTAGGCCGACCGGACGAACAGTGCTTGGCGGAGTTTGGATCAACAACAACTTCTTGTCCTGCCCCTCGATTTCTCGCACGCTCACCGACACGCGGAGTGCGATAGTTCCCTCGCCGAAGCTTACATGCTGGGTGTCGCAAACCTTCTTCTCCCCAGACTTAACTGGATTGGGACCTCTGTCTGCCAGACCAGCGATCGGCACCGGCTCGCAAATCTTGGCCCAGACCGGAACCGGCTTGTTCTGTGCGGCAGCGGCCGCATCCCCTGCGCAAGCCATCGAACCTATGGCCGTCGCACAAATGGCAGCTGCGAAGCGAACGTCACTCAGTCGAACCGAACCGCTCGCCATGACTCCAACTCCTTTCATTCCAGTCGGGACAAACTGTCTGAAGGTCGCGCCCCGTCCAATAGTCGCCGACGCCGAGGAGGCTTCGACACTGCAAAGACAAATCTCGAATTCGTTCATTCCAGTGGCGGTGACGCGATTTCCAGCAGCTTACCTTAGATGCAATTCAAGCATAACTTCAGACAGGAATTTAACGTAATCTTCGACTGTTATTAATGGAAAATACAGATTGAATCTTGATTTCCAAACATCCGTAACGCCAAGTGATCTGCACCTTTGCTCTAAAACTCTATCAAAATCCTCAGACAATACTCCAAGTTCCTTTATTTTATCAGTCCGCCGAACTGCGTAACCAACCAGCTCGAAAAGATCTGAAAACGCCATTTCGACTGCTTTCGAATTGAAGTTCTTATCTGCAAACTCAGAAGAAAAATTACTGAATGTCAGCTTGGAGCGTTCTTGCGCCGAGCGATACCACTTCCGTCTTGACAGTATCATGACAACGCCGCAGGCCAGCAAAAAAGGCACAACAATTATGGGCGCTAACGGCATGATTGTCACCCCTATCCGCTTGTACCGATTCTTATAAGACGCGAACCAATCATAGATTCCAACTCCAGAATTATAGCCTAAATAACCACCGCTCACGCCACCTGCGATGCCAAGAGGCACTGACCCAACGCCGCCGCTCAGACCGCCTAAAGCCACACCACCCGTGGCACCAAGAGATCCCAACGTGAAACCGCCAATTTGACCAGCAGTCTCTCGCCACGGGTCGTCAGCATACGCAATAAAACCTACAGCAGCCGCAGCGCCAATAACTGGCATAAAACGACCAGTTGCAGTTGCCAGATTGGCCGTTGTTGCCCCTAAATTGAACATTGTTGGTGTCGGAATCCGTGGAATAGTTATATCGCTTAGAAATGTTGATCTAGCGATCGTTGACGCCGGAGAAGTGTATGGGTAAGAACCTAGCGCACCAATTTTCGGGATCGTCGGCAAACCCGAGCCTGCGATGGCACCTGCTAGCGGGGAAAAGTACGATGACGAAAGAGTAGTTGAGCGGCCATATGAATATTCAGACAAATTCGACGCCAACCCAGTCGGGTCAGCTTTATTCAGCGGATCGTTGCCGACATAGGCGTAGATATTTATCCCACCCTTGATCCCTATCGGGTCCGTCTGCAAGAACCGCCCAAGTGTGGTGGAGTATGTGCGCGCCCGATAGAAATACAATCCGGTTTCGGCATCGAACCGTCGGCCGGTGTACCGGAATGCCGCCGTACCCGCTCCAGCGACGGTGCCCAGGCCATAGGCCGAATAGGTGTACCGCTCCGTAAGCTGACCCAGGTTGTTGGTCAATCCTATGACCGAACCCTGTACGTCGGCAAACTGGTAGGTCGGGGTCCCCGTGTTGTCAAGGGACAGAACAGGCTCGTCGAGACCGGCCCCATAGACGAACCGCCGGGTGAGCGACAGCGTCGTAACACCCGTGTACTCCGCCAGTTCCCGCTGGCCAAAGGAGGCGAAGAACGTGAATGTCCCATTGATGTTCTTCCAGAGGCGCCGGTCGAGGCCGTCATAGCCATAGGTGACCGTGGTGCCGGTGGTCGATGCCGATATCAGCCTGTTTTCGGTGTCGTAGCCGTAAGTCCAGACACCATCCGTGATCAGGTTGCCGCGCTTGTCGTAGGTCTTCGCGGCGCCGTTCACGGCTGTGTACTGGTTGAGGGTGTTTGCCGTGTAGGTGTTGGATGCAGCCGGCAATCCGGACGGCAGGAACAGGTTGTCCGAGGCCGCCAGCGACGATCTCTGGTGGTCGGCATTATACTGAGCTTCCTCATCCGGCAACGGAGCGCCATCGCGGAACATCAGCTCGGTACGGAACAGGCCGATGCCGTCGCAGGCTGCGGGGTCGATGCCTGTGCGGTCGTCCGGCCCTGCAATGTTGATCGATATGGTGATGGACACGCCATCCTTGGTACTGGCTGGATGAGCAAGAGAGGTCTGCTCGACAAAGCGCAATTTGCCGTTGCTAGCCAGATCGCGGGTCAGCGCGGCCTTGGTGTTGGCGCCAGGGCTGAGCACGATCCGGCCATTCGTGCCGTCGACAATGGCGGCGCTGTGACCTTCCAGCGGCAAGTCGCCCAGACCGGTCACCATCGGGATACCACGCGCGCGCGCCAGCATGGCGACGTGACTGGAAGGGCTTCCCGCCGCCAGCATGACGCCGCCGCCCTGTGACCAGTCCGTTTCCAGAAACTGGCTCGGCGTCATATCGGTGGCGGCGGCAATCGCACCGGCCGGGATGGCCGCCGGAGCCGTGCCGCCCCGCAGGTGCCGAAAGACCCTGTCGCGCAGGTCGGCCAAGTCAGCGGCACGTGCGCGAAAAGGCTCGTCATTGGACCGGGTGTAGTCATCGATCTGATCCTGCAGCGTCGCCATCCAGGCTTCATCGGCCGGCGCTCCGGCGCTGATCGCATCAAGAGCCGGCTGCCGTAAGGTGTCATCGGCGAGCATGGCCGATTGGAATTTCAGGATGTTTCTCCCGTCGCCCCAAACGGCGGCTGCCAAGGTCTCGATCTCGCATATCGAGGCGCTGAGAGCGACGTCCAAGGCTTCGCGTTCCTGTTCCGGATCTCTGGCTAATCGCGCCTTGCCGGTACTGGGCGCGAGGATCACGATGGCGCCATAGGCCAGCCCCGCTGCAGCGGGCCGGCCGGTCAGCATTTGCTCAGCGAGTGGTAGTGTCGCGGTCTTCGTCGAAGTTTCGCTCGACGAGGGCAACAAGGGCGATGACAGCTGTTTCGGCATCGTCACCCTCTGCGCTGATCGCAAGCGATGTGTTGCCCGGCAATTTCAAAGCCATCACTTTCACAATGCTCTTGGCGTCCACCCATTTCGCCGTCCGGCGGGGCGAATATGTACGGTCGCTCTGAACGTCTTGGCGAGCTTGGTCAGCTTCACGGCTGGGCGAGCATGAAGCCCCGTGGGATTGGTCATCAGCACCGACGCCTCGGCCTTGCCCGATGTCATGGCTGCTCCTCGTAACGTTCGCATCGCCGTTTGTGATCATCATCGCATTTTCGCCCCGGATCATACCGGCGACAGCTCCTCAGCAGTGCGCCGCACCTCGGCAAGTGACGCGCCGCCCGACGCTTCTGTCGCCGCCATCACCGAGCCTTCGACAATCGGGGCGTTGCAGACAATGATCTTATGCTGACGATCCGCCGGCATTATTTCGACAGCCATCTCGCTGTTGGTCTCGGCACCTCCCAGGTCGACCAGGATGGCGACACCCTTGTCCGACCACGCCTTATCGATGGCGGCCATGATGGCTTCTATGCTGGTGCCCAGGCGCCCTGACGGATTGCCGCCGCACCAAGCCAAGGGAACCTCAGTGCCGACCATCTGGCGCACCATGTCAGCCGTGCCTTCCGCCACCTTGGCCGAATGCGAGACGATGACGATGCCAACGTTGCTCATGTATGGACCTCCAGCACATCAAGGACGACATCGACGATAAGTTGGCTGGAACGTGCGCCAGGGTCCATGTGGCCTATCGAGCGCTCACCCAGGAAGGAAGCACGGCCGCGAATCGCCTGCATCGGGATGGTTGCGGCGGCCGCCTGGGCTGCGACCTCGCGGGGCTGGTAGCCCTTGTCGAGTGCCCCCTGCACCGGGACGAGCACATCGAGCATGGTCTTCTGACCAGGCTCAGACTTCCCGCGCGCTTGCACGGCCGCGATGGCAGAGGCGAAGGCTGCAACTGCCTCGGCTCGCGACGGGGACGGCGGGATCGCCTTGCCGAGCGCCATGAACAAAGTGCCGAACAACGGACCCGATGCGCCACCTACCGTCATGACAAGCTTGGTGCCGATGGCTTGCAAGGCTTGAGGCAAAGGCTGTGATGCGAACTCGTCGATGTCGTCTAGCAAAGCCTCGAAGCCACGCTTCATGTTAAGGCCGTGATCGCCGTCGCCGATGGCCTGATCCAGCACGGTCAACTCGTCAGCATGCGCAAGCATACGACCAGTTACCGTATCGATCAACTTGCGGATGAGCACCTCATCGACCTGCATTGCGTGTAAACGCTCCGTTCCCATCTTAACGCTCAGGTTTGGCTCTTATGCAGCGCCTGCAACGCCGTGGCGATGGCGACCGCTCCGGGATCGGGCACGCCTTGCAGGTCGCGCGCCGCGAGGTAGCTGGATCGGCCGGCCCGCGCCGAGGTCATGGTTGCGGTGCTGGGCGCAACGCATCCAGCATGGTGCGGTCGCCTTCGCGCGCGCCGCCGTAATATTCCATGCGGCCAAGGCCAACGCTTAAGGCCGCGCCCCAGGGCGATCCGCTAGCGAGGGCATGGCCCGTCGCGGACGCTAGGATTGACAGCAGCACGCCGCTCGACCTGCCCATGCCTTTGGCGAAGGTATCGGCTAGCGCGCCACATAGTTGCGCGGGGTTTGCGAGCGGCAGCTGGTCGATGGTTCCCAACACGGCCCGGGCCGCGTTAGCCATGGTGGTGCCGGTGTCGCCGTCGCCGACTTTGGCGTCGAGCAGTTTGAGGTCTGCTTCGGAGGCAATGATTGCCTTGCTGACAGTTTCCACACCGCGGCGTACCTGCGCATTGGTCGAGGGTGCGTAGGCTGCCGTGCGGGTGGTCTCGGTGCTGTCAACGCGCGATACCGGGGCGGTCGAGCGGGCGCCGGGGCACGCGGGGGCCAGCGTCGGCGCAAGAAGAGCTTCGGTCAGGTCGCGGTCGAGCACCAGCACCGAAATTGAGAAGCCGCGCATATCGAGCGCGGTCATCAGCGGCGCGGGTCCGATGACGAATTGCGTGCGCGCGCCGATGTCAGTTTCAAGAATGGCCTTGGCAACCAGGGACATCTCAATTGCGGGCATGCCGCCGAGATTGTTGATGAAAAGGGTGCCGGACATCCTGGCGTTGCCGGTGTAGCGGTTGCCGTAGTTGTCCAGCGCCACAT
>Ga0209069_10001088_pt1 | contig 13532 bp, 19 predicted proteins | sample Str013_2_FD_187202 | JGI IMG/M metagenome (GOLD analysis project Ga0209069, IMG submission 187202) | Freshwater sediment microbial communities in response to fracking from Pennsylvania, USA - Straight Creek_MetaG_SC_2013 (SPAdes) (version 2) | ecosystem: Environmental > Aquatic > Freshwater >...
CCACCACATCGACCGCGACGGCCTTGCCCAGCGTTCCGCAGCCGAAGAAGTAGGACAGTGAGGATTCCTTGGTAGCGAGTTGCTTGAAAAACATTTCGTCCTCCTACCTACTGCGCGATGGGCAACCCGCGTGCCCTCCATTCGGCCACCCCGTCGTCGAGTTTGGACGCCTTGTAGCCGCGTTTATGCAGCAGCACCACCGCATCCTTGGCCATCATGCAGAATGGGCCGCGACAGTAGGCCACCACGGGTTTGTTCTTCGGCAATTCGCTCAGCCGCTTCTTAAGCTCGGCGAGGGGCAGCGACCGTGCGTAGGGAAGATGTCCGGCCGCGAACTCGTCCTCGGGACGCACGTCGATGAGGGTTACCGCTCCGCAACGCAGACGGTCGAGCAACTCCTCTCGCGACACCGCCTCCATATCGTCGCGCGCCCGAAAATAGCTTGCCATGACCCGCGCGATCTCGGCGCTACTCCGCTCGCCGACGCGGCTCGACAGCGGACGATCATCACCCTCGTCAGTCGAAGCGATTGGCTGGCGCGATATCCACACCTCGCCTCAGTCCACGAGCAAGCCAACTTCGCCGTCACGATGGCCATCCCGCTCGTCGATGCCCAACACGGGTCGGCGATGGTCCTCGGACTCAGCTTCACCGACGTCTCGACGCGCACCGAGACTGTCGTCGCCTGGCTTCCGTCGATGGCGAACCGCTGGGTGAACCTGCTGATCCAAGCCCGGCTTGCGGCCCGTGAGCAGGCAGTGCAACACCAGCTCGCGGCCCTCCAACGGCTCACTGCTGGACTGGCCGTTGCGCGAACGCGCACCGACGTCGCCGACGCGTTCTCGGCCAGCGGCGCCGGAGCGTTCGGTGCACTCGACGTCTGGCTCGTGCTGCACGACGCGCCATCGCGGACGCTCGAGCTCCTTGGAACGAGCGGGGACCATCCCGGCGCCGAGATGGTCCGAAGCGTGGCGCTGGACGGCGACGCGCAACCCGCAACAACTGTGCTTCAGGAGGGACGTGCGCTGTACTTCGGCTCGGCCGGCGAGCTCGTCGCGCGCTACCCGCATCTGGCCACCTCTGTCGCGTCGATGGGGACCGGGGCCTTCGCCGCCGTGCCGCTCAGTTGGCAGGACCAGGTGGTCGGCGTGCTGGCGATGAGCTACGCCACGGCGCGAGCCTTCGACGACGCTGAGCGAAGGCTCTTGACAACTGTCGCGAACCTCGGGGCGCAGGCGCTGGAGCGCATCCGCCTCGCCGAGCACGAACATCACGCGGTGATCGAGCTCCAGCACGCGATGCTCGGCCAACCGGACAGCATCCGATTCGCCAACGTCGGCTACGCGTACCGTCCGGCTGATGGGCAGTTGGAGGTCGGCGGGGACTGGTACGACATCATCGCTCTGTCCGCGGGACGGTGTGGTCTCGTCGTCGGTGATGTCGTCGGTCACGACGTTCCTGCGGCGGCGACGATGGGGCAGTTGCGAAACGCGACCCGCGCCTTGGCGATGATCATCGACGATCCTGCTGAAGTCGTCACGCAACTCGAACGGTTCATGATCGGCCTCGAGCCGGCGCGCGCTTCAACGATGCTCTACGCCGTGTTCGATCCGCTCGACCGAAGCCTTCGCTACCACTGCGCGGGTCACTTGCCCCCGCTGATGACGACCACGGATGGCTCTTCCTACCTCGAAGAGGGTCGTGGTGCGCCGTTAGGGGTGCTCACACCGCCAAGAGCTACTGCCACGATCACCCTGCCGCCCGCGGCAAGGCTCTTGCTCTACACGGACGGGCTCATCGAACGACGGAGCGAGTCACTCGACATCGGCATGGCGCGACTCGTCGATGCCGTGGACCGCCTCGCCGACCTCGACGAGGACGCTCTGTGCCGTGCCCTCGTCATCGAGATGGTTGACGAGAGCGACGTGCGCGACGACATCGCCGTTCTTGCGGTCCGACCGATGCCGCTGAGCTTCGGAGCACGGATCAACGCAGACGCTGCGGAGATACGGCCCCTCCGCCATCGTGTTCGCGATTGGTTGGAGTCGATCCACATCGCGTCTGATCGAATCGACGAGATCGTGCTGAGCCTGAGCGAAGCGGTGACCAACGCCGTCGAGCACGCGTACCATCGCCAACCACAGGGCAGGATCGAGGTCGAAGGTGCCGTCGACGGCGATCGCCTCGAGCTCACCATCCGAGACCACGGCGAATGGCGGTCGGGCCCGCCGCGAAGCGATGGCGGGCGCGGCGTCGACGTGATGCGCGCCCTGAGCGTAGAGATGCGCCTCGAGACTGGTACGAACGGCACCACGGTCCGAGTCGTGCACGACCTGTTCGAACCGAGGCGGCGGCGAAGCACGTGAGAAGGTGCTTCAATGACAGCGCGCCGATCTGACAGCGCTCATGCGGAGGGACCCATGCCGCCGGACTCGCTGACACCCGTCGAGTACTCCGACCGCGACATCCGCGCCGCCTGGGCGGTCCACGTGCTCACCGCCAGCGGCGTGATCGTCGGCATGTTGGGTCTGCACTCCGTGATCCAGGGCGATGCTCGCGGCGCCATCGTCTGGCTCGTGATCGCGCTTGTTCTCGATGGCGTCGACGGGCCGATCGCTCGCAAGCTCGACGTGAGCAAGCGGATCCCGATGCTTGACGGCAACGCGCTGGACCTGATCATCGACTACTTCACGTGCACGATCGTCCCATTGGCGTTTCTTGACCGCTTCAACCTGCTCCCCGACAACACCGAGCCTCCGATCGCGTTGATCATCCTTGCGATCAGCGCACTGTGGATGGCTCGCACCGATCAGGAGACTGCTGACGGCTGGTTCCGGGGGTTCCCGGCCGAATGGAACGTGATCATCCCGACGCTCTACCTCATCGACGCCAACCCGTGGGCAAACCTGGCGATCTGCGTGGTCCTGTGCGTGTTGACGCTGACACGGGTCCAGTTCCCCCACCCCGTGTCGGTTCGGGACTTACGAGTGATCACGTTGCCCTCGATGGTGCTGTGGATCGGCTCGATGACATGGCTCGCCGTCGCCCAACGTCGGATCTGGGTGCTCCAGTTGATCATCGCCGTGTCACCGTTGTGGACAGTGTGGATGGTGGTGCGACGCAACGTGCCATGGCGACGAGTGCTCGGACCGGGCGAAAGTCCGTAGCACTCGTCGCCAGATCTGGCGGTGCCCAGTGTTACCGCTCCTCAAACCTGCACGCGATCAGTCTCTGACCGACTGCCTTCACACGTCCTCGATAACAGTTGAGCGCCGCGCAAAGCGGGGGAGTAGGAGGGCGGCGAGAACGACGACGACAGCGGCAACGACCCACAGCCAGCCCACCGCCGACTCGAGCGCCAACGTGGTACTGAACGACGACGTTTGCACGGCGCCGACGAAGCCGGCGACGCCGAGCACGAGGCCGAAGAAGAGCGCAGCGCTTCTTGACCGTGCGGCACCGCTAGCGAGCAGGCAAAGCCCAAGAGCAGCCTCGATGAGTCCGAGCGTTGCGGTGTGGGTGAAGCCGAGCACGCTGACGACCGGGTCTGATAGAGGACTGCTGAGGCCAGCTCGCGCCACAGCGATCAGGCCGGTGATCAGTAGGACGAGCCCGATCATCGCGGTGATGATCGCATCAGGAGCGTAAGCGGACGCAGATGACGTGCGGATCTGGCGCCGCATCTCTGGCACGGCAGCGACAGCTGTCGGCACCTCAACGGGCGTGTTGGGTCGAGGAGCGTCTAGCGGCGCTCGCTCAACTGGTACATCTGCTCGCTCGCGGTATGGGCCCTCAGCAAACGTCATGATGGCGATCCCTCTCGGCTCGTGGTGCGGATGTTGGGTCAATCGACAAGGTCCGCCCTCGCCGTGTCGTAGGAAGCGTGCCCGCTGACACAACAACTGAAACCTCGGGCTCGTGCCGGGTCGGTGGTATGGCGCGCTCAGCTGCTGGGTAACGATTGGCTATGAACGAGCACCTCTCCGACGTCCAGACGCTTCGTGCCAATGCCCGCGCTCACATCGACCGCGGCGCGGTCACCGAGGCGTACGGGGCAGATCGGGAGCGTGTCATCGCAGTGCTCAACGAAGCACTGGCCACCGAGCTCGTGTGCGTGTTGCGGTACAAGCGGCACTACTTCATGGCCGAAGGCATCAACGCCGCGCCAATCGCCGCCGAGTTCCTGGCGCACGCCGCCGAGGAGCAAGGCCACGCCGATCAGATCGCGGCTCGCATCGTCCAACTCCAAGGTGAACCAGATTTCGACCCGGCGACGCTCGTACAGCGAAGCCACGCCGAGTACGTGGCCGGCGACGATCTTGTCGAGATGATCACCGAGGACCTCATCGCCGAGCGTGTCGCCATAGCTAGTTATGGCGAGATCGCTCAGTGGCTCGGTGACGGTGATGTCACGACGCGTCGGCTGATGGAGTCGATCCTGGCCGTGGAAGAGGAGCACGCCGATGACCTGCTGACATTCCTCAAGCAGATGGGTATCTCGGTGGCGCACGGCAACGGAGCGCACTGACAGTGCCATCGGTCGGAGTGCACACGTGCCGACGTCAAATGAGCTGACGCAGGAGTTGGTAGCGCACCCCCCGCGGCCCGACTCCCTTGGTGGCAGCGTCGGCAACTACCCGGTTCGGCTAAGAGAGCGGCAACGCCTGAGCCGGACCGGGTGGTGTCGACCGCGGTTCGAGACCGACGCGCCTCATCGGTTCAGTTGCCGAGAGCCAACCGGTCGACAAGGCCCGTGATCTCGAAGAGGCGGCGCACCGCGTCGGACGCGGCGCTCACTCGCAGGCTGCCCCCGGCCTCACTGGTCGCTCGCTCGCCGACGATAAGGGCGCGTAGACCGGAGGAGTCGATGAACGTCACGCCGGCGAGGTCCACGTGCACCTGACGCGGCGCGTCGTTCTCGGCGAGCGAGGTGAGCAGATCCTGCAGCGCGGTGCAGTTCGACGAGTCGATCTCGCCCACCGCGGTGACCGTGACGACGCCGGGACCATCGCTGTTCCGTACGCTCAGGTCGAGCTCGTTGTCGTTCATGTGCGGCACTCTCCTTGTGACGGCGTGGTTGCTTCGGAGCGCAAACGCATCGAGTGAAGCGAGGCTCTGATCAATCGCGAGACATGTACCTGGCTGGTACCGACGATCGACGCGATTTCGGACTGCGTCTTCTCTTCGAAGAACCGAAGGTAGAGGATGGTCCGCTCCCGATCGGGCAGGGTCCCGAGCAGATCCTCCACCGCCAGCCGTGCTTCGGCCAAGTCGATGCCAGCATCGTCCTCGCCTGGTTCGCGCACGAAAGGGCCGGCAGCACCCCCACTGCTGTGAAGGCTCGACGAGCGGTATGCCGACGACGCTTCCATCCCACCGAGAACGTCCTCGACGGAGACGTCGAGCGTTGCCGCGAGCTCATCGACGGTGGGATGACGTCCTAGTTGCTCGCGCAACCGCTCGGCTGTCGGCGTCAACAACGCCGACACCTCCTTCATTCGCCGGGGCACGTGCACGGACCAGGTCGTGTCGCGGAAGTGCCGACGCAGCTCACCGGTGACCGTCGGTAGTGCGAATCCAGGAAAGGGGGTGCCGTTGGCGGGGTCGAAGCGCTCAACCGCTTTGACCAGTCCGAGCAGCCCGACCTGGATCAGATCGTCGAGCGGCTCGCCCCGATCGCGGAACTTCTGCGCGCACGAGGTCGCTATCCAGCGGTGCTCCTCGACGATGGAATTCCGGAGCTGACGATCACCCGAGATCCGATAGCGGCGGAACGCGTCGATCGTTTCTTCATCGGTCACGATCGACCCTCACCGCTCAGTGGCACGCCACCACCGAACGATGATGTGCGGGCCGTGAGTGCGAACCTTGCTCGCGGACCATCGGACTCGAACCGGTGCTCGGCGCACGAGGCGCTCAGGATCTGGGTGGCGAGCGCGCCGAGCGCACCATCGGCCGGCGAATCGCGGCGAGTCGTCTCGCCGCTGACTTCCACGAGCCCGCCATCACGGACGGCGAACTCCAGCGTCAGCGGGCTTCCGTCGCCTTGATCGATGAGCCACACGCAACCCTCGTCGACCGAGATGCGGAAGTCCTCGACGGCTTCCATGTCGAAGCCCTCGAGTGCGGCGATGCCTGCGGCAACGAGGCGAGCGAGGCGCACCTGGCTGTGCTGCGCGCCGATCTGCAAGATGACTGTCGACTCACTGCTCACGTTGGTGTCCCATCTCCCACATCCGGGTGAGGTCGTACCCGCGCCGCTGCGACGCCAAACATGGATGCCATTGGATGGCACCGTACCCGCTGGCGACAACCGGATGAACGAGGCGCGACGTTGGTGCGAGATGCAGTCGTAGGTGGCACGGACACCGTGGTCACCGATGACTCGCCGAGGTCTCAACGCACGCGGCGGCTCATCTCGATCCGCGTCCCCCCCGTGAGGCGCTCGAGATCGACGTGATCCATCACGGCACGGATGATCATCAAACCTCGTCCCCTGGTCTCGTCGACGGGGCGATCTCTCCACGCTCCGCTGTCGAGCACGCGAACACGCACGGTGTTGTCGACGACGTCGGCCTCGATCGTGATGACATCGCCGTCGCCGAGGCCGGCGTGCTCCACCGCGTTCGCCACTGCTTCATGGACGGCGAGGATGATCTCGTCAGCGTGCTCCGCACCGACCATCGCCAGCCACGGGCGAAGCGTGCTGCGGACGGTGGGCAGCGAGGTCACCTCGGGTACCAGGGTCAACCGCAGCGGCGCGATCACGGCGGCCACAACGGCCACGGCAGCCACGGTGCCAGAGCGCGCCATGGGCAGCGCGGCGCGGGCGCGGCGCTGCCCATGAACGTGACGCGCCCATGTCCCATCAATCGGACAACGCGTCCTTGGCCTTGTCGACCACGTGCTCCACCGCGTCGCGTGCCTTGTCGGCTCCTTGCTTCACCTTGGCTCCAGCGCGGTCACGGCGGCCGTCGCGCTCGAGATCCTTGTCACCGGTCAACGCACCGGCGGCCTCCTTGACGCGGCCGACGGCATCATCCTTCTTGGCATCGCTCACGACTGTCTCCTTTGCTGGGGGGAACTGTTCGCTATGGGCTACCCGCCGGGAAACCGGTTCAGACCACTGCGGCGTGCATGGCGTCGCCGTCACGCTCGACGATCGCGACCTTGTCGTGCAGGTCGACGGCGGTGACGCCACGGACGCGGGCGACGGCGAGCGCTGCGTGTTCGGTGTCCTGGCCGCCAGGCACGCCGGCGAGGTGGACGACGTGACTGCGGACCGACTCGACTTGGACCTCCGACGATCGACGAATGATCGGATCGCGTGCGAGGGCAGCGCGGACACGGACTTCCAACGCCACATCACGGGGTGACTGGCGCGTCCTGATCGCCTGCCAGCCGAAGTGGGTCCACTGGGCGACGGCGGGACGGTTGCGCCATGCCCACAACGCCGCCCACCACGCTGCGGCTGTCATCGGGGTACGGGACATCTTGGCGAGTCGTTTCATCACACGTTGCCCGTACCCCGTTCGAGCGACGTCCAAACCTCGACGCAGCGAATGATCAGGCGTCCTCGGACTCGTGCTCGTCATCCGGACAATCGCGGCACAGGATGACCATCGTGACGTCGTCGACGAGCCGCTCCGGGCTGAACGCCTTGAGATCGGCGAAGCACGCTTCGACCACCGGTTGGGCATCGACGCACGGCACCGTCAGCATCACCGCCGTGAGCCGTTCCATGCCGTAGAAGCCGCGGTCGGAACCGCGTGCCTCGACGAGACCGTCGGTGTAGATGGCGAGCTGCCCGCCGAGCATGATCTGGCGTTCCACAGTTCTCCATGTGCTCGTGAAGGGTCCGAGCAACGGCCCCGTTGGCATCAGCTCTTCGAGTGCACCGTCGTGGGCGAGGAGCGCGGGTGGATGCCCGGCGTTGGCGTAGCGCAACACGCCGGTCGCAGTGTCGATGGTCGCCACGAATGCAGTCAGGAACGAGCCGTCGAGATCGCCGACCTGACCAGCGAGGTGACCGAGCGCATCGCCGGGAGCCATCTGTGCCCGCAGCAACGCCCGCAGGATCTCCTTGCACTTCAACGCCACGACGGCCGGAGCGCCGCCGTGGCCGGCGATGTCGAGCACGAGGACGGCGAGCCGAGTCGGTGAGATGAGCGAGACGTCGTAGCAGTCACCGGCGACGATGCCCTCGGCGGCCAGCAGCGCCGCCGCTCCCGTCCAGCCGGTCGGGAGCACGCCGATGTCGGCAGCGAGCTCGTCGCGGACCCTGAGCGCGAGCACAGCGTTCTGCTCGACGGCCTCGCGCCCGCGCACGGCCGCCTCCAGCTGCCGTCCGATCGTTCGCCGCATCTCGTCGATGCTCATGCCGAGCTCGGCGACGTCGGGCGCGCCGATCGCCGGCACGGGAGCGGCGAGCTCACCGGAGCGGATGTGGCGTAGGGCGCCTGTCATCGCGTCGAGCGGGTGCACGACCCAACGATTGAGGAGCAGCGCGGCAACGACGGTGACGATGATCCCGACGATCGGTGCCATGACGACGAGCACGGTCATCAGGCGTGCGGCGCGCTCGCGGCGGTGGTCGGCGAGGTTGGCCCCCTGCCCAAGGTCTTGTTCGAGGCGGTTGAACGACGAGCGCAGCTCGTCGAACAGATCCTTGCCGTGTGCTGCGGCGCTCGAATCGACCGATGCACCCGGATCGTTCTGGCGCGACGCGATCGTTGGCAGCGCCGCCTCGTCGATCCATCGTCGTCCGGTTGTCGACACCGACGCGATGTCGTCGGCCAGCGACCCGTTCTCACGCGCCAGCGTGGTGAGGAGATCTTCCAACCGAACGGCGTCGGCTCGGCCAGTCTCGAAGGGCTCGAGGAACGTTGCGTTCCCGGTGATCACGAAGTCGCGTTCGCCGGTCTCCATGTCCAGATAGGCGGTGCGCAACGCGCTCACCCGTTGCGCGCCGATCGTGAAACTGCGAAACGTCTCGGCGTTCTCGGCGCGCGCCTGCGCTACCACCAAGGCCGAGATCCCGCCGAGGACCATCAGTGTGAGGTAAGAGGCGGCGACGAGGCCGAGCCGTCGGCGGAGCCTCACTCTGACAGCTCCGCCCGCGCACTGGAGATGCGACGCCTGAAGCTCGGGTCGCCGTGGATGAGGGCCATCGCCTGGGTTCGGGAGCGGACGTTCAGCTTCTGGAAGATCGACTTGAGATGAGTCTTGACGGTGTTCTCGCTGAGGGTCAGCGACTCAGCGATGTCGCGGTTGCTCTTGCCGGTGATGAGGCAGGCGACGATCTCGCTCTCACGTCGTGTGAGTCCGAGCGCGCTACCCGGCCACGCTGCCCCTTGGTGGCCATCGACGTCGTTCACCCAACCGCTCTACCCCGTTTGAGGGAGCCGCAGACACCACGCCGGAGCACACCATGCTCGTCGCGGCGCGCTGGCGGCCACGTCAGTGGCTGCCATGAGCCATCGATCAACCGATCTCGCCGCGGCCGGCGCGCACCTGCACTGACAGCGGTTGTCCCGCGAACGACAACCGATCGAGGATCAAGTCGGGCACGCCACGCATGTCGGTGCGCTCCAGAACCGGTTGCGAACGATCGGCGCTGATCGCCAGACCGAGCATCGAACGGACGAGCAGCAGCACCGATGCCGACGACCACGCCTGAGGTGAGCACGAGGACGGGTAGGCGACGAGTACGGGCACGTCGCTTCGTGAGATGCCAGCGAACAGCTCGGGTGGCCGGCCGTCGAAGTGCATCGCCGCGTCCGCGGAGTCGGCACGCGCTCAGTATCCCCTTCGATTCGTGTCCAGGATGCTCAGCTGGCGTCGGGTTGAGATGGACGCGTTGGGGGTACGTAGTTCTCGACCAAGGAGCGTCAACATGTCAGCTGGAGTGTTCGCGGTCGTTTGTCCTGATTGCGGTGGTGAGATGCCATCCGATGAGGCTGGCCAGCACATCTGTGGCACCTGCGGTACCACGTACGTCACCCGTTTTGGGTACCTCATCGCGCAGCGAACCGTGTCTCGCGTCACGCCGCACGCCGAGGCCGCGCTGTCTTGACCCCTATGCGCATCGCCCAAGTCGCCCCGCTCTACGAATCGGTCCCGCCCCAGGCCTATGGCGGGACTGAGCGCGTCATCGCCGCCCTGTGCGATGGGCTGACCGAAGCCGGTCACGACGTCACGCTCTTCGCCGCCGGATCATCCACGACGCAAGCGCAGCTCGAGCCTGTTGTCAGCGCGCCGCTGCGGACGAGGATGAGCAGAGCCGAGATGATCGAGGTGGCGCCGCACCTGCACCTTCGGATGCTGGCCGACGTCTATGCGCGGGCCGACGAGTTCGACGTGATCCACGCCCACACCGATCTGTGGACGCTGCCGTTCGTCGACAGCACCGATACCCCGACGGTGATCACGATGCACGGTCGGCTCGACCTGGACATCGTGCGCCATGTCCTGCCCCGCTATCCGGACGTCGCGCTCGTGTCGATCAGCGACCACCAGCGCCGAGCGCTCGCCGGTCGCGCCGTCAACTGGGCGGCGACTGTGTACAACGGTCTCGATCTCGATCGCTATCTCCGCGAGCCCGCCGGCGACGCCGGCTACCTCGCCTTCGTCGGGCGGCTCAGCGACGAGAAGCGACCGGACATCGCCGTCGAGGTGGCGCGGCGAAACCACCGTCAGCTTCGCGTCGCGGCCAAGGTCGATCCGTTCGACGTCGAGTACTACGAGACCGAGATCGAACCGCTCTTCGCCGACGCCGGTGTCGACTTCCTCGGCGAGATGGTCGAGCAGGACAAGCCCAAGTTCTATGCCGGCGCGGCGGCGACGCTGTTCCCGAGTGACTGGCCCGAACCGTTCGGCCTCGTGATGATCGAGTCGATGGCAGCCGGAACGCCAGTGATCGCCCTGCGGCGGGGCTCGGTGCCCGAGATCCTCGTTGACGGGGTCAGCGGTTTCATCTGCGATGACGTCGAGGAGATGGTCGATGCCGTCCAGCGGCTGGACGAGATCGATCGCGACGAGTGCCGCCAACACGCACTCCAGTTCACCAAGGCGACGATGTGCTCGAACTACATCGACGTCTACGAGGCCATGGTTCGCGATCGCCGCTGCGAGCCATCGACGGTTGCGCAGGCGAGCTGACGGTGCGCAGCGGCGTGTTTGCGTTGGCGTTGCGCGACGGACACCGCGGGAGAGTCGCGACGGCGGATCCGGTGCACTGATGCTTGTACTAAGAGCGGAGGACTGACCAATGAGCTTCTCTGACGGCATCGCCGACGCGGTGGTCCCTGGCGCGCCGGGCGACAACACGACGCTTTCGGCTGTCCTCGCCCTGTACAAGGAGGCTGGGTTCGCGTCGTCGTGGGAGATCACGACGGCGGAGCTTCTTCGTTGTGGCATCTGCGAGCGAGAATCGGTGCCTCAGGCGGTGTCGATGCACAGCTTGCGGCGCATCGAGGGGGCGTCTGATCCGGCAGACATGGCGGCCGTGCTCGCGCTCACCTGCCCGTTGTGCAATGCGCCTGGCACGCTCGTGATGATGTACGGACCGCAGATGTCGGCGGCGGAATCGGGGGTGCTCGGTGCGTTGCGAGATCGACGGTCAGACGACGTCGTGCCGGCGCACGGTCCGCCAGGCGAGTCGGTGTCGACGGTCGCGGGAAGTGGTCCGCCGCGCCTGGGCGATCCGGCTCCCGACTTCGCAGCGGCGTCGTCGACGGGTCACGTCTTGGACCTCGACGCGTTCATCGGCAAGGTTCCGGCAGTGTTGACGTTCGTCGGGGATCTCGACTCCGGTGTTGCCGAGGCGATAGATGGCGAGCTGTCATGGTTTGGCCGGCATCGCGTCCAAGCGCTGGTCGTCGCGCGCTGTGACGTAACCGCTGCCGAGCAGGCTCGCTCGTCGGGCCGCTTTCGCGTGCCGGTGCTCGCCGATCCGAACCGAGAGCTCGAGACCCGTTACCTCGGCGCGGACGCCCACGTGCCGGCCACGGTCGTCGTCAGCATCGACGGCAACGTCGTGTCGCAGATGGCGGGAGGCGCCGCCGCGGACCATGTCGCACGCGTCAAGGAAGCAGTCGAGCTCCACATCCTCGACTACTGATCGACCGCTTCTTGAAGCCTGCGGGCCTTGAGCTGTTGCCCCTTGGCGATGGCCGCCTGACGCCCTTTCCAGTCGGGGTCGAGGCGGATGATCGCCGCAACACCGATTGGGAGCTGCAAGCGGGCGCGGCGCATCAACGTCACAGTGAACGCTAGCGACATCACGTGGCCATCTCGATGTTTCGCGGGTACCTGCCGCAGCCGATTCCCGTAGTCGGTGTGGCCGGTCTCCATCACACGGGCAAATCCGATGGCATGGCGGCTCCACAGTCGCGGCGGCACGATCAGTTCGAGCGTCTTGCCGGCGGCCTCGAGCGCCGACCATCCGAACATCGCCGCCGCCGCATCGTTCCAGAACACGATCGTGCCATCGCGATCGCAGATCACGACCGCGTCGGCGAGGTCGCGCAGCAGTTGGGCGAGATCACGGTCGTCGGGTTCTCCGACCAGGTCGTCGAGGATCGTCGTCAGGCACGGCGACTCGCCGCCCTCGTCGTTGCTCATCGGCTCATCCGTTCGCTTGTTTCGGTTGAACGCGGCCTGCCGTGTCGGGCGCGGATCGTTGGTCAGGATCGTCGGGATGCTTGGCATTGTCGTCGCCGAGCCGGCGGGCCCAGTCGATGCGCGTCAGGGCCACGACGGCGATGACGAGCACAACCTGCAGGGCGATGCCGCGCCAGTCGGTCAACGAGTGGGCGAGGACACCACCAAACGATGTCTGCTTCAGCGCGCCAGCACCGGCGACGTAGATGCTGTAGCTGACGAGGCGACCCGCGAAGAACGCCAACACGAAGCGCGTCAGCGGCAGCTTCATCAGGCCGGCCGCCTCGAACAGTTGAGCCGATGGCACCGGCGACAAGGCGAACAGACCGAGGCCGGCGAGCGCTTTGGCTCGACTGCCGTCGAGTCGCTTGCGTACGGCGTCGAGGCTGGTGCGCCGTTGCTCCGAGAACCGTCCTTGCAGCCGCCGGCAGGCCGCAGCCAGCAGGAAGCGTCCCGATGCTGCCGCGACGGCGCCAATGGCGACGAGCGCGACGGCGTTGAGATGGGAGTTGAGACGGTAGAGCACGAGGATCGACCACGTCGGTGGTCCGAACGCCGGTAGGAGGTTGACGCCGAACACGACGACGAAAACGATCAGGTAGCGGATCACGACGAGTCGAGCTGGTGGACAGCGCGCCGGCGGGAATGCACGCACCGACCGGACGCACCCGGACCGCGGTGTAGCGCACGTTCGGTCATGCTGGGCCAGCTACCCGGTTGCTCCGACCTCCAAACCTCCTCATGGGAAGTTGTCTACTGCTCGGCGGCACTGGGTAGAGACAAGGTCAGCGTTGATGCCTGGAGGCATCGGATCCACCTTGGGAGGAGCCATCGTGACAACCGAACTATTGGATCGGATCGTCATCAAC
>Ga0209069_10001089_pt1 | contig 13531 bp, 15 predicted proteins | sample Str013_2_FD_187202 | JGI IMG/M metagenome (GOLD analysis project Ga0209069, IMG submission 187202) | Freshwater sediment microbial communities in response to fracking from Pennsylvania, USA - Straight Creek_MetaG_SC_2013 (SPAdes) (version 2) | ecosystem: Environmental > Aquatic > Freshwater >...
GATCGGTGGCCGCCAGTCATCGCGATCGCTGAGATCGGTGAGGTCCAACATCAGCTCGAGATCGCGGCGCGTCTCGTCAACACCCTTGCGGTCGGACTTGTTGATTGCGAAGACGTCGGCGATCTCCATCAGTCCGGCTTTGTTCGCCTGCACGGCGTCACCCCAACCGGGGTTGACGACGACGATGGTCGTGTCGGCCTTGCCGGCGATCTCGACCTCGACCTGGCCGACGCCGACGGTCTCGACGAGGATCGACTGCTTGCCGACGGCGTCGAGCAACCGGATCGCCTCCGGCGTCGCTAGGGCGAGACCGCCGAGATGCCCGCGCGTCGCCATCGAACGGATGAACACGCCGGGGTCGGTGGCGTGGTCTTGCATACGGACCCGGTCACCCAAGATCGCGCCGCCCGAGAACGGCGACGTCGGATCGATGGCGAGCACGGCGACCTCCCGTCCTAGGCCGCGCAAGTGACCGATCGTCGCGCTCGTCAGCGTCGACTTGCCGGCGCCGGGCGCACCGGTCAACCCGACGGTGTAAGCGTCGTGAGCCAACGGGTAGACGAGGCGCGAGAGCACGCGAGCGTCATCGCCACCACGCTCGACGATCGACAACAGCCGAGCCAGCGAGGCGCGATCACCGGCGCGGGCCTGAGCCAGCAGTTCCTTTGGATCTCGACTACGCCGTGCAACCGGCAACACGTGGTCTGGCACTAGACGCTGACGACCTCTGTCACACCCTCGACCCGATCCCGCATGATGCGTTCGATACCGGCCTTGAGCGTCTGTGTCGATGCTGGACACGTTCCGCATGCACCGATGAGGGTCACCGTGATCACGCCCGTACCTTCGTCGACGTCGCGCAAGATGATGTCGCCGCCGTCGGCCTGGAGGGCCGGACGGATCACCTCGATGGTCTGCTCAACCTGAGAGCGCACTGAAACCGATGTCCCTTCTGGGGTGACTGATCTACCGATGTCACGGCCATTGTCGCCGCTAGCACCCGTACGACGCCAAGCCCGTACGATGCATCACAGTCAACCCCGACGCCGTTGATGGTTGTTCCCGCCCGGCCCGATCAGCAGACTCGGCTGAGCGACGTGCGGCGCACCGGCATCGTCGGGGGCGACCGTCGGATCCGAGGAGGGATCGTGATCTTCGCTCACCAGGGTGGCTGGGACGAGATGCTGATGGTGCTTGTGCCGGTGGCGCTGGTCGTCTTCCTGCTGCGCCTCGCCAACAAACGGGTCAAGGAGCAAAAGGCCGCCGAGCCGGCGCCTCGCTCGAAGCCGTCGAAGGGCTCGGACGTCCCTGGGCGGAAGTGAGGGTGCCGTCGGCCCGAACGACCAGAACTGACGATTGGTACGTTCTCACTCACCGTACGTGAGCGTCACTGCCGTCACCGAGTGTGGTGTCGTTGCAGCTTGAGGACTTCTTGATGGTCCAGCACCGCATCTCAAGGATCACGATTTAATCAACGCTTGTGTTGTGCAGCGCCTTGCGCGGCTGGCGGCCGACATAGTGCGGTGCAAGCGGTTGTGATCCTGTGCGGAGCAAGGGCGGATTGATGGACTCGGTGGCTTCACCGAAACGGCGGCGTCGACTACGGCGAGCGGGCGTTGCCGCGCTCGTCCTCATCGGCTCGGTCGCCGTCCTGACGCGCCACGCCTCGGCCCACCATCCCGAGATCACCGTCAGCGCCCGCTGTGGCACCGCCAGCCCGGTGATGGCATGGACGACGCGCTCGTGGATCACCTACGACAGCCCCCACGCCTACAACCCGGACATCGAAGTCGACATCCAACTCGCCAATGGTTCATGGCAGCAGATCGGTCGCGGCGCCTTCAACCTCGCCAACAGCTTCCAGTTCACCGGCACCTACGACCTGCCGACATCGGTCTCCGGCTCGGTGTACGTGCGAGCGATCGCCATCGGGTCGTTCGGCCTCCACGGCGAGTTCGGCTCCGCCGGTTCGTACCGGATCGCATCGACGACCGTGCCCAACAACTGTGGCAGCGGCGGCACGGCCATCGTCTGCGGCGGCACGTTGGGCTCGTCGGCCGACTACAACTTGTTCGTCGGCGGCGACGTCAACCTCGTCGGCTCCGACGTTCACGGACGGATCGCCGCCGGTGGCAACGTCACGTTGACGAACTACGGCATCGGCAACGCGCTGACCGTCAACTCCAGTCGCGTCGACCTCGCTGCGGGCGGCTCGATCACCGGTAGCGCCGTCAACGTGCACAACGGTTCGGTCAACTTCGGCACCGGCTCGGTGGCGGGTGTGTCGACACCGCACGGCGTCATCTCACAAGCCGACGGCTCGTGGATCGCGTCGTCGATGGCGACGCTGGCGGCGTCGTCGACCGCGTGGGCGGCGGCCGCGCCGAACATGCAGATCGCATGGGTGAACCCGAGCTACAAGACGCTCGAGCTCGTCGGCACCGACCCGAAGACGAACATCTTCTCGATCCCCGCCAACGACCTCGCTACGGCCCGTGAGATCCACCTCAAGGCGCCGGCCAACGCCACCATCTTGATCAACGTCACCGGTGTGTCGTACTCCGCCGCATCGGGCCCGCTGACCGCCGTCGCGCTGTGGAACGGGACCGGCTACTCGCAGTACAGCTACCCGAGCGCCGACGCCAACGCCATCAACTACCGCACGCAAGTGCTGTGGAACTTCCCACAGGCGACCAGCGTCCAGTTCGGACCGTCGGTCAACTGGGAAGGCAGCGTGCTCGCGCCCTACGCCGCCGTGGCACTGCCGGGCGGGCAACTGAACGGCGAGCTGATCGCCGCAAGCGCGTCGAACACGACCGCAGGCTCAACCGAGCTCCATCCGTTCAAGCCGGCCGTGAGCTGCCTGCCCCCGACGGGACCGACGACGCCCGGCCCGACAACGCCGCCGACGGGTCCAACGACACCAGGCCCGACGACGCCGACTTCGGGTACCACCATCGCCGCGGGCGGTGACACGTTCTGCACCAGCTACGGCTCGGTCGCCGGCTCGGTGTTCGATGATCACAACGCTAACGGTGTGCGCGACGGTGGCAGCACCTCGACGGCGACCGATCGTGGTGTCGCCGGTGTCACGGCCACTGCGTACGACTCGACCGGCGCGTCCGTCGGCTCGGCGACGACCGACGCCAACGGCGCCTACAAGATCTCGATCACGGCATCGGCGAGCACGTACCTGCGCGTCGAGTTCACGAACCTGCCCGCCGGCTACCAGCCCGGCGCCAACACGGCAACCGGCAGCAACGTCCAGTTCGTGCGGATCTGCGACACCGACATCAACTTCGCCGTCCAGATCCCGACGCACTACTGCCAGGACAACCCCGATCTTGCCGCTTCGTGCCAGCGCAAAGGCGTCAGCACGAAGCCAGCAGTGATGACGCAGAAGTGGAGCGCCGGTTGGGACGCCGCCACCTCGCCGATGCCGCCGGGCGTCGCCGCCGACGAGTACGACACGGGCTATCCCGATGGCGCAGGCACGACCACCGGCCACCCCGTGTCCGTGCCCGCCGACGCCATCGGCTCGGTGAGCTCGATGACGTGGCGACCGGCGACGCGCACGATCTACACCGCTGCCTACGTCAAAGCCGGCGCTACGTTGGGTCCAGCCGGCGCCGGCGGCATCTACGCCATCAACCTCGGCAGCGGTAGCTCGGCATCGTCGGCCAGCGTGCTGACGGAGCTGCCGGTCGCCGCCAGCGGCGCGCCGACCTTGGCAACCGACGGGACGCCGACGAACTTCGACGACGCGATGCGCACGGGGCTCGGCGGCATGGCGCTCGTGCCCGGCGCCACGGCGAGCGAGGACGTGCTGTACGTGATCGGCCTCGCCGATCGCAAGCTGTACGCGATCACGAACCTCGATGGCGCTCGCAACGTCACGTCGGTAGCACTGCCAACGTCGCTGCCTGGTGCCGCCCAAGGTTGCGCGGCCAACGACGTCCGCGCCTTCGCCGTCACGGCGTGGGATGGCGGGTTGTTCATCGCCATGACGTGCACGGCCGAGAGCACGCAGGACGCCAGCCAGCTGCGCGCCTACGTGTACTCCTACGACGCGGGATCAGGGTTCGGCGCCAGCCCGGCGCTCGAGTTCCCGTTGACGTACAACCGTGGCGAGCTCGACTACTTCGGCTTCAGCCACCTCGGCGACGGCTTCTGGCATCCGTGGTCGTCGGCAACGACGGTCGTGCAGGACCAAGTGATCGTCTCTGGCTTGGCGATCACCGAGGGGCAGGGCAGCGCGCCGGGGAACCTCATCGTCGGGTTGCGCAGCCGCGCCGGCGACATGACGCTGGACAGCGGTTCGTCGCTCTACTACCTGTCCGAAGGCGACGTGCTGCTCGCCAACCGCAGTGGCGCCGGTTGGGCGATCGAGAGCGACCTCAACGCGACGACGCCGGGCGAGTACTTCTTCCAGGACCGCTTCCCACTCACCCCACTGGCGAGCGGGAAGGGCCACTTCGAGGCAGCCAAGGGGACGATCGAAGCGGTGCCCGGCTTCAGCAACGTCGCCGTCACCCAGCTCACGAACTACAACACGAGCGGCATCACCTGGCAGTCGCCGGCGAGTGGTCGCGTCGAGCGGGCGATGTCGTTGTACTCCTCGATCGGCCAGACCGACACGTTCGGCAAGACGAGCTCGCTCGGCGATCTGGTGGCGTTGTGCGATCAGGCGCCGATCGAGGTTGGTGACCGGATCTGGGCCGACGTCAACGACAACGGCATCCAAGATGCGAACGAGCACGGCCTTGCTGGGGTGCAGGTGACCTTGACGAAGGGCACTGCCGTCGTCGCCAACGCGACCACCGACGCGTGGGGCATGTACACGTTCCCCAAGCTGGCACCGAACACCGCCTACCAGATCTCGGTCGACGAGGCCCAGGCTCCCCTCGGCACCGTGCCGCAGCTGGCGAAGAGCGCGCAAGGCACCGATCCGAACATAGATTCGAACGCGACCGAGTTCGTCAACGGCGCATCGAAGAGCGCGGTGCTGACGTTCACCACCGGCGCGGCGGGTGCCAACGATCACAGCCTCGACATCGGCTTCGTGCGACCGAACCCGGTCGACCCGCCGCCAGTGTGCACGACGTGCGACGCCGTGACGACGCCGACGACGCTGCCGCCGAAGACCGGTCAGCCTCCGGTGACGTTCTTCAACCCGTAGCGGGCACCTGCATTGACTATGGGCTAGCCATAGTCAATGCTTTGGGGAGTGGCTGACCGCTCGGATGCTCCGGCTCGGGACTATCGATCCGATCAGCGCGAGGCGCAGGCGCGCCTGACGCGTCAACGTGTGGTCGACGCGGCTACGGCGGTGTTCCTTGAACGTGGCTACGCGGCGACGACGATGCGGGCCATCGCCGCCCAGGCCGACGTCGCCGTGCCGACAGTCGAGGTGGTGTTCGGCAAGAAGTCTCGCCTCCTGAAAGCGGCGATCGACGTGGCGCGCGCCGGCGATGACGAACCCGTGGCCGTGCTCGATCGCGACTGGACGGCGGCGGCACGCGCGGCGACGAGTGCCGAGGAACTGCTGGCGATAGTGGCCCGCGTTCTCGCTCCGGCGCAGGTGCGTTCTGCTGGTCTTGTCCTGGCCGTGTTCGAGGGAGCGGCAGCCGACGCCGAGCTCGCCGAGCTCGCCGTTCAGCTGATCGAAGAGCGAGCCACGACGGCCGCATGGCTCGTCGATCGGCTTCGACGAGTCGCGTCGCTTCGCAAGGGATGCACGCGCCAGGAGGCGATCGACACGATCTGGATCTTGATCGACCCAGCCGTGTTCGATCGGCTCACGCGGCAACGCCACTGGACGGCCGAACGATACGAGCGCTGGATCGCCGCCTCGATCGCCCGGCTGCTCGTCGACGGTGCAGCACATCCACCGAGCAAGCCACACAAGAGGAGAACGAGATGAGCAGCAACGACCAACGCTCCGCGGGACAACACCCGGCCCACGGCCAGATCGGCTACCTACAACTACCAGCGCTCGACATCGCCCGTTCGGCGGCGTTCTACGAGGCGGTGTTCGGGTGGAAGGTCGACACGACGTATGCGAGCTTCGAAGCGCCCGGGATGATCGGCCAATGGGTGACGGACCGCGGCGTTGGCAGCGCCGCCGGACCGGTGGTGTGGATCTGCATCGACCAGATGGCGCCGACGCTCGAACGTGTCGTCGTCAACGGCGGCACCGTCCACGGACCGCCGCAGCTCGACGGCGGCGAACGCTGGCTCATCGAGATCGACGATCCCGCCGGCAACAGGGTCGGTCTCGTCGCCGCCGTCCGCCCCGTGCAATCGCAAACCATGCTCGTCGTGCGCGACGTCGAGGCATCGAGCCGTTGGTACCAAGAGCTCCTCGGCTTTCGCAGTGACCATGGTGGACCGCACTACGAACGCCTCCTGTCCGACGGCGTGCTCGTGCTTCAACTCCACCATGGCGAGACCGAGCACGATCACGGACGCATCGGTGATCCCGACGTCCAACCCGGCAACGGTGTCCTGCTGTGGTTCGGTGAGGTCACCGACTTCGACGGTGCGGTCGAGCGCGCCAATCGGCTCGGCGCGCCCGTGGTCCTGCCGGCGCGCCGCAACCCGCCCTCTGGCGAAGGCAACGGACCCGGTCATCGCGAGATCTGGATTCGCGATCCCGACGGCTACACCGTCGTCATCGCCAGCCCCGACGGCGAAGCGTTCGAGCCATAGTGCGCCGCGTCGAGTTGCCGTCGAATCTGCTGGAGGCCGTCATGTCGGACTCTACAAACCTCGACGTCTGGCGTGGCTGGACCGGCTACCAGCGCTTGTCGCGCAGTTCGAGCAGCAGTGGTCGTTGACGATTGCACGACGGGAACGACTTGACGACACGATCGTGCTCCTCATCGAGCAGTGCGTGTCGTGAACGCGTCTGCCGGGGACCGAAGCGTCGAGCTTCGCGATCGCCGAGCAACAACGACCTGGCACCAGGCCGCGGCTCGCGGTGTGCGGCAACGACGAGCGAGACCAGATGTGCTCGGACTCATGGGTGCGCTGCGATCGCTTCGATCTCGACAAGCCAACCTGGTTCGAGCAATCCCGCGCACACGACGGTGCGAGCACAGCTATGGCCACCGAGGCGTCGCTTCAGCACTGCGACGTTCGCCGGGTCGAGGGCTGGAGCCGCGAGATAGAACCGCAACGAGACAAGATCGTCAATCGTCATCGCAGCACTGTCGAGAATGCGTTCGAGGTGTGACCAGACTCGTTCGGCCTGCGCTTCGAAGTCGGCTGGCATCGAAACGCCGTCGTTCTCGTAGCCGTTGAGTCCACTGATGAACAGGAGTCGGGCTCCCGCCGGAACCTCGACGGCGTGGGCGTAGTTGGCGTAGGGCGGGAAGACCTCGTCTGGGTTGTGGGTAACAAGCACCATGACCATCAGTATGAACGTTCAGTAAGGAAGCATGATGACCTTCCGCCTCCGGGCTCGCCCGGGACGGGCCCGGCCGCCGAATGCGAGCGGGCGATGAGTTTCGGGCGCTCGCCTAGTCTCAACGCTCATGACCACTGACAAGTCAACACCAACGACCATGGCCGACATCGGCGTCGCCATGTTCACGGTCGCCGATCAAGACGCTGCCCTCGCCTTCTACACCGAGAAGCTCGGGTTCGAAGTGCGCTCCGACACACGCTTCGGTCAGGACGGCGAGATGCGCTGGCTGGAGGTGGCACCGCCCGGATCGCACGCGCGACTCGCGCTCAACCCTCCGATGGTTGGTGCGCCCGGAGGCAGCTCGATCGGGGTGGAGACCGCTGACGTTCTCGGCGAGCACAGACGACTGAGCGCCATCGGCGGCATCGACCTCGATGCCGAGCCGATGCGCACGCCCGGGGCTCCGCTGCTGTTCATGATGCGCGACCCCGACGGGAACCACATCGCTGTGGTGGAGGCGCCGCCTGGGACCACGTCGACGACCTGACGTGGCTTGCCGAGCGCGTCGCGACTACGTCAGGACATCGCGAGGGCGTTCTCGTCGGTGAGCCGCTCGAGCTCGTCGACGTCGACATCGACATCGACATCGACGAACACGTCGAACGTCGGCGCGATCGTGTAGGCGCCATCTTCGAACTGGATGACGTTGGCACTCGTCGCGCTACGTGTCGCCTGGCGCAACGCGGTGAGCGCGACGTGGAGGCGGTTGCGAGCACGGTACGGATCGGCGTCCGGCCAGAACCGCTCGAGCAGCACGTCGCGGGGGCAGGCCCGCCCTGGTTGGGCGAGCAAGAAGCGCAAGATCGCCGGTCCCAGTTGGCCATGCCACTCGGTGATCTCGACACCGTCGATGCGGACCTCGAAGGAGCCGAGCAACCGCGCCCGCAACGTGTGACCACGCACTGGGCAGATCGGCTTGGAGGGATCTGGCGACGTGCGGCCCGTCGCGTCCACAGTCGTCGGCGCGTCGTCGACGTTGATCCAGCGCGGGTCGAGCTCGATCGGACGACGGTGGGGCACGGGCAGCCGGACGCTCGTCGCCGTCGCCGTCGCCGTCGCCGTCCCTGTCTCCGGCGCAGCGGCGCGGCGATGCGGTTCGACGGTGATCAACGCTGGCGGTGCCGGCGCCGCGGTCGCGCCCGACCTGCTTGCCTCCCACGACACTCGCACGGCGCGGAGCACGTCGCCGAGGCGCTCGCCGATTGGTCTCGATCCGACGATGCTGGGCTGTAGATAGGACACCGTTGCCTCCCTCATTGCCGACAACTACGAGCCGCGTTCGGGTGGTCCAGATACGCGAAACCGCGCCACCCGAGTTCGAGCTCGGCGCCTGGATCAGCCCCAGCGAACGGTCTCGAAGGCGTCGGCACCGGTGAGGGCACGGGCGTCCGCCGTTGCTGCTTGGGCGCCGTCGACGTACGCGGCGCCAGTCGTGTCGGCGACCCTCGTCATCATCTCGAAGTTGGCGACGACGCCAGCAGCGTCGACGGCGAAGGCCGCACTGGTGGCGTCGGTCAGTCGCTGTCGGGCGACGACGAGCGCCTCGGGCGTCCCGTGCACGCAGGCGTCGGCGAAGGCGACGAGCAGTCCACTGTGCGGCGGCGCATCGCCGACCTCACCGGCTTCGCCGATGATGGCGCGCAGGTCGGCCGTGCCGCCAGCGTGTTTGACGCTCGCACGGAGCATCATCGCGTGAGCCGTCGTTCAAAAGAAGCACTGCCGGAGCACGGCGACGCGCGCCGCGACGAGCTCCATCTGTGGACGCGACAACGTACCTCTGGTCCAGGCGAGGTCGACCATCTGATGATCAGCCATGTACTGCGCGGGAGCGAGGTGATCCCAGAGCAGCGCGAGCTCACCGGGCGCGGCGCTCAGCGCTTCGACGACGGGGGCGCGCGTTGCTGCCGGCGCGGCGACAGGAACCCAGTTGCGCGATGACCGGTCCAACTCCGGGACCTGGCTCGTGGGCGGGCCGTCGATGGCGCGTGGCAACGCCGGCAGCGTCGCCCCAACCGAACGGGCCAAGGATGCGACCGCCGACACCGATGCGACGATCCCGCACAGCTCGACGTAGGCGGGCTCGGTCATCGCCGACTCGGTGAGCGCGTCGTACCACGATCGAGTCAGCGTCGAGGCGTGGGCCGTCATCCGATGGAGCGCGTCGACGACGGCCGGAGCTAATCCATCGACGGTGATCATCGATGACGCCGGGACCCACGGCAGCGATGGATCCGGATCAGTGAAGGCATCGACCACGACGGTCGCCGCCGCTCGTCGCTCGGGGCCCGTCCACCACGAGCCCGGTTCGCAGACGTGGCGCCAGACGGCGTCGTGCGCGTCGGACAAGTCGTCGCGCATCCCGGCGATGCCCCGATACATGTCGACAGTCTCGCCTACGTCGATGCCGAGATGGCGACAGCGTGGCGACACGTGACGAAGGCAGACCGGCACGCTGCTCGATGACCGGGGCGATCGAGAGAGCAGATGACACCGTCGTGACCTCCCGCCCGAGAGGTCACGACGGTGTCATGCGTGGCGGTCCGCCACACCGCCATCCCTACTACCAGCCACATCTCCGCCTTGACAAGCAGGGATTGGACGTAGTGAAACAACTGGAACTGGAGCGCGCAATCCAATCCGGATCCAACTCAGCGGCGATCGATGTACAAAAGGAACATCGTCGTCAGCTCATCGACGAGCTCGGAGTCGCTGAGCGGGAGCCGGTCCAGAAATCGGTGCGGTAGGCACACGGCGTGCGAGATCGAGGCGTTGACGACCTCGATGGCGAGGGCGATTCGGCCGAGAACGACCGCTTCGCCGCCAAGCCGTCTCGAGAGGTACTCGGTTATCAGCTTGGAGACCAACGCCTCGAGCCTGACGCGCTCGGCGGCCAGCTCGGGATGGCGAAGCTCGGCTTGGCGCAACGAGCGAAGGAACGGCTCGCCCGAGCGGACGAAGTCGAGGTAGATCTCGATCAGATGGTGAACGGCGTCGCGCAACGGTAGGTCGTCCCACGCGGTGCCGGCCATGACCTCGCTCATCCGGGCGCTGACCGCAACCGTGCGACGCTCCCGCATCGTCGTCAGGAGCGCGTCCTTGGTCGGGAATCGCGCGTAGAACGAGCTCGTGGAGACGTCGGCGGCGAGGCAGATCTCGGCAATCGGTATGTCGTCGAAGTTGCGCCCATCCAACATCGACAGCGCCGTTTCCACGATCCGCTCGAAGGTCTCCTTGCTGCGCTTCTGCTGCGGTGGTGATCGTCGACTGGCCACGACCCCATGTTTGCACTGCGGTCGGTCACCCCGGGACGAGATCGAGGAACTGCCACTTCCTGCCGGGAGCGACACCGACCAGCTCTCGCCCGCAGTTCTGCACGACGGCGGGTGACGACGTGACGTGTTGCGTGCCTGCGTGGACGTCGCGCATCAAGCGTTGCAGCGTGCCTCGCCGCAGCGCCGTCGTCCCGCCGTTGAGGTAGACGAAGTTGCCGACCTCGTGCAGCGCGGCGGTCACGTTCGTCAGCGCGAGACGCACGAGGGTGTGCTGGCGGACCGAGATCGGCTCACCCGTGGCGATCGACGCCGTGACATCGCTCCACGCCTCGTAGACGAGCGCCCGAGCAGCGCGGAACGTCCCCTCGGCGCGGGCGTAACCCTGGTGGAAGGCATCGCTGTCCGCTTGCGCGCCAGCGCGACCGGCTTTGTCTTGGACGAGCGTGGCGAGCTCGTCGAGCATCCGTCGGCCAACGCCGAGCGCCCAACCGGAATGGCAGATCTCGGCGAAGCCGATGATGCCGATGTTGTAGAGGTTGCCGCCGCGCACCGCTTGCTCGGTGACGGCGAAGTGCGACCAACCATCGGGCACGTGCACCGAGTCCAACGTGTAGTCGATGCTGCCCGTGCCGCGCAGGCCGAGGACGTCCCAGTTGTCGATCAACGTCGCCTTCTCGACGGGCACGACGAAGATCCGTGGCTCGCCGGTGCCTTCGATGATCGCCAGCGTGTGGATGTGCGTGCCGTGCTTCAGCCCCGATGCGAAGCTCCATGCGCCAGTGACCAAGAAGCCACCGTCGTGCGGCACGGCGACGCCGGGTCGCGTTCCCTGGCCAGCGATGACCGGCATCCGAGTCCCCGAGAACAGCTCCTTGACGGCCTCGTCGGAGAGGAACGATCCCGCCGTGCCGATCGACAGGCACGCCGCCATCACGACCCAGCCGGCCGAGGCGTCGCCGTACGAGAGGTTCTCGAGGACCTCGAGCGAGTGCACCGGATCGAGCTCTTCACCGCCGAGGTCCTTCGGCACCCACATCCCGAACATCCCGTCGCGATGCAACGCATCGACGAGGTCGTCGGCGAGACGGCCCTCGGTGTCGGCGAACTCGGCTCGCTGATCGATCAACGGCACGAGCGCCTTGGCTCGCTCCGAGAGCGGTGACGTCGTGCGGAGCTGCGATCCCAGTGTCATGGCGGTTCCCCTTGCTGGCGCGTTCGACGACAGTAACGCTGGCACGTCGCGATGGTCGATGCCCGTTCGCTCCTGCGCAACCTGCTGGAAGCTCAGAACGCGACGCGCCGGGTGAAGCCACCATCGACGACGACGTTCTCACCGGTGACCCAGCTCGCTGCCGGGCTGGCGAGGAAGGCGACGACGTTGGCGACCTCCTCGGGCGTGCCGAAGCGGTCACTGGGATGGTGAGCGCGGTTCGCCTCGAAGTAGTCGGGGATCCGCTGCTCGATGCGACCCCAGCTGCCGTCGGCGATGTAGATCGGCCCCGGTGACACGGCGTTGGCGCGGATGCCCTTCGGTGCCAGCTCGATGGCGAGCTGCGCGATCCAGTTCACCAGCGCTGCTTTCAAAGCGCCGTAGCCGCGCGATCCGCCGGGGTAGTTGTGGTACTCGACAGCGGTGATCGTCGACATCTGCACGATGGCGCCAGCATCGGATCGTTCGAGGTGCTCCATCGCTTCTTCGACGAGCGCGACCGCACCGACGACATCGACCTCGAAGATCGTGCGCCACTTGTCGATCGTGTCGGGCGGACCGCCGAGAGCCGAAGCGTTGGAGATGACGATGTCGATGCCGCCGAGGGCGTCGGCGCCGTCGCGGACCCAGGCGCGCAACGCTTCATGATCCGACGCATCGAGGGCACGTCCCCAGACGCGCTGGCCGTCGACTGCCAGTGCCGACGTGAGCTCATCGACCATCGCCGTCACTCCGTCGGGCTGGCGGGCGCAGATCGCCACGCTCGCTCCTTCGGCGACGAGCTGGCGGGCGATGGATCGTCCAAGCCCCCTACTGCCGCCGGTGATGATCGCCTTGCGTCCTGCCAGTCCGAGATCCATGATGGCGAGTCTCGCCGAACCGGTGCGCTGGTCAGCTACCCGAGCTCGTCGTGCTGGCTGACGCCGACGGGGTGGCGGCCGTGGCCGACGAGGTGCTGGCAGCTGCTGTGGTCGACTTGCTCGCCGAGCTTGTGGTCGCCGTCGTCGCCGCGGTTGCCGTCGTCGCCGCGCTGGCGGCGGTTGTCGCGGCCGTCGCCGCGGTGACGGACGACGATACGTTCGTCGACGTGACGGCGATCGCTTGCGTCGCGGTCTGGCTGGCGGCGTTGGCTGCCATGCAACCGGTCATCAGCGCCATCCCGGCGATGCCGGCGATGCCCGACAGGCGGCGGGCGTTGCGGGCCGGGTGCGGCTTGCGCCGGCGCGACGAGCGGGCCGACGTTGCGGCCGGTGTCTGCGGAGCGGCCGGTGTCGGCGGAGCGGCCGGTGTCGGCGGGGCGGCCGGTGTCGAGGAGGGAGCGAAGTTCTTGGTCAGATCGTTGCTGTTCATCGGAAGGTCCTTTCATGGTTCAGGTCCGGCGGTGAACCTGATGAGGCCATGATCGGCTCCGTTTCTCAGACGATCCTTGGAGTCGCCTCGGTCGTTGCGCCGATGTTCTGGCCGTCGATCCGAAGACCCCCAGGAACGCGAAACGACCCGGCCGATGACCGGCCGGGTCGTATCAGGTGCCCTGATGACGGGCTGTGAGCGTCGAACGGAGGCGGGCCGGTCTCAGCG
>Ga0209069_10001090_pt1 | contig 13525 bp, 11 predicted proteins | sample Str013_2_FD_187202 | JGI IMG/M metagenome (GOLD analysis project Ga0209069, IMG submission 187202) | Freshwater sediment microbial communities in response to fracking from Pennsylvania, USA - Straight Creek_MetaG_SC_2013 (SPAdes) (version 2) | ecosystem: Environmental > Aquatic > Freshwater >...
TCAACCGTGACGGCACGTCGTAGGCAGCGAACACCGCGCCATCGTCGTCGGGCAGCAACGCGAACGGCGTCGGGTTCTGCTTGAGGTGCTTGGCGACTTCGTCGGCCGTGTGCGGGCCGATGGCAACGACAGTCGCGCCGCGGTCTATGAACTTCTGATGATCCTGTCGCAACTGCGCCAAGTGCTTGCGGCAGAACGGTCAAAAGAAGCCGCGCAAGAACACGAGCACGACGTCGCCGTCACCAAGATGTTCCGACAGCGTCCAAGGCGCGCCGTCAACCGCCGGCAACGTGAAGTCCGGAGCACGCTCGCCCGATCGAGGTCCACTCATCACCCCAGTCTTGCGCACGAAGCGGCGTGACCTCGGCGGAGCTCCGGCCCCGTCTCACCGCACGACCGAAGTAGCTGTCGCGGAGGTCTGGCCGGCGCGGGTCAGACCTTCCCCGGGCGGCCACCAAGAAGCCATGCTGGTTTCGCCCACGACCTCAAATGCGCGAAATCTTCGCCCGCTCAGATCTTAAAGACAACTTTCTTCGATCCTCGCTACGCTACCGACAGCTTCCTTCGCAAGTGGTTCGCCCGAGCGTCCGAGAGTCCCAATGCCGTCCAATGACATCGTGTTTGCGGAAGATCTACCCGCTTCGACCATATCGGGGCGGGTCAAGCGCGGAGAACTACGCAAGCTGGCGTCGGGCATCTACACCACCAATCTGACGTCGCCTGTCGAAGCAGTGATCCGCCGGCATGCCTACGTGATCGCCGGACGTCTGTACCCGAACGCGGTCATCACCGACCGTTCGGCGCCTAGCGGCGGGATCGCACACGGCTTGCTCTACCTCGCTCACCCGGCGCGCCGGCGCGAGACGGTCCTGCCGGGCCTCACGATCAGCGCGCGCACTGGTGCCGGCCCCCTGGCGGACGACGTGATGATGCCTGGCGGCCTGCACCAGGCCTCCAGAGGACGAGCGCTCGCCGAGAACGCCCAGCCGTCACGCCGATCGAAGGGAAAGGAACGGCGGACGCTCGACGCTGCCGAGCTCGAAGAGTGGGTGGAGCGTCTCTGCCGGGTCGAGGGCGAGGACCGCCTGTCGAAGCATCGCCAGCGAGCCGAGCAAGTCGCCGACAACGTCGGCACGAAGCGCGAAGACCTCGCTCGGGTGTCCCACGCAATCGGCGTTGCGCTGGGATCACGGCACGAGCGCGTCATCTCCCACGCTCTCGCTGCCCGACGGGCTGGTCGACCGTACGACCAGGAACGAGTGGCCCGATTCGATCGTCTGGTCAGGGCGCTACGAGAAGCGGCGCCGCAGTCGCGCCGGATCGACCCGAACGACCCCGACCGCTACAAGACACTCCCGTTCTTCGAGGCCTACTTCTCGAACTACATCGAGGGCACCGAGTTCGCCCTCGAAGAAGCTGAGCAGATCGTCTACCACGACAAGCAGCCGGCGGGCCGGCCGGCCGACACTCACGACCTCGTCAGCACGTATCGAATCGTCGCCGACGAGGCCGAGATGCGCCGACGGTTCGACGACGCGGACGAGTTCCTCGAGGCGATGCGCACTCGCCACGCAACGATCATGGGAGCCCGGCCAGAGAACCGCCCCGGCGAGTTCAAGGAGAACGCCAACCAGGCGGGCAACAGTCTGTTCGTGCGTCCCGACCTCGTCTACGGCACCTTCGTCGAGGCCCACGCGCGCCTCAGGGATCTGGACACGCCGTGGGAACGCGCCGTCTACACGATGTTCTTCGTCGCCGAGATCCACCCGTTCGACGACGGCAACGGTCGCATCGCTCGCGTCATGATGAACGGCGAGCTCGTCGCCGATGACGAAACGCGCATCATCATCCCGACGGGATATCGGAACGACTACCTCGGTGCGCTACGTCGGCTCACGCGCGACGACGACCCGAACGTGTTCGTCAAGGCAATGCGGTACGCGCACGACTGGACGTTCGGCATCGACTTCGACGACGTCACATCCGCCGCGGCCCAGATGGAGTCCACGAACGCCTTCGAAGACAGTGACAGCGGCCGACGGCTCCTGTTGCCCCCGCGAGCGCGGGATGCCATCGCCGCCGATCTGGGGGACCCGATGCGGCACGTCGTCCCCAAGGCGTCATCGTCGGACGTGGTAGCTCCGTACCAACGGGCCGATGGCACGCAGGTGCGCGGCTACGAGAAGCCGAACGCGTAGACGCCGCCGCTCGGGTCGATGGTGCCAGGGCAGGAGTTGCTGGACGATTGACCACACACCGATCGTGCGTCTTCGCCGCGTCGCTCATCGCGCGGCATCACGCAACGCGAACGACAAGGCCCTTCAAGTACGCCGCTTCGGGGAAGGTGAGCGCGACGGGATGGTCACTCGCTTGGGTGAGCTTGCCGATGATCCAGGCATCGCGCTTGGCGTCGAGAGCGGCGCCGAAGACGACCTTTTGGAACAGCGCTTCGTCGATAGCGCCGCTGCACGAGAAGGTGACGAGCATGCCCCCGGGCGCGAGCAGACCGAACGCTTGGAGGTTGGCGTCCTTGTAGGCGCGCGTCGCCTTGTCGACCTGGGCGGCGTTGTTGGCCAGCTTCGGAGGGTCGAGCACGATCAGGTCGAAGCGCTCGCCGTGGGCGGCGCGCAACCGGCGTAGCTCGCTGAACGCATCGGCTTCGACGAGACCGTCGGCGGGCGCGCCGTTGCGACGCAGGTTCTCGGCCGCCAGCGTCAACGCTGGACCTGACGAGTCGACCGTCGTGACTGACGATGCGCCACCAACGTGCGCGGCAACTGAGAAGCCGCCGGTGTACGCGAACACATCGAGCACGCGACGATCCCGCGCCAGCGACGCGACCGTCGAGCGGTTGTCGCGCTGGTCGAGGTAGAAGCCGGTCTTGTGGCCGGCGCGCACGTCCACGAGATGAACACGACCGTCTTCGTGGATCTCGATGCGCTCCGGTGGCTCGTCGCCGCGCAGCACACCTGTGCGCGCAGTCAAACCTTCGCGTTCGCGCATCGCCACATCCGAGCGCTCATAGACGCCGCGCACGCCCGGCAGCGCAACGACGGCGTCGGCGATCGTCTCGCGCCAACGGTCGGCGCCGGCCGATGTCAGCTCGACGACCGCCCAGTCGCCATAGCGATCGACGATCACGCCGGGCATGCCGTCCGACTCGGCGAACACGACACGAGCTGCGTCGGTCCGTGCCGCAAGGTCGCGCCGCCGCTCGGCCGACGCGACGATGCGCGCCGCGACGAACGCGTCATCGACGACGACGTCATCGTCGAACGTCCACATCCGCACGACGAGTTGCGACTGCGGGCTGTACGCGCCACGACCAAGTGGGCGACCGTCGGCCGCGAGGACGCGCACGGTTTCGCCCGCCGCTGGATCGCCGGTGACGCGCTGGACGGAGCCGCCGAAGACCCACGGATGACGGCGCAGCACTGAGCGCTCGCGGCCGGGGCGCACGGTGATCACGGGCTCGGGTGTCATCGTGCGCTCGACGGTACGGCATCGCCGAGGATCCGCGCGTTTTCCGTGCGTCGCACGGAGAATGGCGCGAGCCTCCGCCGCTCGCTGGCCCGCACCACCACGAGCGAGCGAACATGGCGGCATGCTGCTGACCGAGATCGACCATGTCGCCATCGCCGTGAAGGACCTCGAGGCGGCGATCGACTACTACCGACGCGCGTTTGGTGCCGAAGTCGAACATCGAGAGATCGTCGAGTCCGACGGTGTCGAGGAAGCACTGCTGAGAGTCGCTGAGAGCTACATTCAGCTGCTGACACCGACGCGGCCCGACTCGCCGGTGGCGAAGGCGATCGACAAGCGCGGCGAGGGCCTCCACCACGTCGGCTACCGCGTCGCTGATTGCGGTGTCGCCTTGGCGGCGATGCTCGATGCCGGAGCGACCGCGATCGACAAGGCACCGCGACCTGGCAGCCGCGGTACGACCGTCGCCTTCATCCATCCGAAGGGCAGCTTCGGCACGCTCATCGAGCTCGTCCAAGAGTGAGCGCGCCGACATGAAGGTTCACCTCGTCGACGGCACGTACGAACTGTTCCGCCAACACTTCGGCGCGGCGGCGGCGCGCAAGGGCTCCGACACGGCCGCCCATCCGTATGCGGCGACGATCGGCGTGCTCTCGTCGACGTTGGCGTTGCTGGCCGACGGTGCGACGCACATCGGTGTTGCCTCCGACCACGTCATCGAGAGCTTCCGCAACGAGCTGTGGGCGGGCTACAAGACCAGTGAGGGCATGCCGCCGGAGCTGTTGCACCAGACGCCGATCCTCGAAGACGCGCTCGAAGCGATGGGCGTGACCTGTTGGGCGATGGTCGAGTGGGAAGCCGACGACGCGCTCGGTGCCGCCGCCGCAATCGCCGATGCCGATGCGCGCGTCGAGCAGGTGATCATCTGCACGCCAGACAAGGACCTCGGCCAGTGCGTGCGCGGCACGCGCGTCGTGCAGTTCGATCGTCGCAAGGGCGAGACTGTCGACGAGGACGGCGTGATCGCCAAATTCGGTGTCAAGCCGTCGTCGATCGCCGACTACCTCGCCCTTGTCGGCGATACCGCCGACGGGTTCCCTGGCCTGCCCGGTTGGGGGGCGAAGAGCGCCTCCGCCGTGCTCGCTCGCTATGAGCACCTCGAAGCGATCCCGCTCGAGGCGCACGATTGGGACGTGCCCGGGGTGCGCGGCATCCCGAAGCTCGTCGCAACCCTGCGCAACCAGATGACCGACGCAGTCCTGTTCCGGCGGATCGCCACGATCGAGCTGGACGTGCCCGTTGGGACCGTCGACGACTGGCACTGGACTGGTCCGACGGCCCGCTTCGCCGAGGTCTGCGAGCGCCTCAGCAGCACTGGCCTCGCCGAGCGGGCCTCGTCGCTGGCCGCGCGCCGCCGCTGACCCCGGCGACCGCTGACCGCCGGCGACCGCGAACGGCGTCGGGCCACCGGCGTCGAGATTCTGCGTTGCCAGGTGTCACATCTGGGTGGCGGAATGGACTACGTCTCAGAAGCGGTTGAAACGAAGCAGTACCGCTAAGAAACGGTGACGATCTGTTTACGTTTGCTCACGGTGGGTATTGCCCGGACCGATAGATGCTCTAGAACGCATAGGGCAGATTTAACCGGGACACAAGGTTAAGCCGAAGGAGATCCGACATGAGTGCAACCCCCATCTTCGCAGCAGGTGATGTGGTCGAGTTTGAGATCGACGGTGAGGCGACGAGCGCGCTCGTGCTCCTCGTGTCGGACGCCGCCGCCATCTTCGATCCGTGCGACGGCTCGACGCCGTTCGTGCTCCCGTTCGACGACATGCCCGCCATCCGCGTCTTCACCGAGGCGCTCGCCGCCTGATCGTTCCGGTCCGGGCAATGCGCGCTCGGGCCGAGCAGTGCGCGCTGATGCGCGCCGGGTGAGACACGGGGATGTTTGCCGGCGCTCGTCGGCGAAGCAGGCAGGATGGGCACCATGTCCAGCCTGACCGCTCACGAGCGCTATCGCTTCACCGCCCAGGCCCACGGTCCCACGATCGTGCGGGCCGAAGGGCTGGAGCTGATCACTGACGATGGCCGGCGGATCATCGATGCTGCTGGGGGCGCGGTGGTCTCGAACATCGGCCACGGTCGCGGCGAAGTGGCCGATGCGGTCGCCGCCGCTCTCCGCCAGGTCGACTACGTCGTGCCGATCTGGACGACGCCAGCGCGCCTCGCGCTCTCCGATGCGCTCGTCGAGCGGTGGCTACCCGCCGGTTTCAACCACGTGTTTTTCGCCGCCGGCGGCAGTGAGGCCAACGACACCGCCTTCCGTCTGGCGCGCTACCACCACCTCGCCCGCGGTGACGAGCGTCGCTACAAGATCATCGGGCGTCAACCGAGCTATCACGGCTCGACGTTGGCAACGCTTGCCGCCGGCGGCCACAACGCTCGCCGGGCCGGCTACGAGCCAATGCTCGCCGAGTGGCCGAAGGCACCGTGGGACGACGCCGATGCGCTCGCTGCGATCATCGAGTCGGCGGGTTCCGACACGGTCGCCGCGTTCGTCGCCGAACCGATCATCGGCGCCGCCGGCGGCACGCTGATCGCGTCACCCGACTACTGGGCCACGGTCGCCGACATCTGCAACCACTACGGCGTGCTGACCATCGCCGACGAGGTGATGACCGGCTTCGGTCGCACCGGCCTGCGCTGGGGTCACGAGCACGATCCGTGGACGCCGGACATCGTCGTGTCGGGCAAAGGGCTCGGCGGCGGCTACGTCCCGATCTCGGTCGTTGCCGCCGCCGACCACGTCGTCGATCCGATCTCGGCGGCGGGCAAGACGGTGATGTTCTTCACGTACTCAGGCCACGACTCGGCCTGTGCTGGCGCGCTGGCGGTGCTCGGGATCATCGAGCGCGAAGGCTTGGTCGAGCGCGCTGCGTTGATGGGCGAGCGCTTCAAGAGCGCGTTGCATGCCGCCTTCGACGGGCATCCCAACGTCGTCGAGGTTCGTGGCCGCGGGCTGATGCTCGGCGTTGAGCTCCTCGGCGTCACGTCGGTCTCCGTCGTCACCGAGGCCTTGGCGCGCGGCGTGTGGGTGTATCCGGGTGGTTCCGGTCCGCCAGTCGCCGACGCGGTGATGATCGCGCCTGCCTTCACCGTCGAAGACGCCCACATCGAGCAGATCGTTGCCGTGCTCGGGCAGTCGATCGACGCAGTCGCCGCTCGCCGATGAGCTGAGCTGAGCTGAGACCTTCGTCACACGAGATTGGGTTGTCAGCGACTTGCTCACGATATATCGTGATGGCACACGATAACACCCAATACATCCGCCAGGAGGCGAGAACATGAGTGCAACATTCGAAGGAGCAATGCCGATCCCCCCGTTCGGACGGCGCCGGGCCCGTTGGGCCATGGCCGACATGTACATGGCCAACAAAGACATGGGCGGGCCACCACCCCGGCCGGGCGGTGATCGGTCACGAGGGCGCCGCCGCGGCGGCCCCGGACCATGGTTCGGCGGCCCCGGTGGCCCCGGAGGACCGGGCGGTGGCCCGTGGATGGGACGCGGCGGACCGGGCTTCGGTCGGGGCCCTCGCGTCGGCCGAGGCGACGTACGCGCCGCCATCTTGGCACTGCTCGCCGAAGAGCCGATGCACGGCTACCAGATCATCCGCGAGCTCAGCGAGCGAAGCGGTGGCGTCTGGAAGCCGAGCCCTGGTTCGGTCTACCCGACGCTCTCCCAGCTCGAAGACGAAGAGCTGGTCACGGCACGCGGGCAAGACGGCAAGCGCGTCTTCGAGCTGACCGTCGCCGGCCGCGCCGTCCACGACAGCCGTGACAACCAGGAGGGCCCCGCGCCGTGGGAGATCGCGACCGACGACGACGACGCTCGACACGCGTTGCACAAGCTGGCGATGAGCGTCGGCGCTGCGGTGATGCAAGTCGCGCACGTCGGAGCGGACGCGCAGTTGGCCCAGGCCAGCAAGATCCTCGAGGAGACGAGGCGGAAGCTGTACCGCTTGCTCGCCGACGAGCCCACCGGCGACGAGCCGACGAGCTGATCGTCGCCAGTCCGCCGACGCCCGAACGTCGGCGGCGGACCCAGACAGCAGAGCCGGACCACGGGACGAGGCCATACCGTTCGATCATGAGCCTCGTCCCGGCAAGGCCTCGCGCGTCCTCGTGATCGTCGATCCAGCGTCGTTGCGCGACGTGCTCGTCAACGCAGGCATCCCGGCATCGACAGTGTTCGCTGCGCCCGCCCCCGAGGGCGGTCCCGACGTCTTGGCCGTGCTCGTCGACGGATCGCCGGACACGGCGATGGATTGGTGGCGACGCGCCCGCCGTCTGGTCGGCGCGACCGGGCGGTGGCCGGTTGTGACGCAAGTTGATCTGGACGTTGACCTTGATCTCCACGACGACGACGAAGACCTCGACCTCGACCTCGACGAGTTGGCGTTCGATCAAGGTGCTCACGACGACGCCGTGCATCGCGATCTCGCTCACAGCGAGCCCGACACGCGCGGCGTCGCCCACCGTGTCAGCGCCACCGTCCTGAGGCGGCCGTACTACGACGCCATGCGGCCGCGCGCCGAAGTGCTCGAAGCCGCTGAGCGGCTCGACCTCGACGCGGCACTGGCGGCTCGGGCCGATGCCCTGCGCGACGAGTGGATCCGAGAGGAGCCACAGCGATGGGCAGAGTTCGCCGCCGAAGAGACGCTTGCTCGCTTCGGTACGCGCCCCCGCGGCATGGAGGTGACGTTGCTGATGGAGGGCGCACTGCGAGCGCATGATGCGGAGCTTGCCGCGGAGCGCGCCCTGTTCGAGTGGGAGCACTGCCACGTGCCGGTCGACGATCTCAGCCGCTCGTTCCCGCTGCCCGCGGTTCCGTTCCACTGGTACGAGGGTTGGCCGATGCTGTTGCTGTTCCTGCCGACCGCGTCCGGCTGGGAAGCGCCGGCGCACCTTTGCTGGTTCGGTGCCGAGACCGACACCGACCTCCATGTCCGAGCGATGCGCTCATGGAACGACCGGTACGGCGCGGAGCTGCGGATCATGCGCGGCACCGACATGGTCCTCGACGTCGCTATGGGTCCCTTGGACGACGAGGAGGCATGGGCGTTGGCCGGTGCTCATCGCTGCTTCGGCACCGACACGATGATCGCGGCGCGCCTACCGCTCCGCCACTACGCCTGGCACCTGCTCCACCGTCCGCAGAGCTGGTACCTGTACGCCCGACCGTGAGCTGCGCAGGCGCCGATCACGCGCCGGCGAGCGGCGGCAACGTGATCGGCTCGACGCGCTCGACGAGTGCCCGCGCAACGTCGATCGTCGTGCGATCTTCGAGGTACGGACCGACCACTTGCACCGCGATCGGCAAACCGTCGTTGGTTCGTCCGACCGGCACGACTGTCGACGGCAGGTACGCCATGCCGATCAGCACTGTCCACCAGATCAGGTCGCGATAGGGGCGCACTGTCCCGCCGATGTCGATCGAGCGCGTCCCGAAGTTGCCGTCGTGCATGTGCGGAAACGGTGGTCGGGCGATGACGGGGCAGAGCAACACGTCGACGTGCTCGAAGAACGCGGCCCATGCCTGACGGATCTTCGCTCGTTGGCGGTCGAGCGCCAGCCAACCGCGATGGTCCGTCGTGTAGCGGCTCATCATCAGGCGAACGTCGTCGGGCATGCCGGCGTCGGCGACCAACGTGGCGAGGCCGGCGAACTCCTCATCGGTCATCGACGGCGTCACCGCCGCGCCAACCAAGCCGAGACCGAGCAGCGCCGCGGCGTTGGCGTCGATGGCGGGACGAGCATCGACGTCGACCGACGCGCCGGCGTGTGCGAGCGCGTCGCCGGCAGCGCTGATCGCGGCAGCCGTTTCGCTGGTGACCCGTGACGCGGCGTCGTCGGCCCACACGGCGACGCGGTAACCCTCGATGCGCGGATGGCGTGGCGGCGGCAGCATCACGCTCCACGCCCCGGCTCGGTCAGGCGGTGGTCCGGCAAGGACACCGAGGAGCAGATCGAGATCGTCGACGGAGCGAGCGATCGGCCCGTGGACGTTGACGTCAGGCTCGGTCAGGCCGCCCTCGGGACCATCGAGGTAGCCGCCGACGGGCACCAAGCCATAGCTCGGCTTGTGGCCCGCCATCCCGGTGTAGGCGCTCGGGATGCGAATCGAACCGCCGATGTCGGTCCCGATCTCGAACGACGTCATCCCCAGCGCGACCGCCGTCGCCGCGCCACCCGACGAACCACCGGGCACGAGGCGTTGGTCCCACGGGTTGTTCGTCGTCCCGAAGATCGTGTTGTAGCTCTGGATGTCACCCGACCACTCGGGCACGTTGGTCTTGCCGAAGCAGTAGGCGCCGGCACCGAGGGCGTTGGCGACAACGTCGGCATCGACGGTCGGGACGTGATCACGGAAGTGCTCGGCGCCACCGGTCGAGCGCATCCCGGCGACGGCCAGCGCGTCCTTGATCGTCACCGGCAACCCGTGCAACGGCCCATGGAACTCGCCGTGCGCTGTCGCCGCATCGGCCGCCGCGGCGCCAGCTGAGCCCCGTTCCAGATCGACGGTGACGACGGCGTTGACCGTCGGGTTGAGGCGCTCGACGCGCGCTGCGACAGCGTCGAACAGCTCGCGGCTCGACAGCTTGCGGGCGCGGATCGCGGACGCTTGACGATGCGCCGGCCACAACGCCGGATCGGTGGGAAGGTCGCTCATCGCCTCATCCTCTCGCACATCGTCGTCCATGCCTGGCGACGCCCGCTGGCTAGTGCGCCCGTCGGCGAGCCATCATGGCCCAGGCACAAGGAGGTCTCACATGTTCGATCTCGTGATCCGTGGTGGCGAGGTGATCGACGGCACGGGCTCGGCCCCGTTCGCTGCCGATGTCGCCGTTGATGATGGGCGCATCGTCGCCGTTGGCCCGAACCTTGGCGACGGTGCCGAAGTGATCGATGCGACGGGCCGAGCGGTGACGCCCGGCATCGTCGACATCCACACCCACTACGACGGCCAGGTGACGTGGGACTCGCTGCTCGAACCATCGTCCGCGCACGGCGTGACGACGGTCGCGGTTGGCAACTGTGGCGTCGGATTCGCGCCGGTGGCACCGGGCCGCGAGCAGTGGCTCGTGCAACTGATGGAAGGTGTCGAGGACATCCCGGGCACATCGCTGTACGAGGGGATCACGTGGGGCTGGGAGTCGTTCCCGCAGTACCTCGACGCGCTCGAACGCGAGCGCTGGACGATGGACGTCGCCACGTTCGTGCCTCACGGCCCGATCCGCGGCTACGTGATGGGCGATCGCGGCGCGAAGAACGAGCCGGCAACGTCGATCGACACCGAGGCGATGGCGACGCTCGTGCGCGAGGCGATCGAGGCTGGCGCGTTCGGGTTCTCGACGTCGCGCACGATCGGCCACCGCGCTGCCGACGGCAACCCGGTGCCCGGTAGCTACGCCAGTGCCGCCGAGCTGCATGCCATCGCCGACGCGATCGCCGCTGGCGGTGGCGGTCTGTTCGAGTCAGCGCCCGCGGCATTGGAAGGTGGCTTCGCCGACCAACCGGTCGACGAGGTCCGCCTGCTTGCCGAGCTGACCCGCCGCACCGGACTACAAGCGACCTACCTGTTGCTGCAGAACCGACTCGAGCCGCAGATGTGGTGCCGCCAGCTGGAGACGACGTGGGCCGAGAACCGCGCCGGGGCTCGCCTCGTCGCCCAAGTTGCCGGGCGACCGTTCGGCGTGCTCGTCGGTTTCGCCAGCTACCACCCGTTCTTGCGCCGGCCGACGTTCCGGCGTCTCGCCGCGACGTTGAGCTTCGACGAGCTCGTCGCCGAGTTGATGCGGTCCGAGGTGCGCGATGCGATCCTCGCCGAGGCCGATCTGCCCGTCGACGAGTCGGTGCGCTTCGACACGTTCCCAGAGACGATCATGGAGAACATCGATCGGCTCTACCCGCTCGGCGACAACGTCGACTACGAGCCGGCGCCGGAGCGAGCGATCTCGGCGATGGCGTTGTCGAGCGGTGTCGATCCGCTACGGCTGATCTATGACCTGTGCTGCGAGAACGACGGTCGTGCGTACCTGCTGCTGCCGTACTTCGGCTACGCCGACGGCGATCACGAAGCGCTGCGCGAGATGATGCTCGCGCCGGACACGGTGCTCGGTCTCGCCGATGGCGGCGCCCACGTACGGATGATCTGCGACGCCTCGCAACCGACGTCGATGCTCACGCATTGGGTGCGCGATCGGACTCGCGGGCCGCGGCTCGAGCTGGCGCTAGCAGTGAAGCGCCAGACGAGCGAGACGGCGGCGCTGCTCGGCCTCGACGATCGCGGCGTGGTCGCCGTCGGCAAGCGCGCCGATCTGAACGTGATCGACTTGGCTGGTCTGCGGCTGCACAAGCCGCGGCCTGTCGACGACCTGCCCGCCGGCGGCCGACGCATCCTGCAAGACGCCACCGGCTACGCGGCGACGATCGTTGCCGGCACCGTCACCCGTCGCCACGGCGTCGACACCGGCGCCCGCCCCGGCCGTCTACTGCGCGCCCACTGAGGTCCGGCCCCGCCAACGCCGAAGCCGGCCTGCGACATCACGCGAGGTCGGTGAACAAGTCTGCGAAATCGAGTGGTGTCGCGACCTCGAGTTGGTCGTAACGACAGCTCTCGACAGTGCGATCGGGTCGCCAGTGCAAGAAGTGCGACGAGTGCCGGAAGCGGCGGCCTTGGAGCTGCGTGAACGACACCTCGCAGACACGCTCGCACCGCACGGCGGTCCACGACAGGTCCTTGTTGACGTTCCAGCGCGAGAACCCACCGGGCATGCGCGTGTCGGCGTGAGCGACGGCGTCGATCCAGTCGCGCCACGTATGACCGTCGAGCGCGTCGTGTGTCAGCGGTTCGATCTCGGCGAGCAGCTCGCGCCGCGCCTTGGCCGTGAACCCGGTGGCGACACCGACGTGGTGAAGCGTGCCGTCGTCGTCGAACAGCCCGAGCAAGAACGAGCCAATGCCTTGGCCGTCCTTGTGGACGCGATAGCCGGCAACGACGCAATCGGCCGTGCGTTCGTGCTTGACCTTGATCAACGATCGCTCACCCGGCGTGTACACACCATCGAGTGGTTTGGCGACGACGCCGTCGAGGCCGGCGCCTTCGAAGCGCGTGAACCACTCGTGGGCAACGGCGCGATCGGTTGTCGCCGGGCAGAGGTAGATCGGATGGGTGACACCGGCCAGAGCCGCCGCCAACAGCTCGCGCCGCTCGCTCAGTGGCGCGTTCATCAGTGAGCGATCATCGAGGGCGAGCACATCGAAAGCGACGAACACGGCCGGCGTCTCGGCCGCCAACCGATTGACGCGCGATGCCGCCGGATGGATGCGTTGCTGCAACGCGTCGAAGTCGAGCCCGCTGCCATCGATGGCCGGCACCGCCAGCTCGCCGTCGACGACGCAGCGATCGGGGAGCTGCGCCAAGATCGGCGCGACGAGCTCGGGGAAGTAGCGCGTGAACGGCCGTTCGTTGCGGCTACCGAGCTCGACCGAATCGCCGTCACGAAACACGATGCAACGAAAGCCGTCCCACTTCGGCTCGAACAACCAACCGTCGCCAGGCGGCATCGACGTCGCCGCCTTAGCCAACATCGGCGACACCGGGTAGACGATGGGTAGCACCACCCCGAGGTTTTAGGCTTCCTGACGCCTGTCGTGTCAAGCGCTGCCTCGGGATGGCGCACTCCATCGAGTCAGTCCATCGAGTTGCTCGACCAGCGGGCGCCCGACCAGGCGGCGTCCGACCAGCGCACGCCGGTCCAACCGGCGCCTGACCAGCGGGCGCCGTCCCAGGTCATCGCCGACCACCGGATCCCGCTCCAGCGAACGCCGGACCAGTCGCTCCCTGACCACAGGGCAGTGCTCCAACGGACACCGGACCAGCCATCACCGGACCAGCGGATGCCGTTCCACAGGCCGCCTGCCCAGCTCGTACCGGCCCACGCCGCGGCGCTCCAACGGACGCCGTTCCACGGTGTCGACA
>Ga0209069_10001091_pt1 | contig 13522 bp, 12 predicted proteins | sample Str013_2_FD_187202 | JGI IMG/M metagenome (GOLD analysis project Ga0209069, IMG submission 187202) | Freshwater sediment microbial communities in response to fracking from Pennsylvania, USA - Straight Creek_MetaG_SC_2013 (SPAdes) (version 2) | ecosystem: Environmental > Aquatic > Freshwater >...
CAAGGAAGATGTCCGTTCGAGCGGTACCTGGACGCTGAACAATGGTGTGATCATCGCCAGCATCACCACGTCCACGCCCTCCAGCGCCACGCTCAGGCGCAGTCCGCACATCTTGGCCAGGCGGGTGGTGTAATACGGCTGTACGCTCAGCGCGTCGATCTTGTGGCTCTCGGGCGTGGTCAGAAACTCGCGCAAGTGCTGCGGCATGCGCGCGGCCGGGCCGATGCAACGCACCTCGATGGCGGGATCAATCAGTGGGCCGCGTATTCCGGCCACGATCTCGCCGCCGCGCGTCAGGGCGGTGACGCCGCAGGCGATCAGGTTCAGCAGCAGTTTGGTCTTGTCCTTCGACATCTGGCCGCGCGGCGTCGTCCAGGTCAGCTTGTGCTTGCCCTGGCCGATGAAGCCGCGGGCGATCTGCTCCGCGTTGCCGGTATCGACGGTGGCGCCGACCGAACCGGCTGCGCCGAACGCGAAGCGCGCGAACTGCACTTTGGCCGAGGCCTGCGCCGTGAACGAGCGGATCATCTCCAGGGCATAGGCCCGGCTCTGCTCGTCATCGTCGTCGTCGAGCACTTCCAGGCCGGTATGGATGGCGCCGACCGGACCGATCACGTCGTGGCAGATCTTGGAGGAGATCAGGGCGGCCAGCTCAAGATCGTCGATGGCGGCAAACGGGGCGGCAAGTGCGCTCATGTGGGAAATTACCCTCGATGGTTGTGCATGTGCGAAGGGTCTCGAGTTGCCTTGCCCACACGAAAGAATGCGACCGCGCGACCCCGTGACGGACCGCGCCCACAGCGTTACCGCCGCTGACTGAAAAGCACGCGACGCGACGCACAACCGATGCATTTAGGATACCTGTCTAATACACGAGATGGCGCTGCGCCGCCAGGGTGAATCCATTCCGGAATGGTGCGTGAACTGCGTTCATTGGTCTCTTGCGGCGACGTGATGCAAAGCGGCCGCGGCGTCCGGCAGATCGCGCGCGACGCCAGGTTGCACCCGCAAATCACCACGCCGCAGCCATAGTTTGGCAATACTTCGGCACAAGAATACTGGTGATTCGGACGGGCGGCGTTGCGCTCGATTGCCTCTTGCCGACCATGGACAGACCCACATGCGACCCTCATTGATCGCTGCCTTGCTCGCCCCGGCCACGCTGATCGCGCTCGCCGCGCTCGCCCATGGCGGCGAAGCGCTGCCCTGGCAGACCGGCCAGAACGATTTTCAGCCGGCGCCCTCGCAACCGCCGGCCTTTAGCCAGCCAGCCCCGCAAGCTCGCAAACCGGCGTCAAAGTATGTTCCGCCGCCGGTGATGCTGCAGGACCCGGCCCTGGCGCGCGGCTACGATGTCGCCCCGCAGCCGCCCGAGGATATGCATGCCTCGAACATGGACACCTTCGCTCCCGGCGACATCACCGGGGCAGGACACCGCTTCTTCGGCCGCATCACCACCGACCTCGCCAGCGTCATCGAATATGCCTTCCGCAATAATGGCCGGCCGAACGGTTACATCCTCGGCGAGGAAGGCGGCGGGGCGTTCGTCGCCGGCCTGCGCTATGGCGAAGGAACGCTGTTTACAAAGTCAGCCGGGTCACGAAAGGTGTTCTGGCAGGGTCCCTCGATCGGCTATGATTTCGGCGGCGACGCGGCCAAAACGATGATCCTGGTCTACAATCTCAACAGTCCCGAGGACGTATTCTATGACTACGTCGGCGTCGGCGGGCAGGCCTATATCGTCGGCGGCGCGGGCATGACCTATCTCAAGAGCGGCGGCGTCACCATGGCACCGATTCGCTCCGGGCTTGGCCTCAGGATCGGCGCCAACGTCGGCTACTTGAAGTTCACCCATGCCCCAACCTGGAACCCGTTCTGAGCGCGGGTTGACAAGCACGCCTGGGGCTGGCTGATCGTGGCGTCGGCGCACGCAGCGCCGGCCAGGGGTAGGGGACACGATGATCCAATCCATCATGCTCGCGGCGATGGGCTTCATCGCCGCCAGCCTTTTGACCTTGCTGATCGCACCGGCCTTCTGGGCCCGTGCGGTGCGGCTGACCACCCAGCGCCTGCGCAATTCGCTGCCGATCAGCGAGCAGGAAATCCGCGCCGACAAGGATCTTTTGCGCGCGGAATATGCTCTGAAAGTGCATCAGCTGGAGCGCGAGGTCGACCAGGGGCGGCTCGCCGCGCACCGTCAGCAGATCGAGATAAACCGCCGCGATATCGAGATCCGGCGGCTCGCCGATGTGCTCACCAGTACCGAGGCGAGCCTGTCGGAACATCACAATGCGCGCAACGTCCTTGAGCAGACGGTCAGCACACGGATACCGCTGCTGGAAGCGGCCTTGACCGAGACCCGCCGCCATCTCGACGCCCGCGACGCCGCCTTCATGGAGCTGCAGGCCACGGCCGACAGCCAGGCCGCCGCTTTGGAGGACGGCCGCGCCATCATGACCCAGCGCGCGCTGGAAGTGCAGCGGCTGCAGGCTTTGTTCCAGGAAGCGAGCGCGGGTAATCGCGAGCGCCGGGCCGACGGCGGCGCGGAAGGCGACATGGCGCTGCGTGCCGAAATCGAATCGCTAAAAGCCCGCATCGGCGAGCGCAACGCTGTGGTCGAGCGGCTGCAGAACGAGGTTGCCGCCCAGCCGCGCACGTTACCGAGCTACTCGCATCTTGAGGGCAGCAACGACACCATCGACACGTGGCGCACCCGGGTGGCCGGCATGGCGGCGGAAATCCGCCTGCTGAACGAACGGCTGATCGCCAGGGGCGCGATTGGCGCGGCCGCAGCCCTTCCCGATGCCGGCGTGACGGCCGAACGGATCCAACAGCAGCAGCTGCAGCTTCGCGAACAGGCCGAGCAGATTGCGCACTTGCGCAATGAGGCCGAAGCGGCGGTGCGCTCCGGCGATGCGGCAGCCAATGCCAAGGTGCGGGAATCCAAGATTTGGCTGCGCGCCCGTATCGACCGCATCGAGGGTGAATTGGAACACGAGCGCAGCGCCGTCGCCCGTTTGCGCGCCGAGTTGGCGTCCAGCAACGAGCGCACGGCGCGCCAGGCCACGCAATTCCGCGACGATCTGCGCCGTTTGGGCAACCGGCAGGCCACTGGCGCGGCCCAGGTGCTGCGACGCGGCGACGCCGACCGGGCGCGCGCCGCTGTACCGCCGGACCTCAGTGGGCGCCCCACCGATGCCGCGCCTGCATCCGCCCGCCCGTCTTTGACAACGCGCGCCAGAGAGATGCAGCAAGCCCTGCAAGGCCATTTCGGCTTGGCGGCGGTCGAGGCCAAGGCCACGCCGGCGCAATCGCCGATTGCAGTGGTGGCTGATGGTCCGCAAGCGGTCAAGGTCGCTGCCGCGGTCCCCGTAGCGACACCTGAAACCAAGGCAGCTCAGCCCACGCCGTCCACAGAGGCCGAGCAGCCGCAACGCGCGCGACTGCTGGAGCGGCTGCGCGGCTACGAACAGGCATAGTCACGCGCCGCGCGTCGTCAAAACCCTCTGCTCAGTCCCTTCCAGGACCAGCGCCGTCAGCCGCCCGGTGAACACAGCGCCGGTATCGATGCCGATACGGTGCGGCCGGAAGTCCGGCTCCTTGACGGGCGTATGGCCGTGCACAACCACATGCCCGAGATCGCCAGCATGGGACAGGAAGGGCTCCCGGATCCACAGGAGATCTTGCGGGTCCTGGTCGACGATGGGGCGGCCGGGGCGCAGTCCGGCGTGCACAAACAGATAGTCGCCATAGCTCACCAACAGCTTCAACGTCTCAAAGAACATCCAATGCCGCGGCGGCACCAGGCCCTCGGTTATGCGCGGATCGCCATCCGCAGGATCGGCTCCGAGATAGGCGGCCAAGTAGGACTTCTGGGTCGCCAAGCCGCCATTGCCAGTCCAGAGCGGCAAGCAGCGTTCATCAGCCCAGGCGTCCAACATCAGCCGCTCGTGGTTGCCCATAAGGAAATCGGCTGGCATGTTGGCGGGTAGGCCCGTGAGCAGTCGCTTCACCACACCATGGCTGTCCGGCCCCCTGTCGATATAGTCGCCGAGAAACACCAATCGCGATTGCGCTGCGGGCCAGGTGCTGGCGTCAGCCTCGATCGCATCGAGCAGCCGGGCGAGCAGATCGTCGCGGCCGTGGATATCGCCGATGGCATAGATGCGCTGGCGGTCGGGCAGGCTAGGCACGTGGGTTCCAATGCGCTGAAACTCTTAGATCCGTCGCAACCCTGCGGGGTCGCTTTGCTTTATAACGAAATTTCGGCGAGAATGACGCCACCTTGTGGATGACGATTAAAGTTGGTGAGGAATGTCTGCCGCGACGCGCTATGGCTCGGCGCTGCAGGGCGCGGGCCGAGAGGACCAGGGATGACGTTGGCAGGACCGGATGTGGTGACCAGCGGGGATATCGTGGGCGGCGGCAAGGCGTGTGGCTGGGTCGCGGCCGGATGGTTTACGCCGGACTACCGGCCGCTGGCCGAGGCGCTGGCGGGGCAGTTGGCCGCCCACGGCGCGCCGCATCATATCCTGGCCACCGAAAAGACGGGTGGCTGGTCACGACAAATCCTGCGCAAGCCTACCATGGTGCTGCGCGCCATGCGCGAGCATCCCCATGAGACGATCGTTTTCATGGACGTGGATTGCATCGTGCGCGGGCCGCTCGACGAATTGGTCAAGACGTCTGCGGACTTGACCTGCTCGCTGTTCGTCAAGCGCCGGACTGGCCGCCGCCAGCGCAATGACCTGTCCTCGCGCGTCCTGGTGGTGCGGCCGACGCCAGGGGCGCACCGCTTGGTGGAACATTGGGCGCTGAAGTGTCAGGAGGACAACAGCACCGAACCCGAATTCGGCGACGAATGCGCATTGTTCGTGGCGCTCTCGCAATGCACCAGCTCCAGCTGGTCCGCCATCGACCTGCGCTTTGCCGGCCGCGAACTGCCGCAAGCCCCCAAGGACGCGATTATCGTGCATGACAGCGCGCATGAAAAATCCACTCCGCTGCGGCGCGCCCATCGCCAGTTGAAGGCCTGGAAGCGCTCCGTGTTCGGAGCGACCACGAAGGATCTGGGGTTGAAGTAAGGACGCCCCGCAAGTCCTGCGTGCCGGGCGCCGTCCTGAAACGCATCGAAAGTGGCTTGGGACGCTCGGTATCCCGCTAAGCTGGCCGCTTCTGCCGAATCACGGGTCACAGGTGTCATGGAAATTTCGCTGATCTTGGGTCTGGCGCTGTTCACCGTCCTGTTCTTGGGCGGCATCGTGCTCGGCGTGATCGCGTTCTTCCGGATCGACCGGCTGGCGCGGACCGCACACGATCAGGCTGGCGAATTGGTACGGTTGCGCCAACGCGTTGCGGGGTTGGAACGCGGGCTCGCGCCGACCGCCGTCGCAGCGCCAACCAGTGTTCCGGCTCTGGTCGTTCCTTCGCTGTCCAGCGCGCCGCCAACCACCACGGCTGCCTCGGTAACCGCCGATCCTTCATCCCTGTCAGCGCCGACCCCCTCGCAGCAAGCCCATGGGCTTTTGCAATGGCTCGAGGAACTGATCGGCGGGCGTCTGGCCGTACTGTTCGGCGGTCTGGCGCTGGCGCTGGGGGGCGTGTTCCTGGTGCGCTACAGCATCGAGCAAGGCTTGCTTGGACCTGCCGCGCGCATCGGCTTGGGCATGCTGTTCGCTGCCATGCTGGCCGCCGGCGCTGAACGCCTCCGGCGCAGCGAACTGCGGCCAGCGAGCGGCGCCTATATCCCCGGCGCTCTGATGGCGGCGGCCATAGTGACGGGATTTGCAACCATTTATGCCGCCTACGGTCTTTACGGCTTTCTGAGCGCCACAGTCGCTTTCGTGCTGTTGGGCTTGACTGGCTTTGCCGCTCTTGCCATATCATCCCTATACGGCTCATACCTGGCGGCGCTCGGGCTGGTGGGAAGTTTCGCGACGCCCGTGTTGATCGGCGGCGACAAACCCGACGCCTGGGTGTTGTTCAGCTATCTGACGATCGTGACGATCGCATGTTATGTCACCGCGCACCTGCGCCAATGGACCTGGCTGGCCGTGGCCGCTACGGCGCTGGCCGATCTATGGGGCCTGTTCTGGCTGCTGCTCAACCTGACCAGCCCGCAGCCTTGGTCGCTCGCGATCTTTGTCGTGGCGCTGATCGCCAGCTCGGTCCTGGTCCTGCATCGCAATGACCCTGCTCTGCCCACGCTTCTCACCTCACGCCACGACGCGCTCGGCTTGGCGGAGATCGATTGGCCGCTCTCAGGACTGATCGCCAGCCACGGTCTGCTGGCGATCGCGCTCAGCCTTGCCGATGCGCTACATGGCCCCTCGACTTGGGCGCTGGTTGCACTGACCGCGATGCTGTTCGGCGCTGCCCTGAGTTGGCGGTCCCTCGTGGCCGGCCCCGCCATCGCCGCGATTGCAACGCTCACATCCTATGTCGTCGCCCGCGATCCGCTTTTGCCGCTCTCTATCGGCACAGCCGCAGCCGTCATCCCGCCCGTTGTCGCCGGCTACCTCTGGACCGGCGCCCTGTTCGCGGCCGCTTACGCGGGCGCCGGCATCTGGGCTTTCTTTGGCAAGCGATCCAACGCCGTCTGGCCTTGTGTGGCCGTGGCGGTACCGCTGGTCGTGCTGCTCTACGCCTATTGGATCAGCACCGGCTACACGACGTCGATCTCGTTCGGCCTGATCGCCGCGCTGCTTGCTTGCGGCGCCGCCGTCACCGCCGGCATCGCCAATCGCCTGCCTCGCTCTACGCTGACCGATTGGGGCGTCGCCATGTTCGCGGCCGGCGCCGTAGCGTTCCTGGCGCTCGGCTTCTCGATGGTTCTGGAGCGCGGCTGGCTCACCATCGCGCTGGCCTTGATGGCGCCCGGCATTGCGGTGATCGAACGCGCGCGATCCATCCCGATCCTGCGCTGGATGATCGCCGGCCTTGCCGCGCTGGTGGCGCTTCGCTTGCTCACCGAGCCCAATAGTGTCGGCGGCAATCCGGGTCAATGGCCGATCCTGAATTGGTTGCTCTATGCTTATGGTGTACCCGCCTTGAGCTTCTGGTATGCCGCCCGCCGCATGCTGGAAAGCCGCGACGATACATCGGTCAAGATCGCCGAGGGCGCGTCTGTCGCCTTCCTGGCCGCGCTGATCGGTGTGGAAATCCGCCACCTCATGACGGGCGGAAACATCGCGCGTCCGCTTTCGGCGTTGGGCGAGTTCGGCCTGCATTCAACGAGCTGGCTGGGCCTGGCCATCGGCCTGAGATTGCGCAACGGCTCAGACCACGGACGGCTGGTCTATCGCTATGCTGCCTATCTGTTCGGCGGCCTGGGCACGGCGTCACTGCTGCTGGTCAACCTCTTTGCCCGCAACCCCGCGGTCACCGGCATTGCGGTCGGCGGCAACCTGGTCTTCAACGATCTCCTGCTCGCCTACGGCCTGCCCGCCCTGTTGTGCGGTGCGCTCTATTGGCTGGTGCGTGGCTCACGCCCACGCTGGATGGCCTGGATCCCCGGTGCAACCGCGCTGATCTTGGCCTTCGCCTATTTGACCTTCCTGGTGGCGCGCGCCTTCGAAGGACCTCAGATCACCCTGTCGGAGGTTCGTGACGGCGAACTCTACGCTCTTTCGGTGGCCTGGATCGTCTTTGCCCTAGCCCTGTTGACGGCCGGCATCCGCTACGGCAGCGCCGTGCTGCGACAGGCCGCTTTCGGCGTACTGCTGCTGGCCACGCTGAAGGTGTTCCTGATCGACCTTGCCGGACTGGCCGGCCTGCAGCAGGCCGGCTCGTTCATAGGCCTGGGTCTGGCGCTGATTGGCATTGGGCTAGCCTATCAACGCCTGGTCCTGAAGCCCCCGGAGACTGAGCGGCGGCCGGGGTAGATGACAGCTTTAGCCGACGATTTCGAAACCTGCGAAATTCAGCGCGATCTCGGCGGCGGCATTCTCGGGGCTGTCGGATCCGTGCACTGAATTGCGCTCGATGCCCTGCGCGAATTCCTTGCGGATGGTGCCCGGCTCGGCATTGGCCGGGTTGGTGGCGCCCATGATGTCGCGGTACCTCTTGACGGCATTCTCGCCTTCCAGCACCTGCATCACGATCGGCCCCGAGGTCATGAACGTGACCAGATCGTTGTAGAACGGCCGCGCCTTGTGCACCTCATAGAACTTCCGCGCCTGACCTTCGCTCCAATGCGTGCGCCGCTGGGCGATGATGCGCAGGCCCGCAGCCTCGATCTTGGCGTTGATGACGCCGGTGAGATTGCGCTCCGTGGCGTCCGGCTTGATCATGGAAAACGTGCGCTCGATGGCCATCGTTATGGTCCCTGGTTGGTCGATTGGTCGGAATTGGCTGATCGGGCGGCTTATAGCGGTGCGAGCGCCCGGCTGGCAAGGCCGCTGGAAATCGGCTATAGGCGGGAGCAACGGTCCCGTAGCTCAGATGGATAGAGCACCCGCCTTCTAAGCGGGCGGTCGCTGGTTCGAATCCAGCCGGGTCCGCCAGATACGACAGACAATATATTGATATTGAACGATTTATTTCTATGTCATGCCAAAAAATACAACTTCAACCCTAATTTTGCACGACGCTAGGTCGCTTCGAGCTTAGATCTGTTGGTGCCGCCCAGCGCTCGCTCACTCCGCCGGCTCCAGCGCCTTGGCCTTCTTGCGAGCGTGAAACAGATCGTGCGTGACCTGCAAGCCCATCCAGATCTCGGCCCTGAGCCCCAGCGTCCGTTCTAGCTTGAGCGCCGTCTCGGCCATGACCGGGGCTTTGCCGTTGACGATTTCACTGACGTGCTTGGGCGTCATGCCAGCTTGGCGCGCGAACTCGGCCTGAGACAGCTCGCGGGTTTCCAGATACTCGGCAAGGTGCTCGCCGGGGTGGGTCGTCCAGTCCGGGTTGAAACCTCTGATGCTGGCCATAGTGATCTCCTTCAGTGGTAGTCGACGACTTCGAGGATGCGGATCGCGGTCACGGCGGCAAGTTCCAGCCCGCCATCCGGCAAACACGGCACCGGGTCGTGATTGGGCTCAAAGATCAGGCGCCAGTTGCCGGTAAGCATGACTGCCACCTGTCCGGCTCGATCGCCGCTCATCTGGTGGCATCGGTCCGGAGGCGTGACCGGCACCGCAGCAAGAGTTGGGGCCACTGCAAGGACGCGCAGGCGGAGCTTCAAGGGCTTGGCCCGGTCACCAAAGTGCCGTTTCAGGGCGGCGTCGTCATGCATCTGCTTGGCGAGTTTGTTGGTCTTGAAAGAGATGTCCATGCGCCCCCCCCCAAACCTGCCGAACACAATAGGTCGCTGGCTGGCCTTACGCAATGGGTAACGACGCAGAGGCGTCGGTCAGCGACGCTCGACTGACCCATCCATCTTTCGTCGCATGCCGCTGGCCCGGCTGCCGGGCATCGGGTGCCTGGTGCGGAATGCGCCGGTGAACTTGTTCCTGATGCGCTCGGCCTTGGCGATCACGGCCACGTCGCGCTTGGTCTTGACCAGGTGGCAGCGCTCGTGCGCCGGGGCGAACACGGCCGATCGACCGATCATGCCGTGGTCGGCAAGCGCTGCCTCTAACTCTGCCTCGGCTGCCGCCGCCAGACCTCGCTGGTCGCCGGCACCATTTTTTCGCGTACCCAGTTGCCGCTGACGCGCTGGTTCCAGTTCATGTGGCTGATCATGCAGTCGAAGGATTCGATCTCGACGCTATCGCTGTCGGGCCAGATCGGGGTCAAATGGGATAGCGCTCGGGCGATGCGCCAGAAGCTGGCCCAAGTGATGATCGCGCGCGAGGCCGGCCGCAAGCTCGCAGGTCGTATCGAAGTCGACGCCGCCGTCATGGGCGGCAAGCAACTCCTTGATAGTGGCGGGAAACCGGGGCGGGTCGGGAGCAACAAGCTCCCTTTCGTCATCGCCGTCGAGACCCGTGACGGCCTGAATCTAAAAGCGGGCCACAACGGGTCCGGTTCCACACCGTCGCCAGTCACACCCGGGCCGAGATCGAGCGCATCGCCAGGGCGAGTTTCGCCCTGGCCGACAGATCGTCGGCGACGGGCTCGACTGCTTCAAGGTCTTGGCCAAGGCCGGCTACGATCATAGCCGGATCGTCGTCAGCGACATCGCCCACTCTCAGAAACTCGACCGCTTCGGCTGGCTGAACACGTTCCTCGGCAACCTCAAAACGGCGACGTCCGGAACCTTCCACGCGATCCGGAGCCAGCACCTGCACCGCTTTCTCGCCGAATTCCAGCAACGGTTCAAGCGTCGCTCGAACCTGGCGGACATGCTCGCCCGCGTGGCGGTGCGCAAGACGCCAAGGCCGTATACGGATATTAGATATGTGTACCCGGGTGGGTAGTCAGGACAAGTTACGTCACGGCAACCTGCAAAGACTTTACTTGGAGTGTAAACCGATCTACACTGCCACAGGTTACTTATTGAAGGTGGCGAGTTACTTATTGAAGGTGGCGAAACGTCCACCGCAAAGGGAGGTGCCGGCCATGGCCGCGAAACATTCAACACACCCTGCGCGCGCCCATCCGCCGGCGCCAAAGACAGCTGTGCCCTGGACGGCCAAGATGATCCGGCCACTGGCGGACATGGGCGTCGGCACGCAGGCGTCGTTTCTGCGCAAGGACTTCCAGTTTGCCGCCGGCTCCAAGGTCGCAACGCTGCGCGTCAGCGCGCTCGGTCTCTACCGCTGCTTCATCAATGGAACACGCGTCGGCGACGATCAGCTGACGCCGGGCTGGACGTCATATTATGATCGGCTCTCCTATCAGACTTACGATGTCACAGGCCAGCTGAAGCCAGGCGACAACCGCATCGACATATGGCTCGCCGACGGCTGGATGCGCTCACAGATGATGTGGGGCAAAAATCCGATCTTCAGCACCTGGGGCGATCAGATCGGCGCCATCGCGGAGCTGTCCGCTGACGGATCGATGCTGCTGGCAACGGAAGCGTTGTGGAAGAGCGGCCTGCTGCCGATCATCAAATCCGGCATCTATTTCGGTGAGATTTACGACGCAACCCAGGAGGGCCTGCCTGCGGACAAGGGGACGGAAGAGGTCAAGAGCTTCAACTACGGCACCCTGATTCCCCATGAAATCAATGGTGTGAAGGAATTGGCCGCGCTTCCAGCGGCGCGCGAGTTCAAGGACGACCAGGGCCGCACCATCTACGATTTCGGCCAGAACAGCGGCGGCTACGTCGCGCTGACCCTAGCGGGCGAGCGCGGGGCGCGCGTCACCGTCGAGCACGCCGAAATCCTCAACCAGCATGGCCAGTTCGACAATGCCAACTACCGCACGGCCCCGGCGCGGCTGGAATATGTACTTAAGGGCGGCGGCGGCGAGGCGTATAAGCCGTATTTCACCTTTTTCGGCTTCCGCTATGCGCGCGTGACCATCGAAGGCAAGGCCAGCGTCAAGTCCATCTCTTCGATCCCGATCACCTCGGCGATCAAGAGCACCGGCACGCTCACCACCGGCAACACGCTGGTCAACCGGCTGGTGGAGAACACGATCTGGTCGCAGCGCGGCAATTTCATCGAGGTGCCGACGGATTGTCCGCAGCGGGACGAACGCCTTGGCTGGACCGGCGATGCGCAAGTGTTCGCGCCCACCGCTTGCTATCTGGCCGAAAGCAAGGCGTTTCTCACCAAGTACCTGCGCGATGTGATGGCCGATCAGCGCCCCGGCGGCGAGATCCCGCATGTAGCGCCCGATCCCACGCGCAACCATGAGGACAAGTATCCCGGCTTCTATGGCAGCACCGGCTGGGGCGATGCCATCACCGTCATCCCATGGACTCTATACACGCACTATGGCGACCGCAGCATTCTCGACGAAACGCTGCCGGCCATGATCAAATGGTCCGATTTCGTCTGGTCGATCAGCGACGGACCGGTCGTGCGCCCGCCGCGCGGCTGGGGCAAGCGCGGGTTCACGTTCGGCGATTGGCTGCAGCCGGGCGGGCCGACCGAAAAGCCGTTGCCGACCATCGGCGACAGCGCGGCGGCCACCATCTTTCTCTATATCTCGGCACGGATCGTCGCCAAGGTGGCGGGCGTGACAGGCGACGCGTCGACGGCCAAGCGCATGACCGAGCGCGCCGAAGCCGTGCGCAAAGCCTTCCAGCACGAGTTTATCACGCCGAGTGGCCGCTTGGTCTACGACGACCAGACGTCCTACGCGCTGGCCATCCTGCACGACCTGATCCCGGCCGACAAACTCAGCGCGGCATCGGCCTATTTCAAGGAAGCCATCGACCGCAGCGGCGGCAAGATCGGCACCGGCTTCATCGGCACACCGGCGCTGCTGCCTGCGCTGCTCAAGATCGGCGAGGTGGAGCTGGCCGCGAAAGTCTTCCTGCAGGAGGAGGTGCCTGGCTGGCTTTATCAGGTGAAGATGGGCGCAACCACCATCTGGGAGCGCTGGGACGCCATCCGCGCCGACGGCAGCGTGTTCGATCCGGCCATGAACTCCTACAATCACTACGCCTACGGAGCGGTCTGCCAGTGGTTGTTCGAGGCGGTCGCCGGTTTCCGGCCCGATCCTGAAAAGCCAGGCTTCAAGCATATCGTCTTTGAACCGACGATCATCTCGGCGCTGTCTCCGGTATCGGCGCGACATCAGTCCGTGGCTGGGCCGGTCGTGGCCGGCTGGACCGTGTCCGGCGACAAGGTCCAGTACACGGTAGAAATACCTGAGGGCGCGACCGGCACGCTGAAACTGGCCAGCCGCTATGCCGATGTCCGTGTCGACGGCAAGGCAGCGGGCGGAGCGACGCTCGCTGCAGGCAAGCACGAGATCACCTTTCGCCTCAAAGCCTAAGCTCGTTTCCAGGAGCACTAAGACTCCGATCTTCAACTCAACAACACTGCTTAGAAAACCCAAGGAGGACGTACCCATGACGGCAATCTTCACGCGCAGGCTTCTCCTCACCGCCGCCGCTGCGGCTCTGACGCTCGGCCTGCAACTCCCGGCCCAGGCCGAGGATGTCACACTCAACTTCCTGGTCGACAATGCTCCGTCTACGGCGAAAATGGCCGAGGCGATGATCGCCGACTTCACGGCCACCCACCCCGGCATCAAGATCTCCCTGGAAACCCGTCCCGGCGGCGGAGAAGGCGACAACATCGTCAAGACCCGGCTCGCCACTGGCGAAATGTCCGACGTGTTCCTCTACAATTCCGGCTCGCTGTTCCAAGCCATGAATCCCGCCAAGAACCTGCTCGACCTGACGGGCGAAGCCTTCCAGGCCAATCTGCTCGACAGCTTCAAGACCGTGGTGGCGAATGGCGGCAAGCAGTACGGCGCGCCGATCGGCCAGGCCATGGGCGGCGGCGTGCTCTACAACAAGAAGATCTATGCAAGTCTCGGGCTGAAAGTGCCCAAGACCTGGGCCGAGTTCATGGCCAACAACGCCAAGATCAAGACTGCCGGCAAGGTGGCGGTGATCCAGACCTTCAAGGACACCTGGACCTCGCAGCTTTTTATCCTCGGCGACTTTTTCAAC
>Ga0209069_10001092_pt1 | contig 13520 bp, 13 predicted proteins | sample Str013_2_FD_187202 | JGI IMG/M metagenome (GOLD analysis project Ga0209069, IMG submission 187202) | Freshwater sediment microbial communities in response to fracking from Pennsylvania, USA - Straight Creek_MetaG_SC_2013 (SPAdes) (version 2) | ecosystem: Environmental > Aquatic > Freshwater >...
GTTCTTATCAGCAAACAATGTTAGAGACCAGAAAAAAATTCAGATTGGGGACCAAGTTCTGGATTTTATTCTTTATTTGAATCATTTTTTAAGAAAAAATTTAAATTGATCGTTCGGCGTGTGGGACATCCAATAAAACAATCCTGCCGCTTTTGACTGGTGTTCAGGGAAATTGAGAACTCCAGGGCTTTTCCACGCGGCATATTGGGCTAGTTATTTGGGAGTTGTGGGTAATCGGTGACCTAACGGAGATGCAAATAGGTACCAAAGCTGTTTTTTAGGCCGGAATACTGCCTTTGTGGTATCCGTCACCGGCATCTGTGAGAGATAGCCCATATAACCCCCACTCCAAACCGGGCATCAGAAATCGTCCCGATAGCATACCTTTCATCGATTCCGCTTATTTTTACCGATCTTATTTAATTTGACAGCATGAAATACCTGCCGCTGCCCCCAGCTCTTTTTAAGAAGAATCGTGAACGTTTTATAGAGGAGATGCTTCCATCCTCCATAGCCATTTTTGTGAGCAATGACGAGGTTCCTTCCAATGGTGATGCCTTATACAGTTTCAAACAAAACACTGACCTGATCTGGTTAAGCGGTATTGAACAGGAAGACAGTATGGTAATCTTGTTTCCCGACCATCCGGACCCAAAATATCGGGAAGTTTTGGTATTGGTCAGACCCGTTGAATTAAAGGAGAAATGGGATGGGAAGCGGCTGCGTGTGGAAGAAGCCAGGAAGATATCCGGAATCAATACAATAGTATGGCTCGATAGTTTGGACGCTTTGCTTCAAACCTGGATTCACCTGGCAGAGAATATCTACCTTGATTCCAATGAAAATGATCGAAAGGCGAGCCTGGTACAAACCCGCGATTACCGGTTTATTGAGGAGATAAAAAAACGCTTCCCCCTTCACCAATACCATCGTGCAGCGAGGATCATGAAGCAGCTCCGGGCGATTAAGACAGAACTGGAAGTAGATGTTCTTCAAAAAGCGATTGACATTACCAACAACGCTTTTGTGCGCCTGCTAAAATTCATTAAGCCAGGCGTGATGGAATACGAAATCGAGGCGGAAATTTTTCATTCATTCCTCTCGCAACGCGCAACCGGTGCAGCTTACAACAGTATCCTTGCCAGCGGCGATCGGGCCCGGACACTTCACTATATTTCCAATAACCAGGAATGTAAAGACGGTGAATTGGTGCTGATGGATTTTGGTGCAGAATATGGCCACTATTGCGCAGATCTCACCAGAACCGTTCCTGTAAATGGAAAATTCACGAAACGCCAAAAACAGGTTTACAATGCCTGCTTGCACCTGCACAATTATGCAAAGAGTTTATTGAAACCCGGGATCACCATCAATGACTTCCAGAAAAAAGTTGGAGAGGAAGCAACGGTTATCTTTTTAAAAATCGGGTTACTCAATAAATCTGATGTCAAAAATCAGAACCCCGACAGTCCGGCCTACACAAAATATCTTTATCATGGCATATCACATCACCTGGGACTTGATGTCCATGACCTTGGGACCAGGACGGAGCCGATCAAAGCTGGCATGGTATTCACCGTGGAACCCGGAATCTATATCGAGGAAGAACAATTTGGGGTGCGTATTGAGAACAACCTCTGGATAACCCGCAATGGCAATAAGGACCTGATGGCAAAAATTCCAATCACGGTGGAGGATATTGAAGCCAGGATGAAAACGCACTCAGGTTAAAGGCCCCTTTAATTTTTTTGTAAACAGACTGTAGATAAAAATGATGGCTACCATCGTGCAGAATGCGCACATTTGCACATGTTCAAATTGACACATTCATGAAACAAATCCCGAACCTATTTACCCTGCTCAATCTTCTCTTTGGTTGCCTTGCCATCATCGTCACCTTACAAAACGGGATTTCTATCATGTATAGTGCAGATGGAACGCAATTGGTGGACATGCCTGAGAAAATATGGTTGGCATCGCTTTTTATCGGGCTGGCAGCGATCATTGATTTTCTCGACGGATTTGTTGCCAGGTTGATGAAAGCTACTTCTCCGATTGGTAAAGAATTGGATTCCCTTGCCGATGTGGTGAGTTTCGGCGTTGCTCCGGGAATGATTCTCTACCAGTTTTTAAGAATGAGCTTTATGAAAGAAGCCAATGGGCTGGATGTTTCCATTGCCTGGTTATTGCCCGCGATGCTGGTGCCTTGCGCAGGTGCTTACCGACTTGCCAGGTTCAACACCGATCAATCGCAGGAATATGGGTTTAAGGGAATTCCTATACCGGCTGTGGGTTTGCTGATTGCATCCCTGCCACTGATTTACTGGACTTCCGGCAGTGAATTTATCATCGCGCATTTGCTGAACAGATGGGTTTTATATGGCATCATTCTATTTGTGTGCTATGGTATGGTGAGCAGGCTACCTTTCATGGCATTTAAGTTCAAGGATTTTTCCATGAAGAACAATCTTCCCAAATATCTTTTGGTAGCCGTTGCAATCATTGCTGCGATCCTGCTCAAATGGCTGGCGGTTCCCATAATCTTCGTTTTTTACATTGTGTTATCTTTGGTTTTTAAAAATAAAACAACATGATCTTTTCTGTCCAGGTAAAAGTGATGCCATTAAAAGAATTATTGGATCCACAGGGCAAGGCCGTGATGGGCGGTTTGCAGAATTTGGGACTACAATCGGTAAACGATGTGCGCATCGGAAAAAATATCAGTCTCCAGGTAGAAGCCAATTCGCCGGAGCAGGCGAGAACCATTGCCGAAGAAGCGAGTAAAAAATTACTTGCAAATCCAGTGATGGAGTATTTTGAAATTGCCGTTAACTAGAAAAATAATGTGCTAAAGTGCTAATGTGCAAATGTGCATTTGAGTAAAAGTGACAACGATCGGATTTTGATATTTATGTACAGAGATAATGTATTTTGTTTTCATTCCCGAATTTGCAAATCTGCACATTAGCATTTTAGCATATTTGCATATTAGCACATTCACTCCATGCTCTACATCATTCCCTCTCCCATAGGTAATTTGCAGGATATCACTTTCCGAGCGTTGGAGGTCCTTAAAAAAGTGGACCTGATCATAGCAGAAGATACCAGGACCTCATTAAAACTCCTGAATCATTACCAGGTGGTCAGGCCCATCTCTCCCTATCATCAGCATAATGAACATAAAGTATTGCATCATCTTGCAGATCAGCTTTTGCAGGGTAAAACCATGGCACTGATTACCGATGCCGGTACGCCCGGTATTTCGGATCCCGCTTTTTTATTGATACGCGAATGCATCCGAATTGGTGTTAAGGTAGAATGCCTGCCCGGTCCAACTGCTTTTGTGCCCGCACTGGTAAACAGCGGCCTGCCTATTAACCGTTTTGTTTTTGAAGGATTTCTTCCCCAGAAAAAAGGCAGGCAAACCCTGCTGAAAAAGCTGGCAGACGAAGATCGAACGATGGTCTTTTATGAATCGCCAATGCGGCTGGTAAAAAGCCTGGGTGATTTTATTCAGTATTTCGGTTCCGATCGCCCCTGTTGTGTGAGCCGGGAACTCACCAAAATATACGAAGAGAACAAACGAGGTTCGTTGAAAGAAGTGATGGATCATTTCCAGGACAAGGGTGTGAAAGGCGAGATCGTGATCGTTGTTCAGGGAAGGGAATCGAGAAAGAAGACAGAAAATGCGGAAGAAGACTAGTATTCGGACTTTTTTATACCCAAAATCATGCTTATTTAAAGATATTTGCAGCCTATATTTTACGTATGAAATTTTTCCTTTTAGTTCTACTCGTGGTCCTGTTTTCTATGTCAGCTTTTTCGCAGCCTGAGCGCTGGCAACAAAGAGTGAAATATGCGATGGACGTCAATATGGATGTTCAAAAAAACCGTTTTCACGGCAAACAAAAATTAGAATATACCAATAACTCGCCCGACACTTTGTACCGGGTGTTTTATCATTTGTACTGGAACGCTTTTCAGCCCAATAGTATGATGGATAACCGCAGCCGTGAATTGGGAAAAACATCACTTGGAAAAACCCGTGACGGTCATGACCAGTTGGATTGGGATGGAAGGGTTAAGGATCGTATATTGAACCTGACTCCAGAGGAAATTGGGTATCAAAAAATTCTTTCCTTTAAGATGAATGGGGTTGCGCAGAACTATAAAATCGAGGAGACTATTCTCGAAGTAAAACTGACCAAACCTATTTTACCTAAAACAACCGCAGTATTTGATATGGACTTCGAGGCGCAGGTTCCTTTACAGGTCCGCCGTAGTGGCCGCGACAATCCACAAACCGGCGTGCGTTATTCGATGAGCCAATGGTATCCCAAAATGTGCGAATACGATTATGAAGGATGGCACCCCACTCCGTATGTCGCCAGGGAGTTTTATGGAATTTGGGGTGACTACGATGTTAAAATTTCTATCGATAAAACATATGTCCTGGGTGGTACCGGTTACCTGCTGAATGCAGCCGAAGTAGGCGATGGATATGAAACACCAGGCACAAAAGTCGTACAACCTGCCGGCAATTTGCTGGTATGGCATTTCTCCGCGCCCAATGTACATGATTTTGTGTGGGCTGCAGATCCACAGTATAAACACCTGGTACGGTACCCGGTGGGTGGCCCTGTGATCAACGTGCTATACAAAAACAAGAGTAATGAACCGAGGATCGATACGCTGTGGCAGGTATTGGCAGATGCTGCAGTGACCGTACTGCCCTTTATCGAGAAGACCTTTGGAAGGTATCCCTACAAACAATATTCATTCATACATGGAGGTGATGGAGGAATGGAATACCCGATGGCCACATTGATCTCCGGCCCTGGTTTGGGCACCGCTTTTCACGAATGGATGCACAGCTGGTACCAGGGCATGTTGGGAACAAATGAATCTCTATATGCCTGGATGGATGAGGGCTTTACAAGCTACGCAACAGGAGAAGTCGAAGAATACTATTACGACCAGCAACTACAGAAAACCCCTGGCAATACGGCGCTGCGGACTTACGTGGACAAAAGAAAGCAGGCACTCCCCCTCAACCATGCGGATGCTTATGACAGTTATTTCGCACTGGTGAAATCGGGATTGCAGGAACCGCTGACTACCCATGCAGATCATTTCAATACAAATTATGCCTACGGCATTGCGGCTTATTCGATGGGAGAAATCTTCCTGGATCAATTGGGGTATATCGTAAGTACCGAAACCAGGAATAAAATATTGCTCGAGTATTATAGGCTCTGGCGATTTAAACATCCCAATGTTGCTGACTTTGTTCGGGTAGCCGAGAAGGTTAGTGGCATGCAGCTCGACTGGTATAAGGAATATTGGGTCAACACTACCAAGACGATTGATTATGGAATCGATAGTTTGTGGGAAGCGGGTGGTAAAACAAAGATCAGGTTAAAAATGGCAGGCAAGATGCCGATGCCGGTAGACGTTTTGATGACTTACAAAGATGGAAGCAAAGAGCTGGCTTATATACCGCAGTATTCCATGTTTGGAGAAAAACCAGTGGAAGATAAAAACATTCCAAGAACCAGTTTTGAACCCTGGAAATGGACCAGTCCGACCTATACCTTCGAAGTTTCCCGCCGATTAACCGATCTGAAAATTGTGGAGATTGATGCCACCCAGCGTATGGCAGACGTGAACAGGAAAAACAATAAGCTGGAATTGAATTGGTAACTCAGGGGGATTCGTTAAAATACTAAAGCCATTCGTTGTTAACCGAATGGCTTTATTTTTTCAGGAATTAAAATTTGATCTAGTTTGAGGTGGTAATATCAAAAAAAGACAAATTTTCCAGGATAGTGTAAAATGATTAACGAATTTGATTTGCAACCCCAACTCAAAAATACCTACAGAGACAGGTAAAAACAATACTACTTTGTGGTAGGTTTTGTGAAAGAACTGTTAGAATTTCCGCGAAAGGCCTTAAAATAATGGATTGATAATGTGGGTTATCGGCCAAAAAACTTATTGATGGCTTCCACCCGGTTGTTCACGTGCAATTTTTCGTAGATGTGATAGACATGTTTGCGCACAGTCTCCTGGCTAATAAACAGGAAGGAGGCAATCTCTTTGTAAAGCAGCCCCTTTGCCAACAGCACCAGGATTTCATTTTCTCTGTTTGATAAAACGCTCATGGGCTTGCCTTGTGAAGACTGTGTGTCCCCGCTACTGTCCGAAAGCGTGCGTTTTTGGAATGCATTCACGATTTTCCTGGCGATCTGGCTACTCATCGGGGCACCTCCTTCGTAGAGTTCGTGAATGGCATCCAGTAATTTACTCGGGGTTGTTTTCTTCAGTATATATCCGTTGGCGCCTGCACTGAGGGCCTCAAAAATCTTTTCGTCTTCCTCATACACTGTGCACATCATGAACAAGATCTCGGGATGTTGGGGTTTCAGTTCCCTAACCAGGTCAATTCCACTTTCCCTGCTGCCCAAATTAATATCCATCAACACCACATTGGGATGAAGGATAGGAATCGTTTGCAGTGCTTCTTCAGACCCCGAAAAACTGCCGAGCAACTCGAAATCATTAGCCATCATGATGATTTGCTCGAGGGCAGATCGAATGTCCTGATTATCATCGACAATGCAAACGGTTATTGGCATAGTACAAAGTTCGACGGAATTAATTTAAAAAAAATACCATTTTGTGGTAATGTTAATTTAGTGTGATTTTATTAAAAACACGGTCAGGGATCAGGCCGGGACATAGAGGATGAACTTCTCCCTGAAATATTCCAGCGGAAAAATTTCGCGGATTTCCATCATACGGGGCCTTGTTCCACTGTCGGAGATTTCGGAAGAGAGATCGCCTCCTTTTAAACAGATAAGTCCGCGGGGTATAACCTGTTCCTCTGCTGCCGGCGATACTTTTTGCATTCCTTTTTTTCGCAGCAGGGGTCTTGACCAACTCCAAAGTTCCCTCAGTGGCGCGACAGCTCGTGATACGGCCACATCAAATTTCCTGTTTTTGATTTCCTCTGCGCGTCCATGCTGAGTCGTTATGTTTTGCAACCCGATGGCGGCGCCAATTGCTTCCACGACTTTTATTTTTTTGCCGATACTGTCAACCAGGTGAAATCGTGAATCGGGAAAAAAAATAGCAAGTGGGATGCCGGGGAAACCACCACCCGTGCCAATATCAATCACTTCATACCCGGCCGGGAAAGTAAAAGCTGCTGCGATCGCGAGAGAATGTAATAAATGTTTTTCGTACAATCCGTCGATGTCCTTTCGGGAGATCACATTGATACGCTCATTCCACTCCCGGTATAATCCATCGAGCAAGTTGAGCTGCCGGAGTTGTAGCGGTGTAAGGTCTGCAAAGAACCGCGTTATCAGTTCCAGGTTGGTTTCGGCTTTTTCCATAATGCAGGCAGAAAAATAATGTAATACAGGAACATCCAAAGGTCCAACAGCCACCACCAGGTAAAAAGATCTTTCTCTCCCAGTTTTTCCATCGACTTATAATAAACGATAGCCTGCACCAGGAAACGAATGCCGAAAACGCCCAAAACCCAACGCCAGTCAAATGCAAAAAGGCTGGCGATAAAAGCCGGGTAAAAAAGAAAATGAGAAAAAGAATAAAGTCCTAATAGGAACTGATGTTTGAACTTGTAAAATTTACCCGTATTGTAATGACGGCTCTTTTGCTTCATCCACTCGCCGAAATTTTTCTTTGGTTCCGACACCGTAAAGGTTCCCGGATCGATCACGATATTCGTATTGTGACTGTTCGCTACTTTATTGATGAAGAGATCATCATCACCTCCTGGCAAGTGGTTCACCGCAGAAAACCCTTTATTTCGGAAGAAGAGTTCTTTCTTATAGGAAAGATTTCTCCCCACGCCCATATAGGGTGATCCTGCCAAAGCGTATGAAAGGTATTGAAGGGCTGAATGAAAGGTTTCGAATCGGATGATCTTATTGAGCAAGCCGGGTCGCTTTTGATAGGGGCTATAACCCAAAATCACTTCGATGCCGTTTTGATAGCCGTCCTGCATTTTCTGGATCCAGAATTCACTGGCGGGTACACAGTCTGCATCGGTCAGTAAAACGACCTCATGCCTTGCTTCCTTGATGCCCATGCTCAAAGGATATTTTTTGCCCGGTATTCCGATCGCTTCGTGTTCCAGGTTTACAATGTGGAGGTCCTTAAATGTCTTCTTGAATTCATCCAACAGGTAGCGGGTATCATCCTGGCTATTGTGGTTAACAACGATGATTTCGTGGGTGGTGGGATAGGTTTGCACCAAAGCGCCGGGAAGATTGTTTACCAATTTCGCTGCTTCATCCCGGGCACATATGATCACGCTTACAGGGTGCTGCTGTGATTTTTCCTTTGCGGAGGGCTTAAAAAATGCCAGTCTTTGGAAAAACCAGGCATAGTAAAAGAGCTGAACGAGGGTAATCAGGCAAAAACAGGCAAATACAATTTCCCGCCATGTTAAATGGGCGAATACGTGATCCATGATGATTCTACGGTTTGGTCTTCAGACTGCGAAAATAAGGACTTTACAGCTGTCGGAAGTGAAATGCTCGTTATGAACAGTTTATAGGTAATAGTGAATAGTGGACAGCAGTTTTAGGGACCTCCGGCTGTGGCGCTCCTCGGAAACCATGTATCTTGCAGCCTTTTATATTTTATATGGCGGTATTGTCATTCGACATAAATGGCGTGGATCCAGGGTCCAGGGCCAGGGCCGGAAAAATCTCCACCGACCATGGAGAAATCCTCACACCTATTTTTATGCCGGTGGGCACGGTAGGCAGCGTTAAGGCGGTAACCAGCCGCCAACTGAAAGAGGAAATCCAGGCTCAAATAATATTAGGCAATACCTACCATCTCTACCTGCGCCCTGGACTGGAAACATTGGAAAAAGCAGGTGGGCTTCATCGGTTCATGGGATGGGAGCTCCCCATTCTCACTGATAGTGGAGGGTATCAGGTTTTCTCTCTGTCAGGAACGAGAAAAATCAATGAGGAAGGAGTGACGTTCCAATCGCATATTGATGGTTCCCGTCACCTGTTCACACCCGAGAATGTGATGGACATCCAAAGAACCATCGGGGCCGATATTATCATGGCTTTTGACGAATGTCCACCAGCAACCAGTGAACATAGCTATGCCGAAACATCGATGCACCTGACCCATCGATGGCTGGATCGATGCTTCCAACAATTTCAGGCAGGCGATAACAGGTATGGATATACGCAGAATCTTTTTCCTATTGTGCAGGGCGCCATCTATCCGGATCTTCGCAAAGCATCCTGCGAATATATTTCGGCTAAAAATGCAGTTGGCAATGCCATCGGTGGATTGAGCGTGGGCGAACCCGAAGCGCAACTTTATGAAATGACTGCACTCTGTTGCGAACATCTTCCCGAAGCCAAACCACGATACCTGATGGGCGTAGGCACACCCTGGAATATATTAGAAGCCATCGGGCTGGGAATTGACATGTTCGATTGCGTTATGCCGACCCGCAATGGGAGAAATGCCATGCTCTTCACGTCGAAAGGCGTGATTAATATTGATAATAAAAAATGGGAACATGATTTCTCGCCGATCGATGAGGGTATCGACTGCGAGACGAGTAATTATTATTCGAGATCGTATTTACGTCACCTGATGAAGAGCAAAGAATTCCTTGGTCTTACGATTGCCAGCGTACATAACCTGGCTTTCTATCTTCACCTGGCTACCCAGGCTAGAGAACATATTTTGAAAGGAGACTTTGCGAGTTGGAAAAGGGAACAGGTTGCCATATTGCAGCAGCGGCTGTAGTCAGAATTGGGATTTATTGGATAAATGGATGATTGGATAATAGTAATTTATCAATTATCCCGAAATCCATTTATCCAATAAATTCCAATTCTGACTACTCCTTATTCTTCCAAACATTATTCCCCCCGTTCACATCCGGCATCCTGTTATCCGGATCGATGACTACGGAAGAAATTTTACCGGTCGAATTATAATAGAATTTCCAGGAATTTCCTTTTTGCCAGATCTCCACAGGCAGGTGTATACGGCCCGTCTTCCCATTTTCTTCTTTCACTTCAACGGTTACCGGCATCGGAAGTTTTTCAAGGTTTTCTATGGTGATGAATGCACCTTGTGTAGAATCACCTTTTGCATAGTCAACACTTTTCACAGCCTGGTCAATTTTCCAGTTGTTCAAAAACCAGCCTCTCCAGAACCAATCCAATGTTTCGCCACTGTAATTTTCGATGGCATGGAAAAAATCCCAGGGTGTTGGATGCTTATAGGCCCAGTTGTCGATATAATATCTGAAAGCGCCATCGAATCTTTCTTCGCCAAGAATTTCTGATCTCAGCAAAGAAAGCCCCAGTCCAGGTTTCGTGTAAGAATTAAGTCCCCAATTATTCCCATTGGCATAAGCATCCGGGATGGTCAGGATTCCTTCGGCGCGGTCATTGAAAAGATAACCGGCGATCTGGTGTCGGTTGCTGGGAGGGTTGGAAAATTCGCCTTTGTTAAAAGACTTGTCGGCAATTCCGTTGATGAATGTATTAAAACCCTCATCCATCCAGGCATATTTGCGTTCGTTACTACCTACGATCATGGGAAACCAGGTATGTCCGAACTCATGACTGGTAACGCCCCACAGGGATTCCTTGGTGTCACGATTTGAACAAAAAACAATTCCGGGATATTCCATACCAGCAACAATCCCCGCTACATTGGTAGCAACAGGGTAAGGAAATTCGTACCATTGATTCGAATAATGTTCCAGGCAACCTTTTACAAATTCAGTAGAACGTTTCCAACCCGAATCCAAATTGCTCTCGACAGGGTAGACAGACATTGCCAACGCTTTTTTTCCACTGGGAAGATTCATGCGCGCAGCATCCCAGATGAATGCGGCAGACGAAGCCCAGGCAACGTCTCTCGCATTGGTAATTTTGAAATGCCAGCTGATCCTGTCTTTAGATGGACGGGAGGCAGGATCGGTGACTTCCTGCTCAGATCTTATGATAACTGTTTTATCGCTCTGCTTTGCATCCTGCAGGCGTTTCTGTTGATCTTTCGTGAGTACTTCGCCAGGATTCAGCAATTCTCCGGATGCGACGACGATTTGTTTGGAAGAAGTATTGATGGTGAAATCGAAGTTTCCATATTCCAGGTAAAATTCTCCCTGGCCAAGATAGGGCAGCGTGTTCCATCCCATCACATTATCAAATACGCACATGCGTGGATACCATTGCGCGATTTCATAGATCCATCCGTTTTTCGTTTGTAATCTTCCCATCCGATCCGTGCCGTATTCGGGTATTTTGAATGTATATTCAATCCTGATACTGATGGAATCGCTGTTGGCTTTCATTGCCTTTAACAAGCGAATTTGCATGCGCGTGTCAACTACAGTATAGTCAACTTTTTCTTCTTTATTCTTTTCGATAAGTGTTACTGATTTGATATCATAACCGCCATCAAAAGCTCTGTTGGCCCAACGGCCTCCGGTTGGTGCAGTAGCCGCAACACCCCTTGATTTCAGACTATAAATATTTTGATCGAGTTGCAACCAGAGAAAAGGTAATTTCTCCGGGCTGTTGTTTTTATAGTTGATGGTCACTGTGCCAGTGATGCTATGGTTCTCATCGTCCAGCGAGGCATTGATTTTATAGTCGGCGCGATTTTGCCAATATTTGGGACCGGGCGCTCCGCTTGCTGAACGCACATCATCGCCAAAGGCCGGATAGAACATCGGCGCAAAAGCTTCCTCATGATCGTACTTTGAATTGCTCTGTCCAACGGAAACAAAGGGAAAAGCCAGCACTGCTGCCACAACAACCTGGAAAAATTTTCTCATATAACTTTTCTTTTTTTGAATTGCGGCAAAGGTAACATGATGAGCAGGAAGGAAAAATAAATTTTATCGCTTTCCCATGAGCGCATATCCGTGCGTTTCGAGGTCCGAAGAACTTCGTGTAAGCCAGGTTTTGCCGTCTTTTAGCAGATATAGATGGTCAGAAAGGTCCACGATATGTTTGTACATGTGATCGGTGAGAAAGATTCCTTTTCGATACTTTTCTTCCAGCATCATTTTTTTTATTTTTTCAATATCCAGGGGCATAATATGGGTGAATGGCTCATCAAGAAGAACGAATTGTGCATGGGATGCAAGGATGATATACACTTCTATCAGTCGTCTCTGGCCGCCGGAAAGATCCATCATGCGGTGAGTGTTGTGGATGCTGGATTCACTGAATCTCTCTTCGAAATCTTTCCAGTCCAACCCGAAATCCAAAAAGATCCTCTTAACCGAAAGTGATTTTGGAACGAAATGATGCTGCGGAAGAAATTTGATAAGACCTGGTTTTGAATAAGGAATTGATATTTTGTGATGATCAAAGCGAATACTTTTATCATTGCAACGGAGTACCCCATAAATAATATTCATCAGGCAGGACTTACCTGATCCATTTCTGCCCAGCAAGCCGGTAATGGTGCCAGTTTCGCAACTTATATAAACATCAGACAGAATCTTTCTTAACCCAAATTCGAGTTGAATCCCATCGGCTTCCAGAACGTGTTTCATAGAAGTCGCGGAATTTTAGTGAGCAAAAGGAGATAGATGATCAGATCAAAGACAAGTGTGGAAGACCATAGTAATGTCTCTGAAAGGCCAAGGTTGTTATAATAAATAAATTCTTTTTTCTTATAAATCCTAATGAAATAGCAACTCAACCCAAGCACTATAGATTTAAGCATCAGTAACTGAAAAAAAATGCTCCAGCCATACTGCCAGAATAATAACAGGCAAACCATTGTGGTCGCCATATTCAGCAGGAAGAAGGTTTTATAGAATGTAAAGATGATCCGGATCGTGCCGAGTATTTTCATGCTTTCAAAAATACGATTTGCAGCCCTTTGAAATAGTTAATGTTAAAACCCTTATAGCTTTTTGAACCACATAGGACATAGGACACATAGGTATCACATAGGGTTTGAGTGGTTCTCGCCTCAAAAATGCTGTAACTCAAAATTTCTTTTTTGAATCGCATTGAACCTATGTCAAACCTAAGTGTCCTATGTGGCTCAAAAAGCAATAAGGGTTATCGCACGATATAATTTAAGAGCTGAAGGCTTTCCGGTTAAATCACCTTATATTTATTAAGTCCTTAGTTTAAAGATTGTTGCCACATGAACATAGTAGTCGCAGGTAGTTCCAACACGGATATGGTAGTACGCACAGCGCGTCTTCCGGCGGGCGGAGAAACCGTCATGGGGGAAGATTTTTTAATGAATGCTGGTGGTAAAGGCGCTAACCAATCCGTGGCCGCAGCACGTCTTGGTGCTCCCGTAATTTTGATTGCCAAAACAGGCGATGATATTTTTGGCCGTCGAGCGAAGCAGGATCTTGCAAAAGAAGGGATCGATTGCTCCTGTATTTTGACCGATGCCCAACATCCTTCCGGTATTGCCCTGATCTCGGTTGATCACCAGGCAGAGAACTGTAT
>Ga0209069_10001093_pt1 | contig 13519 bp, 11 predicted proteins | sample Str013_2_FD_187202 | JGI IMG/M metagenome (GOLD analysis project Ga0209069, IMG submission 187202) | Freshwater sediment microbial communities in response to fracking from Pennsylvania, USA - Straight Creek_MetaG_SC_2013 (SPAdes) (version 2) | ecosystem: Environmental > Aquatic > Freshwater >...
CAACCGAGTGGGAGGCCGGGCCGCGCGATCTCGAAAAATTGATCACAGATTTCCAGCCGTCGGTATGCCTGCACCTGGGCGTGTCGGGATGGGCAACCGGCGTCGTGCAGGAGACCCACGCACGCAACCGGGCTGCGGAACGGCCCGATGCCGCCGGGCGGGTTCCCACCTCGCGCCGTCTCATCGAGGACGCGCCCGCCCTGCTGGTCCCGGCCCGCACGTCGCAGGTTCTGGCCCTGGGCGGCCCGGGCCAGTCGGGCGACTATGTGTGCAACGCCGTGTTCTTCCACTCGCTCTGGCTGGCGCGCCAGCAGGCCGGGCGGCGGCACGTCGCCTTCCTGCACCTGCCGGTGCGCGTCGGCGACTTCGGCATGGCCCAGGACCGGCTGCTGCTCAACCGGCGGCCGTTGCCGCTGGAATCCGCGTTGGAAGCGGCGCTGAAGGTTCTGACCGCGATAGCGCAAGCCGCCACGCCGGGCAGAACCGCGCCCGCACGGTCCTGACGCCGGCACAGTTCAGGCCCGCCCGCTGCTACTCGGCGTTGGCGTTCTGCAAGTCCTGCGCGGTGACGTTGAAGGTGTTGCTCAATTGCGTCTTCACGTTCTGCAACGCCGCGATGATGCCGATGCCGACAATTGCGGCGATGAGCGCATATTCGATGGCGGTCGCGCCCGACTCGTCATTGGTGAACTTTGCCAAAAGGGTCTTCATGGAATCACTCTGATTTTTGCTCTGCCACACCTGTCCGGCTGCCGCGCCGGCATCTGCTAAGCCGCGAACCCGCTCTCAAAGGTCCGCGACAAGGGCATCCTGCCTACAATTGGTAAACGGCGGATTGTCAGCCAAACGCCCAATTAATTGATGTTGAGCGAAGTCTTGCGCCAATTGCTGAAAAATACCGGTAATTCCGCGCGGTTGCGGCAACCCTTGGTTAACCACCCTCAACGCCAGGCCGCCCGGGGCGTTGCTTATGGTCGCGATGGGCTCATCCAGTCCTAGGTGCCGATTCACGAATCTGTTAACACTTATCCACAGGATGATTCGCTGCTTGTTGCGCCCCTGACGAGGGGGCCGCCAGCGCCAGCGGGTAATTCGAGGGGGCCGGGGGGCTTCACGCCAACGCAACCAGCGCCATGTCCGGAACACCCGTTCCGGCCAGGGTGATTTTTGCGGCCCGCCGCCGGTTGGCGTTGCGTGAATATGACTGTTTTCCTGACCCCGTGTGCCGCTTGCCAAGGAAAATTGAAACGGGCTGGTAAGATTTGGACTTTGTTAACGATTGGGACCTAGTTTGGTGACGGACGATTAACTTGGCTGATTTGCGCGCAACCGGCGCGCAGGACGGCCATCGGGGCAGCTACGGCGACGAACGAAGGAAACGAGCATGAGGGTCCTGCTCATCGAAGATGAGAGCGCAACAGCGCAGAGTATTGAGTTGATGCTTCAATCCGAGGGCTTCAACGTCTATACGACGGACCTCGGCGAAGAGGGCGTCGATCTCGGCAAGCTATATGACTACGACATCATCCTGCTCGATCTCGGCTTGCCCGACATGAGCGGATATGAAGTGCTCAAGACTTTGCGCGTCAGCAAGGTCTCGACCCCGATCCTCATCCTCTCCGGCCTTGCCGGCATCGAGGACAAGGTCAAGGGCCTGGGGGTGGGCGCCGACGACTACATGACCAAGCCGTTCCACAAGGACGAGCTGGTTGCCCGCATCCACGCCATCGTGCGCCGGTCCAAGGGCCACGCGCAGTCGGTCATCCAGACCGGCGAGCTCACGGTCAACCTCGACACCAAGACGGTCGAGGTGCAGGGCCAGCGCGTGCATCTGACGGGCAAGGAATACCAGATGCTCGAGCTGCTCAGCCTGCGCAAGGGAACGACCCTCACCAAGGAGATGTTCCTCAACCACCTCTATGGCGGCATGGACGAGCCGGAGCTGAAGATCATCGACGTCTTCATCTGCAAGCTGCGCAAGAAGCTGGCGGCTGCGACCGGCGGCAACCACTACATCGAGACGGTCTGGGGCCGCGGCTATGTGCTGCGCAACCCGGAAGACAATTCCGCCGCCGCTTAGGGCCGGCCTCACCGCCTTTCGACGTCAATCGCAACACCGTCACGGCGAACAAAAGGGCCCCCAACAGGGGCCCTTTTCTTTGGCGGCCGCTACTTGGCGGTCAGTATCGCTTTCATCGCGTCATTGGGCGCGAGACCGGCGGCGGTCTTGCCGGCTTTGCTGGTGGCGGTCTTGTCCGCGCCGCGCTTGATCAGCAGCTCGGCCACGCCCGTGTGCCCGAGCTCGGCCGCCGTCATCAGCGCCGTCTGGCCACGGTCGTCCTGCTCGTTGAGCTTTGCGCCCTTGTCCAGCAGCAGGCCCACGGTCTTGACGCCATCCTCCTCGGGCACGTCCTCGGCATAGCCAGCCGCCCACATCAGCGCCGTCAAGTTGTTGGCATAGACCGCATTGACGTCCACGCCCGACGCGAGCAGCCGCTCGACCACGCCGGTGAAGCCGCGCGCCGAAGCATAAAGTACGGCCGATTTGCCGGTCTTGTCCGCCGTCTTGCCATCGGCGCCGTGCGACAGCAGCAGATCGACGATCTTGGCGTTGCCGTTGAAGGCGGCGGCGGTCAGTGGCGTGGCGTCTGAGCCGCCGGGAATGGCGGGGTCGGCCTTCAGGTCCAGCAGCGCCTTGACCATTTCGGGGTGGTTGCTTTCGGCGGCCAGGAACAGCGGCGTCGCCCCGTGCAGGTCGCGCTCGTTGATGTCGCCGCCATGCGCGATCAGCAATTTGGCCACCTCGATCTCGCCCGACGAGGCGGCATGGTGCAGCGCGGTATCGCCGGTGCGCCGCCGCATGATGGCCGAGCCGCCCGCCTCCAGCGCTTGCCTGGCCACGTCAAGGCAGCCCTTGTCCGCCGCCGAGAACATGAAGACGTTGACTTCCAGCTCGATGAGCTTGGATTTCTGCTCGGCGAACTTGGACATCAGCGCCGCGCATTCCTGCGGGTTGGCCATGGCGGGACAGCTGATCGCCGCCAAAACGGCAGTGAGCACCAGCCCTGATATTGACGTTAGGCGCAAGTTGACACCTCCCCCGGCTTGCAACAGCGGCGAGCTTGATCCTACTGTTAAAGCGGTTTGGCGGCGGGCTTGGCAATCGTTTCTGTGCAGGTGGGCTTAATGCGGGCGGGTTTGGGCATTGCGCGGGCGGTCTTTTGCGCCCTGCTGGCCGCCTGCCCGCTGGGCACGGCCGCAGCCAAGAACACCGGCCTCATCTACGTCACCAGCGAAAAAAGCAGCACGCTCACTGTGTTCAACCTCAACAACGAGGTGGTCGCCACCGTCAAGACCTGCGCCCGCCCGCGCGGGATGCGCTACGACGCGACCCGCACCAAGCTGATCATCGCCTGCGGTGACGACGACACCATCGGCGTCTACGACATGGCCAGCCTCAAGCTGGTCAAGCGCTACCGGGACATCAAAGACCCCGAGACCTTCGCGCTGCATCCCGATGGCCAGCACCTTTACATCTCCAACGAGGACGATTCCGAATCCAGCGTGCTTGACCTGGAGACCGGCGAGCTGACCGCCCACTTCCCCACCGGCGCCGAACCCGAAGGCGTGCAGATGAGCGCCGATGGCAAGTTCGTGTGGGTGGCATCGGAGGCGGCCAACCTCGTGCATGTGATCGACGTGGCCAAGGGCGCGGTGGTCAAGAACATCCTCACCGACACCCGCCCGCGCCGCTTCGCCATGGCGCCGGGGGAGAAGGAGATCTGGGTCTCGGCGGAAATCGGCGGCGTGGTCGATATTCTGGACACGGCCACCTACCAGCAGATTGGCCGCATCGAGTTCCTGCCGCCGGGCACGCTGCGCGAGCAGGTGACGCCGGTGGACCTGCTGATGACCAAGGATGGCAGCCGCGCCTATGTCTCGCTTGGCCGCGCCAACCATGTGGCGGTGGTGGATGTGGCGGCGCGAAAGGTGCTGGACTACATCCTGGTCGGCCAGCGGCCCTGGGGCTTGCAGCTCAACAAGGACGGCAGCCGGCTTTACGTGGCCAACGGCCTGTCCGACGACATGACGGTGATCGACACCGCCACCAACCAGCCGATCATCTCGGTGCCTGCCGGCCAGGTGCCCTATGGGATCATCGTCGATGATCAGTAGGTTGCTGATTGCCGGCCTGCTTGTGTTCACAGCGGCCGTCCCGGCTGCCGCCGACGCGCGACAAGTAACGATCCTCTATCTCGACCGCGCGGACGATGCAGCTTACGCCCCACTTCGTGGCTATGCCGCCGTTCATCCACAGACCATTCCCTCGCCATTTCCCAGCGCCGAGGCGGCAGCCGCCGATGCCAAGCTGGTGGGTGAGGCGACTGGCCTCAATTTCGAGTTGCGGCATGTGACGCTGGAAATTGGCGAGGATGCCGCCGCCAAGGTCCGCGCTTTGGCAAAGGATGATGGACTCTCGGCGGTTCTGCTCGACCTGCCGCTTGAAGACACCCGCAAGGTCGCGACCGATCTGGCGGGCCTGCCGCTGCCCCTGTTCAACGCCCGGCACCGCGACATGGCCTTGCGCCAGACCGCCTGCCGCACGCATCTGTTCCACACCATGCCGTCGTGGGACATGCTGGAGGATGGGCTGGCCCAGGGGCTGGCCAAACGCAATTGGAAGCAAGTGCTGGTTATCGAGAGCGACGATCCGGCGGATAAATCCGTGTCAGCCGCTTTCCAGGCCTCGGCGGCCAAGTTCGGGCTGACGATTGTGGCCGTCAAATCGTTCGTGCCCGGCAGCGACCCCAGGGTGCGGGACAAGAACAACCCCCGGCTGATCACAGCCGAGACCGACTACGACGTGGTGTTCGCCGCCGACCAGGGCGGCGATTTTGCGCGGGGCCTGCCATTCAACACGCTGCTGCCACGACCAGTGGTTGGGGCGGCTGGCCTCATGCCGTCAGCTTGGCATCCGTTCTGGGAGCGGCAAGGCGCGCCGCAATTGAACCACCGGCTGGAGAAGGCGGCCCGGCATCCCATCGGCGATGCCGATTGGGCCACCTGGGCGGCGGTGCGCGCGATTGTCGAGGCCGCGATCAGGAGCAAACCGTCCGATCCCGGCGGGCTGTTGACAGCCCTGCTTGATCCCGGCCTCACCCTCGAACTATACAAGGGCAACCCGGGTTCCTTCCGCCCCTGGAGCCACCAATTGCGCCAACCGATTCTGTTGGGGTCAACGGACACGGTTGCAGGCTTGGCCCCGGTCGAGGGAATGCTGCACCGCACCAATACTCTTGATACGTTAGGTCAGGACGAACCCGAATTTCATTGTCCCTAGTGTCATGACCCAACCATAAGGTTCCCATTGTCATCCTCGGGCTTGACCCGAGGATCTATCGCACGGCAGGCTCAGTCCTATGCGGCTCCATGGATACTCGAGACAAGCCCGAGGATGACAATGGTGGGTGCCTTGTGAATGGGTCAGAACACTGGTGCTTTTGAATTGGTGAGAGACAACACGCCCTGTTGATTTCGATTTTTGGGCATGACTATTCTAACAATTGAGGCGAAGCGCAAATTCGATCCTGCCCAAACTCAACAAAATGGGATCGAAGGCTCAAGGGAGGAATCTATCATGTCCGTTACCACCGTTACCGATGACAGCTGGCTGAGCAAGGCGGCGACCGTTGCCGGGTCGGGCTACAACCGCTGGCTGGTGCCGCCGGCGGCGCTCGCCATCCATCTCTGCATCGGCATGGCCTATGGCTTCAGCGTGTTCTGGAAGCCGCTGCAGGGCGCGCTGATCGCCAATGGCAAGCCGATTGCCGAATGCTCGGCGAGCGCCACCGATTTCTGGACCAAGACGGCGGGCACTTTCCGCGCGCTGTTCGCGACCGACTGCAACTGGAGCCAGTTCGACCTCGGCTGGATGTACACACTGTTCTTCGTGTTCCTGGGCTGTTCGGCGGCGCTTTGGGGGGGCTGGCTTGAGCGCGAGGGGCCGCGCAAGGCGGGCATCGTCGCGGCGCTGTGCTGGTGCGGCGGCCTGCTCATTTCATCCTATGGCGTCTATGTCCATCAGCTCTGGATGATGTGGCTGGGCTCGGGCGTGATCGGCGGCGTCGGCCTTGGCCTCGGCTACATTTCGCCAGTCTCCACGCTGGTCAAATGGTTCCCCGACCGGCGCGGCATGGCGACCGGCATGGCCATCATGGGCTTTGGCGGCGGCGCGATGGTGGGCTCGCCGCTGGCCACCCAGTTGATGGCCAAGTTCAAGGATGCTGGCGGCCCCGGCGTCTGGCAGGCCTTCCTGGTGATGGCCGCGATCTACTTCATCATGATGATGGTCGGCGCGCTGAGCTACCGCGTGCCGCCTGCCGGCTGGCGGCCCGAGGGCTGGACGCCACCGCCGGTCAACGCCAATTCGATGATCACCACGCATAATGTCGATCTGGCCGACGCCCACAAGACCTGGCAGTTTTGGCTCATCTGGGCAGTGCTGTGCCTCAACGTTTCTGCCGGCATCGGCATCATCGGCGCGGCCTCGCCGATGTTGCAGGAGACCTTTGGCGGACGGCTGATCGGCCAGCCCGGCGTCGGCTTCGGGCAATTCACCGATGCCCAGAAGACTCTTGCGGCGGCCGTCGGCACGAGCTTTGTCGGCCTGTTCTCGCTGTTCAACATCGCGGGCCGGTTCTTCTGGGCCTCGCTGTCGGACTATATCGGGCGCAAGACCACCTACTTCGTGTTCTTCGCCCTCGGCATCCTCTGCTATGCCAGCATCCCGTCGCTGGCGGCGGCGGGAAGCCTCGGGCTCTGGGTGATCGCCTTCTGCGTCATCGCCTCGATGTATGGCGGCGGCTTTGCGACCATCCCGGCCTATCTCGCCGATATGTTCGGCACGCAGTTCGTCGGCGCCATCCATGGCCGCCTGCTGACGGCCTGGTCGGTGGCCGGCATCGTCGGCCCCTACATCGTCAACTACTTCCATGATGGCCGCAAGGCGACGGGCGTGCCCTATGAGCACATCTATGACTTGATCATGTACATGCTGGCCGCCTTGCTGGTTGTGGGCTTCATCGCCAACCTGCTGATCCGGCCGGTGGACTCCAAGTGGCACATGAGCGAGACCGACATGGCTTCGGCCAAGGCCAAGGCGGGCACGGCGGTGGCGGGCGGCTCGTTCGGCATCGGCCGCGGCCGGTTCGACGCCGAGACGGCGCTGGCCTGGGCCGTGGTGCTGCTGCCCATCGCCTGGGGCGTCTACATCATCTTCTCCAAGTTCGGCGTGCTGTTCCAGTAGCGCCGCGCTGCACATATGACTGAAAGCGGCGGGTCCCTCGATCACCAGCGTTGGCCCGCCGCTTGGCGTCCCATGGAAGATTTGCAGTTTCGCGTTGACGCTAAGCCGTGGCCGCCCGACACTCGCGCCGCCAGCCCGGCCGCCGCGCATTGCCGCGGAGCCGGGCTCAAGAAAACGGCTTAGGGGAGACATCGCATGTTCAAGATTGTCATGGCGGGAATTGCCGGCTTGCTGCTGGCCTCGGGCTCGGCGCTGGCCGCCGAACCGGTCAAGATCGGCCTCTCGGGCCCCTTCACGGGCGGCTCATCGGCCATGGGCGTGTCGATGCGCGATGGCGTCCAGCTGGCGGTCGATGAGATCAACAAGGCGGGCGGCATCCTCGGCGGCCGGCCGATCCAACTCGTCGAGCGCGACGACCAGGCCAAGAACGAGATCGGCGTGCAGGTGGCGCAGGAGCTCATCAGCAAGGAGCAGGTGGCCGCCACCATCGGTTTCATCAACACCGGCGTTTCGCTCGCCGCCCAGCGCTTCTATGAGGAAGCCGAAATCCCCGTCATGAACTGCGTCTCGACCGGCAGCATCGTCACCCAGCAGTTCCTGCCGCCGAAATTCGAGCACAACTACGTCTTCCGCAACTCGGCCAACGACACCATCCAGAGCGGCATGATCGCCGAGGAGGCCATCAAGCGCCAGGGCTTCAAGAAGCCGGCGATCCTGGCCGACAGCTCCAACTACGGCAAGCTCGGCACCGCCGACCTCACCAAGGCGCTGGCCGGCCTCAGCATCACCCCGGTCGCCACCGAAAAATTCAACGTCGGCGACACCGACATGACGGCGCAGGTGCTGAAGGCCAAGGAGGCGGGCGCCGATGTGGTGCTGACCTACGCCATCGGCCCCGAGCTGGCGCAGATCGCCAACGCCATGGCCAAGCTGGGCTGGAAGGTGCCGTTGATCGGCTCGTGGGCGCTGTCGATGTCGAGCTTCATCGACACGGCGGGGGCCAACGGCGAGGGCGCGATGATGCCCGAGACCTTCATCCAGACGCCGAGCACGCCCAAGCGCAAGGCGTTCATCGAGGCCTATCAGGCGGCCTACAAGATCGACCGGATCAGTTCGCCGGTCTCGGCCGCGCAAGGCTACGACGCCGTGTACATCCTGGCCGCCGCCATCAACCAGGCCAAATCCACCAAGGGCAGCGACATCCGCGCGGCGCTTGAGGATTTGCAGACCAAGGTCGAAGGCGTGGTCACCAACTACGATCATCCCTACACGGCGGCCGACCATGAGGCGATCAGCGGCAACATCCCGGTGTTCGGGCTGGTCAAGGGTGGCCGGGTGGTTCCGGCGCATCCAGAAGATCTGCAAGGCGACAAAGCCCTGCGCGTCAAGCCGAAGGGTTGAGGTCAACTTTGTCATCCCGGACGCGATGCAATGTCTCACCTCGTCATTCTCGACCCGTGTGCGCCCCTTGGCGCATCACGGCGTCGGGAATCCAGCACAAGATGCCGCCGGAGGCATCCTTGCGAGTTAGACGCAATCATGACGGCGAAGGCGCTCTATGCGCTGGATCCCCGAGCCGGTTCCGGCTGAAGCGCCGTCACCGCTCGAGGAAGACGGCTGGTTTTGTTGGGCTTACTCCCTGGGGCGCCTCATGGGCATTCTCGCGCAACTGATCGTCAGCGGCATATCGGTCGGCATGATCTATGCCGTCATCGCCTTCGGCTATCAGCTCACCTTCGCCACCTCGAAGACGCTGAATTTCGGCCAGGGCGAGGCGCTGATGCTGGGCGCGCTGGTCGGTCTCACCACCGTGAACTTCATGCTCGGCGCATCGCTGGGGCCGCTGCTCGGCTACCTGCTGATGCTGCCCATCGTCTGCCTGTTTGGCCTCGCCCAGGGCGCGGTTGTCGAGTTCCTCGGCGTGCGGCAAGCCATGCGCACAAAGTCGGAGGCCGGCTGGATCATGGCGACGATTGCGCTCGGCATCATCTTCCGCAACGCCGCCGAGATCATCTGGGGCCGCGATGGAATCAAATTCCCATCGCCTTTGCCCGAGGCCGCTCTGAGCTTCGGCCCGGTGCGCGTGCAGCCGATGGAAATCGCCATCGTCATCGGCGCGCTGCTGCTGATGGCGCTGGTGGAATTGTTCAACCGCCGCTCGATCTACGGCAAGGCGGTGGTGGCAACCGCCAATGACCGCGACGCCGCCGGGCTGATGGGCATCAACACCCGGGCCGTCATCACTTTCTCCTATGCGCTCTCCTCGATGGCGGCGGCCTTCGCCGGCGTGCTGGTCGCGCCCATCACCCTCACGGGCGCGACCATGGGCGCGGTGCTGGGGCTGAAGGCGTTCGCCGTCGCCATCATCGGCGGGCTGTCGAGCGGCGTCGGCGTCATCGCCGGCGGCCTGCTTTTGGGCATCACCGAGACGCTGACCGGTTTCTACATCTCCAGCGGCTACAAGGACGTGCCGGGATTGCTGCTCCTGCTGCTGGTGCTGTCGGTCAAGCCCTCCGGCTTGTTTGGCAAGGCCGCGATCAAGAAGGTTTGAGACCCGTGGCCAAGCTCGCCCCGCTCGCCGGCATCGCGGTCCTGATCCTGCTGCCCTTTATCGTCACCAGCCCGTTCTACCTGCACCTGCTGATCACCATCGCCATCTACGGCATCGTCGCGCTCGGGCTCGACATCGTGTTCGGCTATACCGGCGAAGTCTCCATCGGCCATGCCGCGCTGTTCGGCGTCGGAGCCTATACGGCGGGCGTGCTGTCGCTCCAGCTCGGCTGGGGCTTCTGGCCATCGCTGCTGCTCGGCCCCATCGTCGCCGCCATCTTCGGCGCGGTGCTGGCGCTGCCTGCTTTGCGCGTCACCGGCCCCTATCTCGCCATGGTGACGCTGGCCTTCGGCACCACGGTGCTCATCCTCATCAACGAGATGGATTTCCTCACCGCCGGGGCCTCGGGCATCAAGCTCGACACGCCCGATTTCTTCGATTGGCGGCCGCTCAAGGCCGTGCTGCCCATTTTCGACATGCCGCTGAAGCGGATGCGGGAGATGCAATACTACTTCGTCGTGGTGTTCTTCCTGGCCGCCACCATCGTCATCATCAACCGCATCATCGCCTCGCATCTCGGCCGCGCCTTCGAGGCGCTGCGCGACAGCCCCATCGCCTGCGATTGCATGGGCGTCAGCGTTTACCGCCACAAGGTCATCGCCTTCGTCGCCAGCGCGGCCTTCGCGGGGCTGGCCGGTGTGCTGTTCGCCTATTCCGAGCAGTATATCGCGCCCAACAACTTCAATTTCGAATTGTCCGTGCTGTTCCTGCTGGCCGTGACCATGGGCGGGCGGAAGTCGCGGGTGGGGCCGCTGCTGGGCGCGGCCATCGTCGTCTACCTGCCCAATCTGCTCTCGGATATTTTCCTGTTCCGCGCCATCGCCGGCATCATCGCCGCGCTGTCGGTGGCCGCGTTGCTCTACAGCGCCCTTCGCAGCCCCGAGCGCCTGCGCGCCGTCGCGGTTCCGGCTGGCCTGTGCATCGCCTTCTTCATTGGCGCGCTGCTGCTGACGGACATCACCGACCTCAAGAACGGCATCTTTGGCCTGATGATCCTGTTCGTGGTGTACTACCTGCCCGAAGGCATCTTCGGCTGGCTGAAGCGCGAGGTGGCGGCATTCCTACCGGGCCTGCTCGCATCGCATCAGGCGATCACGGCGCAAGGCGAAGCCGCGGGAGCCTGGGCCAAGGATGCGCCCAATGCCGCCAAGGGCACGGCGCTGCTCGACGTGAGGGGCGCGCTGATGCAGTTCGGCGGCCTGAAGGCGCTCGACAAGGTGGATCTGGCTGTCAAGGCTGGCACCATCCACGGCCTGATCGGGCCGAACGGCTCGGGCAAGTCGACCATGATGAACGTGCTCACCGGCATCTATGTGCCCACGGACGGCGCGGTGACCTTCGATGGCCAGCCGATGGCGGGCCTCAATTCGCCCACCATCGCCCTCAAGGGCATCGCCCGCACCTTCCAGAACGTCCAGTTGTTCGGCGAGCTGACGCTGATCGAGAATGTGCTGGTGGGCCTCCACCACAACTACCGCTCCGGCATTCTGGACGTCGCCGCCGGCCTGCCGAGGGCCAAACGCGAGGAAGCCGCCGCACGCGCGCGGGCCGCCGGCATCCTCGCCTTCGTGGGCCTCTCTGACCTTGCCAACGAAGAGGCGCGGAACCTGCCCTATGGCAAGCAGCGCCTCCTGGAGATCGGCCGCGCGCTGGCGCTCGACCCCAAGCTGCTGCTGCTGGACGAGCCCGCCGCCGGCCTCACCGCCCCCGACATCAAGGAGCTGATCTCCATAATCCGCAAGATCCGCGGCCATGGCATCACCATCATCCTGATCGAGCACCACATGGACGTGGTGATGTCGATCTGCGATACCGTCACGGTGCTGGATTTCGGCCAGAAGATCGCGGAAGGGAAGCCTTCCGACGTGCAGGCCAACCCGCGCGTCATCGAGGCCTACCTTGGCGGCAGCAGCGAAAAAGTGGGCGGCGTCGCGGCCAGCGCACAGGCGGGGCACTGATCATGCTTGAGGTGCAAAACCTGGTCGCGGGCTATGGCAAGGTCGAGGTGCTGCACGGGCTGAGCCTCACGGTGCCCAAGGGCAGCTTGGTGACGCTGATCGGCTCCAATGGCGCGGGCAAAACCACGACGCTGCGGGCGCTGACCGGCATGATTGCGCCGCGCTCGGGCACGATAAAACTGGCGGGCGCAGACATCGCCGGCCTGCCCTCGCACCTCGTCACCCGCAAGGGCGTCGCCCATTCGCCCGAGGGGCGGCGCGTGTTCCCGACGCTGCCGGTCACAGACAACCTGCTGCTCGGTGCGTTCCCCCGGCTTACGGGCGCACGCCCACGCGGCGCGGTCGAGGCCGATCTCGCGCGCATGTTCGAGCTGTTCCCGCGCCTGGCCGAGCGCAAGGACCAGCTTGCCGGCACGCTCTCGGGCGGCGAGCAGCAGATGCTCGCCATCGCCCGCGCGCTGATGCTGTCGCCCGACATCCTGCTGCTGGACGAACCCTCGATGGGCCTTGCCCCGCGCCTGGTCGAAGAGGTGTTCGCCACCATCGCCCGGCTCAAGGCGGCCAAGCTGACCATGCTGCTGGTGGAACAGTTCGCCGCCGCCGCGCTGGATGTGGCCGACTACGGCTACGTGCTGGAGAACGGCGCGCTGGTGAAAGAAGGCCCCGCCGCCGCGCTGCGCACCGACCCGGCGGTGCGGGCGGCGTATCTCGGCGCGGCGCATTAGCGACCGCTCCTACTCGCCCGGCAATTTCCCCACCGTCACCGGGATCGCCGAGTAATATGCCGCCAGATTGGCGATGTCGTCGTCCGACAGCGTTGGCGCGACCACTGTCATCATGTCGTTCTTGCGCTCGCCGGACTTGAACGCGGTGAGCTGCTTGACGATATAGGCCTCGTTCTGCCCGGCGATGTTCGGCGCCTCGGCGATCTTGGCCACGCCATCCGTGCCGTGGCAGGCCTCGCATTTTTGCGTCAGGGCCCGGCCCAGCTTCACATCACCCGCCACCGCCGCTTCCGGCAAGCAAGCGAACGCGGCCGCACCGGCACAGCTTGCAACAGCCAGTTTGCGCAGCATCTTCATCGTCATCCCCGTCACACTGCTGGACACAACAAGACGGCCCCGGCAAATGCCGGAGCCGTCTGCCGATTTTGTGTCAGGCCCTATTTGCCGTCATAGGTGATGCGGTAGACCGCGCCAACCAGATCGTCCGAGACCAGCAGCGAGCCATCCCACGACACCGCGACGTCCACCGGGCGGCCGAGATAGTGGCCATTCTCGTTCCAGCCCTCGGCGAAGGGCACCGACGGTCCGGCGACGTGGCCGTCGTCCTTGAGGAAGGTGACCATCACGCGCGCGCCCACCGGCACGGTGCGGTTCCACGAGCCGTGCTGGGTCGAGAAGATCGCGTTCTTGTATTTGTCCGGGAACATCGAGCCCGTGTAGAAGGTGAGGCCGAGGTCGGCGGCGTGCGCCACCTGCTCGACTTCCGGGAACACGACGTCGGCGGGCGGCGTCTCGTCCTTGTACTCGTTGGTGCGGGTGTGGCCGCCGCCAAACCACGGGAAGCCGAAATTCTGGCCGATTTTCTCGACACGATTCATTTCGCCAGCCGGGATATCGTCGCCCATGCCGTCGACCTGAT
>Ga0209069_10001094_pt1 | contig 13510 bp, 9 predicted proteins | sample Str013_2_FD_187202 | JGI IMG/M metagenome (GOLD analysis project Ga0209069, IMG submission 187202) | Freshwater sediment microbial communities in response to fracking from Pennsylvania, USA - Straight Creek_MetaG_SC_2013 (SPAdes) (version 2) | ecosystem: Environmental > Aquatic > Freshwater >...
TGTTGCGGCCAGCCTCGGGGTGGATCTGCCGCGGACCCGGTGGCTGATCGTCGGCGGCACGGCGCTGGCGGTGGGGGCGGCGACCGCCGTCGCCGGCATGATCGGGTTTGTCGGCCTGATCGCGCCCAACCTGCTGCGGCCACTGGTCGGATACAAACCCTCGCGGCTCGTGTGGGCGAGCCTGTGGGGCGGCGCCGCGCTGGTGCTGGCTGCCGATATTCTGGTTCGCATCGTGTCGCCCTCGGGAGAGTTGCGGCTCGGCGTCGTCACCGCGCTGATCGGCACGCCGTTCTTCATCTGGCTGGTGGTGCGGATGCGCGGCGAGGTGGTGCCGTGAGCGGTGCGGGGCTGAACGGATTGGTATTGGCCGGCCGCGGCCTCGGTGTGCGGCTCGGCACCAGACGGGTGCTCGATGCCATCGATTTCGAGGCGCACCCGGGACACATCACCGGCCTGATCGGCCCCAACGGCGCCGGCAAATCGACGTTATTGCGTACGCTGGCCGGGCTGCTCGCGGCCGATGCGGGACGCGTCACGCTCGGAGGCGAGGACGTGGCCGGACTGACCAGGCTCGAGCTGGCGCGGCGGCTGGCGCTGCTGCCACAGGATCGCACCGTGCACTGGCCGCTGGCGGTGCGCGACATGGTATCGCTGGGGCGGCTGCCATTCCGGAGCCTCGCCGCCGGCGAGAGCGATCAGGATCGGGCCATTGTCGACGCGGCCCTCACCGCCATGGAGGTGCAAGCGCTTGCCGCGCGTGCCGTCACCGAGCTGTCGGGCGGCGAGCTGGCGCGGGTGCTGATGGCGCGGGCGCTGGCGCAGCAGCCCAAGGTTCTGCTCGCGGACGAGCCCGCGGCAGGGCTTGATCCTGCGCACCAGCTGAAGGCGTTCGCGCATCTGGCGGCGCTGGCCGGTGCGGGCATGACCGTGGTGGTGGCGCTGCATGATCTGTCGCTGGCGGCGCGCTTCTGCCACAGGATCGTACTGCTGAAAAGCGGGCGAGGCGTTGCCAGCGGGGCGCCCGCGGCGGTGCTGACGCCGCCCCTGCTCGCAAAGGTCTACGGCATCGATGCGCACGTCGGAGCAATCGATGGGGTGCCGGTGGTGTTGCCGCTCGGCCTCAGTGGCTCGGACGGATAGCACGGCGGGCCGGTTCCGGCGGCGTCTGCGGCGGCTGCCGGCCGCGACGAATGCGCCCTGCTGCGATGCCGTCACACGACGGGCAAATTTGTGCCTCATCATGTTAGACTGCAGCGGCGCCCCTGGGACAACCCGGCGGGTGCCGGATTGTTTTGGAGGGGTGGGCAGATATTGGTCCGAAAGCGACGAATTAAACCCGTGCGGCTCAATCTGGCTCTGCAGGGCGGCGGCGCGCACGGGGCCTTCACCTGGGGCGTGCTCGACCGCTTGCTCGAGTTCGAAAGCCTGCGGTTTTCATGGGTCAGCGGCACCAGCGCGGGCGCAGTCAATGCCGCCGCCCTGGCATCGGGCCTGATCGAGAGTCGCGACGCCGCGCGGCGCACGCTTGCGGCCCTGTGGCAGGGGGTCTACAAGGCCGGCGTGCCGGAGTTCCTCCGCTACAACCCGCTGGTGCTCGGCATCAACAGCATGCAGCAGATGACCGGCGCCTCGCTTGCCGGCGTGCTGTCGCCCTACGATTTCAATCCGCTCGGGCTCGATCCCTTCAAGAACGTGCTGAACGAGCATATAAATTTCAATGGGATCAGGACCGCATCGCCGATCGAGCTGATCATCGCGGCGACCGAGCTTTCGACCGGCCGGGCGCGGCTGTTCCGGCGCAAGGAGATCAGCGTCGAGGCGGTGCTCGCCTCCGCCTGCCTGCCGACCATTCACAGGTCGGTTGAAATCGACGGCAAGGCCTACTGGGACGGCGGCTTCGTCGCCAATCCGGACCTCGTGCATCTCGTCGAGGAAAGCCCGGTCGCCGACACGCTGATCGTGCAGCTCAATCCGGGCGTTACCAGCGGCGTGCCGACGCGGGCCGGCGACATCGCGAGCCAGGTCAACCGGATCACCTTCAATGCGCCGTTCCTGCGTGATATCGAAGCGATCGAGACGGCACGCGAGGCGGGGCAGGGGATGTTCGCCGACAAGCGCATGAAGCACATCGCCCGCCACCGCTTCCATGTGGTCGAGTCGACGCGCTATACCGACGATTTACCAGCCGACAGCAAGGTGAAGCCCGACTGGAAGCTGTTCACCATGCTGTTCGAGGCGGGTCGCAGCGAGGCCGCCCGCTGGTGGGGTGAGCACGGCCATGCCATCGGCCGGCGGGGCACCGTCGACCTCAAGGCAAAATATCTGTCGAATGGGGCCGATTCGGCAAAACCTTGAGCTGGTCCACGGCGGAGGGGACAGTGGCAACCAATGAGGTGAGGGCGCGGCTCGAGCGGGCATTCCAGGCGCACCAGGGCGGGGACCTCGCCGAGGCGGAGCGCCACTATCGCGCCGTGCTCAAGAAAGCCCCCGAGCAGTTCGAGGCGCTGCACTTCTACGGCGTGCTGAAGGGCGCGCAGGGGCATCTGGCGCAGGCCGAAAAGCTCATCAAATCGGCACTGAAGCTCGATCCGCGCTCGGCGCCGGCGCTCACCAACTACGGCAATGTGCTGCGCGGGCTCGGCCGGCTCGAGGAGGCGCACGAGGCCTATCAGCAGGCGATCGGCGCAACCCCCCGCGATGCCCTGGTCTGGAACAACCTCGGCAACGTGCAGCGCGATTTGACGCGGCCGTCCGAGGCGATCCGCAGCTATACGCGGGCCATCGAGCTCAACCCGGGCTTTCTCGAGGCCTACGACAATCTGGTTCATTCCGAGCTTGCCGCAGGCAATCCGCAGGCCGCGATCGACGTCTGCAGCCGCGTGCTCGCCCTGTTTCCCGATCACCTGTTGGCACACACCGACCTGGCCTTGGCGCTTGGCAAGCTCGAGCGTCGGCAGGAGGCGGTGGAGCGCTATCGCCTCGCGCAGAGGCTGGCGCCAGACAATGCCCTCATCACCGCGGATCTCGTGATGGCGATGGGCCCGGTCTGCGACTGGTCCGACATCGCCGAGCAGACCAACCGGTTCCTGGCGCGGTGCGGGCACGCCGACAGCGAGGTGCTGCCGTTCATCGTGCTCACCGCCAGTGACGATCCTCAGCTGCAGTCGGACGCGGCCCGGGCCTACGTGAACAACCGGATCGGGCCGCCGGTTGCCGGACCGGCACGGCGGCCTGGCCGCGCCGGCGGCAAGCTCAACATCGGCTATCTGTCGGCGGATTTCAGACTGCACCCGGTCGGCATGCTGATCGTGCGGCTGATCGAGCTGCATGATCGCGAGGCGTTCGTCGTGCACGGCTTCTCGGCGGGCCCGAACGATGGCAGTCCCATGCGCAGGCGGCTGGAAACCGCGTTCGATCAGTTCCACGACGTGCAAGGCTCGAGCGATGCAGCGCTGGCCGCACTGCTGCGCCAACACGACATCGACATCCTGATCGATCTCAACGGCCATACCGAGAACGGGCGGCTGGCGGCACTGAGAGCGCATCCCGTGCCGGTTCAAGTGTCGTATCTCGGCTTTCCCGGCACCACCGGCACCAGCTTCATCGACTACACCCTCGTCGACAGGGCGGTCGTGCCCGCTGACATCGCGCAGCACTTCAGCGAGCAGCTGGTGGTCCTGCCGGACTGCTTCCTGCCCACCGACGACAAACTGGAGATAGCCCAGTCCGGCGCGACGCGGGCCGACCATGGATTGCCGCAAGACGGCTTTGTGTTTTGCGCGTTTCACACCAGCTACAAGATCAAGCCAGATGTTTTCGATGTGTGGATGCGGCTGCTGGCTGCCGTGCCGGGCAGCGTGCTGTGGCTCAGCGCCGGCAATGCGCAGGTGAAGCAGAATTTGCGCAACGAGGCGAGCCGTCGTGGCGTCGATCCCGAGCGGCTGATCTTTGCCACCCGCGGGGGCCTGCATGCCGAGCATTTGGCCCGCCAGCGGCACGCCGACCTGTATCTCGACGTCTGGCCCTACAATGCGCATACGACGGCGAGTGAGGCGCTTTGGGTGGGGCTCCCGGTGCTGACCTGCATGGGCCGCAGCTTCGCCGCGCGCGTCGCGGGCAGCCTGCTGCGGACGATCGGCTTGCCGGAGCTGGCCACCCGTTCGCCGGCCGAATACGAGGCGATGGCCTTGAGGCTCGCGCGCGAGCCCGAGCTGCTGGCAGGCCTGCGTGCCAGGCTCGTCGCCAACCGGTCGACCTCGCCGTTGTTCGACACCGACCGGCTGCGCCGCCACATCGAGGCGGCCTTTCGGGAGATGTGGGCGAGATATCAGCGCGGCGAAGCGCCGGCATCTTTTGAGGTCCCGCCGATCGATCCGGGCTGAACCCGCCCTCTGGCGATTGACAATCAGCGCCGGCGCGACTGTGCTACGGGCTGGTGAATTCAAGCATAGTCTCGCAAAGCCTGCCAAGGAGGCAATTCCGTGAGTTTATTTCGCCATCGGCGCTTTGCAGGCTTGGCGCTCGCCGCGCTCGGCCTGTTCGCTCGAGTGCCTGCTGCCCACGCCGAGGCCAGCGAGATCCGCATCGGCATCCAGCCGGGCATGACCTATCTCGCGCTCAACGTCATGCAGGACCTCAAGCTGATCGAGAAACAGGCGGCCGCGGCCGGGCTCGGCAGCGTGACCGCGAGCTGGACCCGGGTCGCCGCCGGCAACGACGTCAACGATGCGGTGCTGTCGGGCGCGCTCGACGTCGGCTGCACCGGCGTGCCGGCGTTCATGCTGCTGTGGGCGAAGACCCGGACCTCGCTGGCGGTGCGCTCGTTCTCGCCGTTCAACTCGCTGCCGCTGGCGCTGATCACGCGCAACCCCAACGTAAAGACCATCAAGGACCTGACCCAGAGCGACCGCATTGCGCTGCCGGGGGCCCGCGCCTCCAGTCAGGCGCTGCTGCTGCAGATCGCGGCGGCCAAGGCGTTCGGCGAGGCGGACTACAAGCATTTCGATGCCCTCACCGTTTCGCGCGGCCACCCCGACGCAATGGCGGCGTTCCTGTCGGGCAGCGAGATCAACCATCACTTCACGGCTCCCCCCTATCTGCAGCAGGAATTGAAGCATCCGGGCGTGCGCGTGCTGACCACCTCGACCGAGATCTACGGCGGCCCTGGCACGATTGGCGTGACATTCGGCACCGGCAAGTTCCACGATGCCAATCCGAAATTGTCCAAAGCCTTCATCGCCGCCATCGGCGAGGCCATGGACCTGATCAAGGCCGACAAGCGCAAGGCGGCGGAGAGCTATCTGCGCGTCTCCGGCGAGAAGCTCGCGGCGGAGGACCTCATCGCCATGCTGTCGGAGCCCGGCATGCTCTATGAGCAGACGCCGCGCGGCACCATGAAGGTTGCCGAGTTCATGCACAAGACCGGCACCATCGCGGTGAAGCCGGACAGCTGGAAGGATCTGTTTTTCCCGGAGATCCACGACAAGGCCGGGGATTGAACGCGCGCTCCCTCTCCCCGTTCTGACGGGGAGAGGGTTGGGGTGAGGGGCGGAAGCTTGCACAACCAGGGTTTATTGCCGCCCCTCACCCGCCCTTCGGGCACCCTCTCCCCGTCAGAACGGGGAGAGGGAGAACAGCCATCTGAAAGGCGTCCCATGCACACCCATTACGAAACGCTCAAGATCGAGATCGACGCGGGCCGTGTCGGCGTCATCACCATGAACCGGCCGGACGCGCTCAACGCCATGAACACGCGCATGATGGAGGAGCTGCGCGACTGCTTCATGGGCTTCTATGTGGATCAGGACGCGGCGGCGTGCCTGATCCTGACCGGCGCGGGCGAACGCGGCTTCTGCACCGGCGCCGACCTGAAAGAGCGGAAAGGCATGACCGATCAGGTCTGGCGGCGCCAGCACGCCATCGTCGAGCAGCTGATCCGCGCCATGATGGACTGCCCGATCCCGGTCATCGCGGCGGTCAATGGCGCGGCCTACGCGGGCGGCTGCGAGCTGGCGCTGGCGTGCGATTTCATCTACGCCGCCGAGCATGCCAGGTTCGCGCTGACCGAGGTAACGCTCGGCATCATGCCGGGGGCGGCGGGCACGCAGAATTTGCCGAAGGCGGTCGGCGTCAGGCGCGCCAAGGAGTTCATCCTGACCGGCACGCCCTGCACCGCCGCCGAGGCGTTGCAATGGGGCCTCGTCAACCGGGTATGCGCGGCGAACGCACTGATGGGCGAGGTGCGGGCGGTGGCATCGCGCATCGCCGGCAATGCGCCGATCTCGGTCCGGCAGGCGAAGAAGTCGATCGACAAGGGCGCCGAGCTCGACCGGTCCACCGGCTACGCCTTCGAGATCGAGGCCTACAATCGCACCGTGCCGACTGAGGACCGCCAGGAGGGGATTCTGGCGTTCAACGAGAAGCGCAAGCCGAAGTACAAGGGCAGGTGAGCTTGGTTCAAGGAAGCGTGACATGGCGTTGATGACCGACATTGCCGAGAAATTCTTCATCGCCTGCGAGACCGGCCAGGGCTGGGACGGCTGCAAGGCCTATTGCACGGCGGGTGCAACGTTCGCCGCTCAGGCCGAGCCGCTGGCGGAAGTCACGACGCTGGAGGCCTATTGCAACTGGATGAAAGGCATCCTCGGTCCGCTTCCGGACGGACGCTATGAGCTCATCTCGTTCGCCACCGACGAGAAACGGCGCACCGTGTCGGCTTACGCGGTGTTTCACGGCACCCATACAGGGCCGGGCGGTCCGGTGCCGGCGACCGGCAAGAAGGTCGCGACGGATTACGTCTACGTCATGCAGTTCGACGGCGACAGAATCCGCCACATGACCAAGATCTGGCACTCGGGTCTGGCGGTGAAGGCACTCGGCTGGGCGTAGTGGTGGTCGCATCGAGGAACGAGACCCGACACCGCGCGGGCGGCAGCTGGGGCGTCGGGTCTCGCGAATTGCTTCGACCCGACCTATGCGTCCGGCGTTTTTAACCGAATTGCACAATGCCAATAATTTAATCCGAGACGTCCGCATCAATGCATATTATTTAAGCACGGAGAATTCTGGCAACTCCGGGGGGAGTCATGGATCCGATCAGACAGGGCCTGGAGCAGGTCCAGGCCGGCACCGACGTGTTTTTTCTGCTGGTGGGCGCCATCCTGGTGTTCGCCATGCACGGCGGGTTCGCGTTCCTGGAGGCCGGCACGGTCCGCCACAAGAACCAGGTCAACGCGCTCGTCAAGATCCTGGTCGATTTCGCAATTTCCACCGTGGCCTATTTCTTCATCGGCTACACCATCGCCTATGGCACCAGCTTCCTGGCCGGAGCTCCACAGATCAGCGGGGCAGTGGCGGGATTTGCGCCGCAAGGTGGCACGCTGGTCAAGTTCTTCTTCCTGGCAACCTTCGCCGCCGCCGTACCGGCGATCATTTCCGGCGGCATTGCCGAGCGGGCGAAATTCTGGCCGCAGTGCGCGGCAAGCGCGATCATCGTCGCGCTCGTCTATCCGTTCTTTGAGGGCATCGTCTGGAACAAGAACCTCGGCTTGCAGACCGGCTTCTTCAAAGCGCTGTTCGGCGAGGAGTTCCATGATTTTGCCGGCTCGGTGGTGGTGCATGCCGTCGGCGGCTGGATCGCGCTCTCGGCGGTGTGGCAGCTCGGGCCGCGCCTCGGCCGTTATGAGCGGCACAAGCCGGTGGGCATTCCGCCGTCCTCGCTGCCGTGGCTGGCGATGGGCTCCTGGCTGCTGTGCATCGGCTGGTTCGGCTTCAACGTGATGAGCGCCGGCGGGCTCAAGGACATCTCCGGCCTCGTCGCGCTCAATTCGCTGATGGCGATGTGCGGCGGCATCCTGTCGGCGCTGTATGCCGGCCGCAACGATCCGGGCTTCGTGCATAACGGCGCGCTCGCCGGGCTGGTCGCGGTGTGTGCCGGCTCGGACGTGATGCACCCTGTCGGGGCGCTCGTGGTCGGGGCGGTAGCCGGCATTATCTTCGTCGAGATGTTCAAGGTGGTGCAGGAGAAGTGGCGGCTCGACGACGTGCTGGGCGTATGGCCGCTGCACGGACTGTGCGGGCTGTGGGGCGGCATCGCCTGCGGTATCTTCGGCAAGGCGTGGCTCGGCGGCATGGGCGGCGTCAGCTTTGGCGCGCAGCTGTTCGGCAGCATGCTCGGCGCCGCGTATGCCGGGCTGCTCGGGCTGGTCGTCTATGGCGCGCTGTGCCGGTTCGTCGGGCTGCGGCTGACGGCCGAAGAGGAGCGGCGCGGCGCCGACCTTTCGATCCACAACATCAGCGCCAACCCGGAGGAGGACATGAAGGCCGGGCGGATGTAGGTGTCTGGACGCTTCGGGTATAGGTGAGCGACCCTTAGATCGAACAATCTTGAGAATCGGCCTTGGAAAACTCCCTCGGGGCCGTTCACTATTCACCGCCGCATAGACTGCCCGCAGGGTACTTTGCAATGAGCTTGGCTCCTTGTATAACCTATTGATAAAAATGAATTTATCATACAAATATTGGCAACTTCATATTTGCATGATAATTCTTGAAAAATCAATGGCTTAAACGAGGAGAGTCCGACCTTGGATTTCCCGGAATTGACGCTCGACCAACGCCGGCAGCTCATTGACGTGCAACAGCGGTTCGAGACATGGCGAATCGCCGACCGGGCATTCCGGGAGAGTAACAAGGGGTCCATGACCTGGAAGCGCGTTGGGAGCAGGCAGTACCTTTACAGAATTGTTGACCGCTATACCCAGAAGTCCCTTGGTGCGCGGTCACCCGAAACCGAGGCGCTAAAACGCGACTATACGGACTCTCGGGCTGCCAATCGAGCGCGTGTCACTCGGCTGCGCAAGGCGGTCGACGCTACGGCCGCAATCAACAGGGCGATGGGCCTAAGCCGGGTCCCGAAAATCGCTGCTGTTGTCTTACGCTCGCTTGACGCGTCCGGGTTGCTTGGTGACGGCCTGTTCGTCATCGGCACTCACGCGCTTTACGCCTACGAAGCCAAAAGCGGCATCATCTTTGAGCCCGAGTTGTTGGCGACCCGAGACCTTGACCTTCTGGCAGACGTTCGAAGCAGGCTTGTCCTCGCCATTGACGGCAAAAAACATGAAGGCGTGCTCCCGGCGCTCCGACGGGCGGACAAGAGCTTTCACGTTCAAGGCGACCGGTTCCGCGCGGTCAACGACGATGGCTATTTTGTTGATGTCATCCGACCCACAGTCAAGAATGAGATGAACGACCTCGACTACGATCTCGGAGGGCTTGTACCGGCTGGGATTGATGGTCTCAAATGGCTGGTCAACTCCCCGCGCTTTCAGGCGACTGCGATTGCTGCGGATGGCTTGCCCGTGTGGATGAGCTGTATCGACCCTCGGGCCTTCTCCTTACACAAGCTCTGGGTCTCGAAGCGGGATGACCGGGAGGCCCTGAAGAAACGGCGCGACGCCATGCAGGCAGTGGCGGTCGCGAACGTGGCCAGATTACTGGGACTCAAGTTTGACGCAAAGGAACTGAGTGCCCTTCCGACCGAGTTATTTGACGGCTGGAAAGACCTAACACGAGATACGGCATAAATTGCAGCAGCATTCAGCCCGATCGTGCTCAATCTAACTCTTTGAAAATAAATCGATTATCATACGGAAATTGAGTTCCGCATATTTGTATGATAATTACACAAAATTCAATAATTTAGCCATTCCCGCACGTTGACGCCGATACCATGTCCCGATCCTGACGGCATTTAGGTCTCCTAGTGTTGTGACTCATTCATAAAGTACCCAATGTTGTCATGGTCGGCCTTGTGCCGACCATCCAGCCATCGGCTGGCTTCGGAGCATGCTGGACGCTGGATCCTCGGGACGAGCCCGAGGATGACAAATTGGGAATCGTTTGAATGTTCCAGAACACTAGCGTTCGCGTTGTGGAATGCGGGCAGACTATCGCCCTCCGGCAAAGCCCGGTATCAAGCCAGCGGCGGAAACTGGAGGACGGGGCACGATGACCAACAGCGAACCAATATCACCCGGCCGGGGCGCTACGGCACAGCTGATCACCGGCGGATTTTCCGGCGGCATCGTCTCGCCGTTTCCGCGGTTGAGGGCGCTGCTCGAGCCGCACCAGCCGGGGGCGCCGGCGATCGACCTGGGCATTGGCGAGCCCAAGCACCAGATGCCGTCGTTCCTGATCGACAAGCTGGTCGAGTCGCAGCGCGAGTTCGGCAAATACCCGCCGATGCGGGGCAGCGAGGAGTTGCTGGCGGCGATCGCAGGCTGGATCGGCCGGCGCTACGGCATTGCCGGGAAAGTCGACGCCGCGCGCCACGTGATGGTGCTGAACGGCTCGCGGGAAGGCCTGTTCTCGGCGGTGTTTCCGGCGGTCGGCCGCAAGGCCGTGACGGGTGGGCGGCCGGTCGTGCTGCTGCCCAATCCGTTCTATCCGCCATATCTGGCCGCGGCCCTGTCCGTCGGGGCGGAGCCCGTGCTGCTGCCGGCGACGGCCGAGACCGGCGATCTGCCCGATCTGGAGGCACTGGCGGCGCGTCCGGACGTGCTCGCCCGCACCGCCGCATTCTACCTGTGCTCGCCGTCCAATCCGCAGGGCGCGGTGGCGAGCCCCGCCTATCTCAGCCAGGCCATCGGCCTCGCCCGCCGGTATGATTTCATGCTGTTCGCCGACGAATGCTACGGCGAGGTGTACACGCGCGAGCCGCCCACCGGGGCGCTCGAGGTGGCGGCCGCGTCAGCCGACGGCTTCAAGAACGTCGTGACGTTCAACTCGCTGTCGAAACGCTCGAACGTGCCGGGCCTCAGATCCGGGTTCATCGCCGGAGACGCCGAGTTCATCTCCCGCCTGTTCGATTTCCGCAACATCTCCGCCGCGCACGTGCCGTTGCCGGTGCAGCACGCCTCCGCCGCGCTGTGGTCGGAGGAGCAGCACGTCACGCAAAGCCGGCTCGGCTACATCGAGAAATTCCAGGTTGCGGACGAAATTCTAGCCGGCCGCTTCGGCTACCGGCGGCCGGGCGGCGGGTTCCTGCTGTGGCTCGATATGACGCAATTGGGCGGAGGTGAGCACGCCGCGGTAACCTTATGGAAACGTTGCGGTGTCAGGGTCGTACCGGGTGCCTATCTGGCCGAGGAGAACGGCCCGCGCGGCAACCCGGGTGATGCGTTCGTCCGGGTGGCGCTGGTCCACGATACCGCCACGACCAGGGAGGCACTCGAGCGAATCGTAAGCTTAGTGCGTTAGTTCACGAGTTCGAGTTGCCGATGGAGTTGCATCGTTCAGGCGTTGGTCCCGACCGCTTGCTGCCGGGCTCGGTCGAGGAGCGGTTGCGCGGACTAACGCGCAAGGCTGCCGGGGCCGGGCTGCTGGCGATCGCCGCGGCCGGCTGGCTCGCACTATTGTCATGGTCGGCGCACGATCCGAGCTTGACCCACGCCACCGCCGGCGCAACGCGCAATTGGCTCGGCGTGCCGGGTGCCGCGATCTCCGATCTGTTGCTGCAGAGTCTCGGCATCGCTGCGCTGCTGGCCTTCCTGCCGCCGGTGTTCTGGGGCTGCGAGCTGATCGGCCGCGAACGACTGGCCGCATGGAAACTACGGATCGGGCTCGCGCCGTTCTCCGTGCTGGGTCTGGCGGGCGCCGCCGCTGCGGTGCCGACGTTCCAGGCCTGGCCGCTCAATCACGGGCTCGGCGGCATCCTGGGTGATGTCGGCTATGGCCTGCTGACGCATTTCCTCGCAACCTTCAACGCCGACCGCGCCGGCTCGGCCGCCGGACTGCTGCTGCTGGGCGTCGGACTGTTCAGCTTATTCGCGAGCCTCGGCCTCTCCCACAGGGAACTGGCGTTGATCTGGCAATCCGAGCCTGATGGCGAAGGCCGCATGTCCCGGCTGCTTAACGCGGCTCGCGGCAGCTTTGCGAGGAGCCCCGCACCGGCCATGGCGCGGGGTGACGGCGGATTTGCCACACGGACGCTCCAACCTGCCGTCAACCGGTCTCCGGTACCCGCATGGCACGCGACCGAGGACGCTGGACACGCCTCCGAGCCGGCGGACAGCTTCGACTGGCATACCGACGCCGAGAGCCTCGCCATGGCGCAGCGGTTTGCCCCCAAGTCCGCGCAGGCCATCCCGCAAGCGCCGCCGGGGAGGCCGGCCTTCAGCGCGCCCGCCGCCCAACCGCCCACGACCCATCCGGAAGCGGCGCCCGCCCAGCACGGCCCGTTGGGAGGATTTCGTGCGGCTGCCCCCGAACGGACTTACAAGCGCCCGTCGATCAACCTGCTGAAGCGGCCTCAGGCTCCCCGCTCAAGCCCAGAGTTCACACAGAGCGTGCTGCGCGGCCATGCCCGACTGCTGGAGGACGTGCTGACGGATTTCGGCATCAAGGGCGAGATCAAGGACATTCGTCCGGGGCCGGTGGTGACGGTTTACGAGCTGGAGCCGCAACGGGGCACCAAGGCTGCTCGCGTTATTGCCCTGGCCGACGACATCGCCCGCTCGATGAGTGTGAACGGCGCGCGAATCGCCGGCGTTGCCGGCCGCAGCACGATCGGCATCGAGCTGCCCAATGTGCGCCGCGAGGCGGTGCACCTGCGCGAGATCCTGGAAAGCGACGGCTACCGGGCCGGCGCGGCCCAATTGCCGATCGCGCTCGGCAAGACCATCGCCGGCGAGCCGGTGGTGGCGGACCTGGCGCAGATGCCGCATCTGCTGGTGGCGGGAACCACCGGCTCCGGCAAGTCGGTCGGCATCAACGCCATGATCCTGTCGCTGCTCTACCGGCACGGGCCGGAAGCCTGCCGGCTGATCCTGATCGATCCCAAGATGCTGGAGCTGTCGGTCTACAACGGCGTGCCGCATTTGCTGTGCCCGGTGATTACCGATCCCGACAAATCGATCGCGGCGCTCAACTGGGTGGTCGCCGAGATGGAGGAGCGCTACAAGCGCATGTCGCTGCTCGCGGTGCGCAATCTCGCCGTCTACAACAACCGTGTCCGGCATGCAGCCAAGCGGGGCGAGCGCCTGGTACGCACGGTGCAGACCGGGTTTGATCCGCGCACCGGCCAGGCGATCTACGAGAAGGAGCCGCTCGATCTCCTGGTCATGCCGCACATCGTCGTGGTGGTGGATGAGCTCGCCGATCTGATGATGGTCGCCGGCAAGCAGATCGAAGGCGCGGTGCAGCGCCTGGCTCAGATGGCGCGGGCCGCCGGCATCCACCTGATCCTGGCCACGCAGCGGCCGAGCGTCGATATCGTCACCGGCACCATCAAGGCCAGCTTGCCGACGCGCATCAGCTTCAAGGTCGCCTCCAAGATCGACAGCCGCACCATTCTGGGCGAGCCCGGCGCCGACCAATTGCTGGGGCAGGGCGACATGCTCTACAGCAATGGTGGCGGCCAGCTGCTGCGCATCCATGCACCGTTCGTGTCGGACGAGGAGGTCGAACAGGTCGTCGAGCACCTGCGGAGCCTTGGTCCGCCGAGCTATGT
>Ga0209069_10001095_pt1 | contig 13504 bp, 17 predicted proteins | sample Str013_2_FD_187202 | JGI IMG/M metagenome (GOLD analysis project Ga0209069, IMG submission 187202) | Freshwater sediment microbial communities in response to fracking from Pennsylvania, USA - Straight Creek_MetaG_SC_2013 (SPAdes) (version 2) | ecosystem: Environmental > Aquatic > Freshwater >...
CTTTGTGATCGACGCGATTGCAGGCAAGGCACAAGCCTTCTCCGCCGTGGGCGCCATGTTGATGGGTGTGATCGTGACAGGCCTGTTCGTTGCCATCTCCATGACCGCAGGCGGCGGCGCCTGGGACAATGCCAAGAAGAGCTTTGAAGACGGCTTTGTGGATTCAACCGGCAAGAAGCACATGAAGGGCAGCGATGCCCATAAGGCGAGCGTGACTGGCGATACTGTCGGAGACCCGTACAAGGATACCGCTGGGCCAGCAGTGAACCCCATGATCAAGATCACCAATATCATAGCACTTCTGCTGCTGGCGGTGTTGGCTGGGCATTAAGTAGACACTTCATCGGCGGGCTGACCCGCCGATCCAGAAGCTAAAGGCCGGGGTGGCAACGCCTCGGCTTTTTGATTAGGGTGTTCACATTCAGCATGGGGTGAATAATGACTGTTCCAAATTTTCAGAAATTCATGTTTCCTGTTCTCAAACATGCCGCGCGTGGCGAAGTGCGGATGGGTGACATCAAAGCAGATGTAGCGGCTGACTTATCCCTCACTGAGCAAGATTTGCAGGAGCTTGTGGCTAGCGGCACAAAAACGGCCTTTGATGATCGCATAGCGTGGGCCAAGGCCTATTTGAAGCAGGCCGGATTGGTAAATGCCACACGTCGCGCTCACTTTGTGATTTCCGCAGAAGGCAAGAAGGTATTGAGTTCAGGAATTCTGGATATTGATGTGAAATACCTGATGACCATCCCGAAGTTTATTGAGGAACGTGAAAGGCAACAGCGTGACGCTCTCATTCCTACAAGCCAACAAACGACCAACACTGAAAATGATGCAGAACCTATTACACCGGAAGATAGCATCAGAAATTCACATGCACTTTTGCATCAGGCTTTGGCACATGACTTGTTGGAACGATTGAGGATCGCAACGCCGAGTTTTTTCGAACGAGTCTTAGTCAAGCTTTTGCTTGCGATGGGTTATGGCGGTACATTTGCTGAAGCGGGGCGCGCAATTGGGCGTTCGGGTGACAATGGCGTTGATGGTGTGATTGACCAAGACACTTTGGGGCTAGACCGCGTTTATGTGCAGGCCAAACGTTATGCGGAAGACGTGACAGTGGGCCCTGCGGAAATTAGAGATTTCTTTGGCAGCTTGGATATGCACAAAGCTACGAAGGGGCTTTTTGTTACGACTTCGAATTTCACAAAATCAGCAAAAGAAACAGCCGAGCGCCTCGGTAAACGCATCGTTTTGATTGACGGATTGGCCTTCGCCCATCTGATGATGCGCTTCAACGTTGGTTGCCGCGTTGAAGAAATTTTTGAAGTGAAGACGATGGATGAAGAGTTCTTCGAATAGCAGACGAGAATCTCAGCACTTCACTTCCCACTCACAGCCCCCTCCAACACCGCACGAATGAACCTTTGATAGGGCATACCCGCTGCTTTAGCCTTTTCTTTCACAGCCTTTAGCAAGGATGCGGGCAAGCGCATGTTGACGCGCTCATCCTTAGCGGTGAATTCGAATTGCACCGGCTTGAACTGTGAAAAATCCAAGTCAGATAAATCCTGATCAAGAAAGGCTTCGGCCTCTTCGTCAGTGCGAAGTATTGGAACTTTTCTCATATTTCTCTATTTCCTGTTTGTGCATAAAACGTGCGCTTACGGGTCGGATTAAAGTTTCGCCTTCATATTAGCGAAATGTGAAAGCGATAAACATTGGCCGCCCGGCAGAATTGCGTTCTATTGCAATGAACCGCTGCTCCTCGTTTGAATGTTTCAGATCTGGTGCAACGCGAGAACGCACCAGAAGTGCGGCCTCAATCTCATCAATCGAAACACCATGCTTTTGGCATTTTTCACTATTGCCTTGATCCCAGTCGAAGCCGTCGAACTGAATAGCCATTTAAAATAATATGACATTTGTACTTACAAATGTCAACACCAATTCACCGCCCCGTCTGCGCCTGCTGAGCAGGGGAATAACGTTCACCCAGAATTTTGATGTCATCCGAAATCTTGGTGATCTCGGCCATGTCTGCTGCGCTCAATTGCACAGACGCTCCGCCCAAATTTTCTGCAAGGCGCTCCAGTTTGCGCGTACCAGGAATGGGTACAATCCAAGGCTTACAAGCCAGCACCCAGGCCAGTGCGATCTGGGCCAGTGTGGCACCTTTGCGGGCGGCCACAACGCCAAACGCATCCAGCAGCGCCTTGTTGGCCACGCGGGACTCTTCGGCAAAGCGTGGGATGGTCTTGCGAATATCATTACCGAAAAATTCTGTCTTCTCATCAACTTTGCCAGTGAGGAAGCCTTTGCCCAGGGGCGAGAAGGGCACGAAGCCGATGCCTAGTTCTTCGAGCGTTGGCAGGATTTCCCTTTCCACATCGCGGAACCACAGTGAGTATTCACTTTGCAGTGCGGCCACGGGTTGCACCCCATGAGCGCGGCGGATGGTTGCAGCGCCTGCTTCTGACAGGCCGAAGTGTTTCACTTTACCCTCGGCGATCAAATCCTTCACGCAACCCGCCACGTCTTCAATCGGCGTGTTGGGGTCAACGCGGTGTTGGTAATAGAGATCAATGCAATCCACCCGCAGCCGCTTCAACGAACCTTCGATGGCTTTGCGAATGGTGGCAGGCTTGCTGTCAATGACGGCAGCGCCTGTGCTGTATTCGAAACCAAATTTACTGGCGATCACCACTTTGCCTTTGAATGGCTCTAAGGCCTCACCCACCAAATCCTCATTGGTGTAAGGGCCATAAATTTCTGCGGTGTCGAAAAACGTGACACCCATCTCCACGGCTTTGCGGATGAAAGTGATCATCTCATCGCGCAGCGGAAACGGCGCATAGGAAAAACTCATGCCCATGCAGCCAAGACCTAAGGCTGAAACGTTTAAGCCACCATTTCCGAGTTTACGATGATGCATTTTCAAACCTCCACTTCAATAGGCGCTAATTGCGCAGCTGCTGCTGTTTTGTGATTCATCACCGCATTGCCAACACCCGCGAGTGCCACAAGGCTAATGCCGATGAATGTCAAATACTCAGGTGCTTGATTGAACACGATCCAACCCAGCAATGTGGCCCAAGCGATATGCACGTAGGTGAAAGGGGCCAGCAGAGACACGGGCGCTCTGGCATAGGCTGCCGTAAATAAGCTGTGGCCCACAAATGACACAACGCCAATAGCAACCATTAAAGTGCCATCAAACAGCGAGGGCGCGGTTGCAGGGATTGTCCACGGCAGCTGCGCGAAATATTAAACCGTGCCTGCCATGCCGACATAGAACATGAGTGTCTGCGTGCTCTCGGTTTTTGAAAGTAACCGCGTGAGCAGGGGATAGATCACCGCAGTGATCAAGCAGAGGAACGCATAGTCCATTCCAATTGTAGGCAAATTGCTTCCTGGTCGCACGATGAAAAGCAATCCAGCAAAGCCCAGCCCTGCTGCAATCCAGCTAAACCACCGCACTTTTTCTCCCAGTAAGGGTTGGGCGAGGAACAATACGATGAGTGGATTGAGATACAGAATACTGTTCATCTCGGCCAAGGGCATGACGCGCAGGGCCAACCCGCCCGTGAGCGAACCAAGCGCCAGCGCAAGGCCCCGCGTGATGGCCAGAACAGGCCTGTCGGTGCGCATAAAACCAAACCCATAGCGTGGTGCAAAGATCACCATGATCAAAAACAAATTCACGCCGTAGCGAATGGCTTGCACAAAAGGCACGGAATGCTTGGCGAAAAGATATTTGCCCATGGTGTCTTGGCAGGCAAAAAGAAATACGGCCAGAAGAACCAGCACAATGCCGCGCAAATGATTGGACGAGGGCAGGGAGGCGTTGGTCATGCGCCGCCGTCTAGCATTGGGCCATTGTGGCCGCCAGAGTTTTAAAGCGATCTGACTTGGCGATCAATTTTTTCGATCATTAATATTGCGCTCTGCAACGCCGGTGCCCGCGCCCTTGAACAGTTCCTGCAAAAGCGAGAACTCCGAACCCACGACAGGTGTCTTGCGGGTGTTGATATCAATGATCCGGCCATCGACCAGACCATACTGCGCCAGGCCCGAAACCCGGTCTGCCTTATCAAAGCGCACAGCAATAATCTGGCGGTCTGTTTCCACGGGCTTAAGGAACGAACGCTGCTCGGTTGTCGACGATATATAATAATAACTGTCGCCCTGAAAATTGATCGATGCCGTTGTTGAAGGTGATCCCAGCACGGCCTCAACTTCCGCTTTAGGTAGACCGTCATGCAACTGGCTGAACACACCGGGTTTGGCGATATAGCCGCGATGATCAATCTGCGGCGTACAGGCCACCAGTGAACTTGCAATCACCGCGCCAAGAAGCCAAAGAGGGACAAGTTTGATCGACCGAAACGTTATAGCCATGGTTTTCCTAAAATTCTGCAAGCCTCTTAACCCGCCCGAGAGATTCGAAGCAAGCCTATGATATTCGCCAAATTCTTCGCAAGGTCGCAAAACCCGGCCCAGCCTCTCTATGAAGCGATTGTGGCGGCGGCACGGCAACCACATTTCTATGCGCAACGGCGTGTTCCTGACACCGTGGATGGGCGCTTTGACATGCTGGTGCTTCACCTCTGTCTTGTGGTTGAACGCTTGCGCGCAGAAGCCCCGGAGCTTTGCCAAAACCTCGTTGACTATTTTTGCACTGATATGGATGCCAACTTGCGTGAGTTGGGGGCGGGGGATTTATCCGTCAGCAAAAAAGTGCGCCGCATGGCCGAGGCTTTTCAGGGGCGCTATGATGCTTATGCGGCGGCGCGTGAAACCAAGGAGATGGCAGAAGCGGTTTTGCGCAATGTCTATGCCAGACGCGCTGGGCAAGATGCATCGGCGCTGGCGCGCTATGCTCTGGATGCGCGCACAATGTTGGCGCGGCAAAGTGCAGACGCAATAAGTGCGGGAAAGATCATATTTTCATGACCAAAGCCCTAATTGATAAACCTGAGTTCTTCCGGCCTTTGTTGGTGGACCGGGTGCCGCGCAAAGGCTCACATGAGGTGATGAAGGCAGACGCCCAAGAATGTGCGGCACTGGCCAAAAGATTCGCCTTGCCAAATCTATTCACATTGAATGCCAGATTGTTTGCTGCACCTTGGCGCGGTGGTGGCCTCAAGGTGACAGGCACAGTGGAAGCAGATTTTGAACAAGTCTCGGTCATTTCCCTCGAACTTTTCAGGGCAGTGCAAAAGTTTGAAGTCGAACGCTATTTCCTGCCCGCCAAGGACTTGACCGATGGCGTCGAAGAAGATGCAGATCCCATCATCAACGGTGAAATTGATTTAGGGGCCATTGTCGCCGAAGCCCTCGGGCTTGAGCTTGATCCTTATCCACGCAAACCCGGGGAGAGCTTTTCGCCACCGGAAACAGAGATTTAAAAAAGGTTTGTTTCAGGGGGCAAAGCCCCTATCTTAACGGGAATCCTTGCCGAAACCGGAATCACGCCTGAAGAATGACGCCAACATTAATCATCGCACTTGACGCCATGGGCGGGGACAAAGGGCCAGAAATTGTGATCCCCGGTGCAGCATTGGCGCTGGAGCGCCATCCTGATGTGTCCTTCATCTTATTTGGTAATGCGCCAAGGATAGCGCCCTTGCTCGATGCAAAGCCCAGGTTAAAAGCCAGATCCACCGTCCGTCATGCCGAAATTGATGTGCAGATGGATGAAAAACCAAGCCAGGCTTTGCGCCGGGGTCGCAATAAAAGCGGCATGTGGATGGCCATTGAAGCTTTGCGCCAGCATGAAGCGTCAGCTGTCGTATCGGCTGGTAACACGGGCGCGTTGATGGCCATGTCGCGCTTTATCTTACGCACATTGCCGGGCATTGAACGGCCAGCCATCGCGGCGATCTGGCCCACCACCACGGGCGAATGCGTCGTGCTGGATGTGGGTGCCACGGTGGGGGCTGATGCCCATCAATTGGTGGAATTCGCCATCATGGGCGAAGCCATGGCGTCATGTCTCTTTGGCAAGAAACACCCGACAGTGGGTCTCCTCAACATTGGTGTGGAAGAAGTCAAAGGCAACGACAGCGTGAAAGAGGCCGCGCGCATGTTGCGGGAAATGAAACTGCCGCTGGTTTACAGCGGCTTTGTCGAAGGAGATGACATCGGCAGGGGGAAAGTCGATGTCGTGGTCACTGAAGGCTTTACGGGCAATGTCGCCATCAAAACCGCTGAAGGCACGGCCAAGCAGATAACTGGCTTTTTGCGTCAGGCCTTGAATGCCACACTGATGTCAAAACTGGGCGCTTACCTTGCAGGCGGCGCTTTCAGGGCGCTGCGTGAAAGGCTGGACCCCAGCAAACACAATGGCGGCGTATTTTTAGGCCTCAATGGCGTCGTGGTCAAAAGCCATGGCGGAACTGACGTGCTCGGCTATGCAACAGCAATCGAAGTGGCCATTGATATGGTGAGGAACGGTTTGGTTGAACGCATTGCCTCTGACGTTGCCGAAGTGCACAGCGTGCTGCAAGCGCCGCGAGCTGAGGAAAAATCAGTATGAAACACACAGTGATTGCAGGCGTCGGTTCGGCCTTGCCACGCCGTATAATGTCCAATGATGATATTTCCAAAATCGTCGATACCACGGACGAATGGATCACCGAGCGCACCGGCATCAAGGCCCGCTATATCGCAGGCGAAGGCGAAACGACGCGCAGCCTTGCCGCAGAAGCCGCCCGCAAGGCTCTCGCTCATGGCGGGATTAGCGCTGGCGAAGTTGATTTGATTATCTTGGCGACGTCAACGCCAGATCATACCTTCCCAGCCACCGCCACGCAGGTTCAGGCGGATCTCGGCATTACCCAAGGGGCAGCTTTTGACATGCAGGCCGTCTGCTCCGGTTTTGTCTATGCTTTGACCACCGCAGATGCGTTGATCAAAACAGGCCAGGCAACTTGCGCTTTGGTGATTGGTGCAGAAACCTTCTCGCGCATTCTGGATTGGACTGACCGCAGCACCTGCGTGCTCTTCGGCGACGGGGCAGGCGCTTTTGTTCTGAAAGCCGAGGAAGGAACACGCGGTATTCTGGCATCAAAGCTGCGCGCCGATGGCCGCTATATGAGCAAGCTCTATGTCGATGGCGGCCCGTCGACCACCAAGACGGTGGGCCATCTGCGCATGGAAGGCCGAGAGGTTTTCAAACACGCCGTGGCCAATATGGCCGAAGTGATCACCGAGATCCTCAAAATCGGCAATATGACGGTGACAGACATTGATTGGTTCGTGCCGCACCAGGCCAACAAGCGCATCTTGGAAAGCACGGCCAAAAAGCTCGGCGTGCCCAATGAGAAATTTATCGTGACGCTCGATCAGCATGGCAACACATCAGCAGCCTCAATTCCTTTGGCCTTTGACCATGGCGTGCGCCACGGCCAGATCAAGCGCGGGCAGACCGTTTTGATGGAAGCGATGGGCGGCGGCTTTACCTGGGGCGGCGTTTTAGCCCGTTATTAGGGTCTGCCCACGCAAAGCAGTGCAACCTGCGCGAAGAAACGCCTCTAAGTCTTTGAGATAGTACAAAATCCTTGACCTCACAACCGAGAATCTCGTACATTGCCCCAGATGGCGGAGGGGCCCATGAGCAGCAAAACACTCACACGCGCTGATTTGACGGAAGTCTTGCACCGGGAAGTTGGGCTTTCCCGGACGGAGTCAGCCGATATGGTCAATGCGGTCTTGGATTTAGTTTCGGATGCCTTGGTTGAAGGCCATACAGTGAAGCTATCTTCGTTCGGCACCTTCATGGTCCGCGCGAAACGTGAGCGTATGGGTCGCAATCCAAAAACGGGCAAGGAAGTGCCGATTACACCACGGCGCGTTCTGGTTTTTAGGCCAAGCCAAATTATGAAAAACATCGTCAACGGGCAAGAACCAGGCGATGTCGATTGAAGGTCAACGGATCGGGGGTTGAACCATGACGATTGAAAAATCACCAGACGCCTTTCGCACAATCAGCGAAGCGGCCGATGAATTGAGCGTGCCGCAGCACGTGCTGCGTTTTTGGGAAACGCGCTTTACACAAATCAAGCCGATGAAACGGGCGGGCGGCAGGCGTTATTATCGCCCCGCCGATATTGAATTGCTCAAAGGCATCCATGAACTTCTTTATAAGCGAGGCTACACCATTCGCGGTGTGCAAATCATCCTCAAGGAAGAGGGTGCGGCCTATGTCACGGGTGTGGGCCGCGGCGAAGTTGTTTTACGGAAGTCTGAACTGGCCCATGAAGGCGCACCACCACCCGGAACAGCCAAAGCCGCACCGCGCCCGGGCCGCGCCCCCTTGGCCCGCCCGATTGGTGACGCACCAAAGATCATTCATAAACTTTCAAGCAACCAATCTGATGCGTTACGCGCAGCTTTGAAAGATTTGGGAGATGCCCGCAAACTGCTCGACCAGGCAAGTTGATTGCCTTTGGTGATTGAGAGCGCTGCGCCATGACCTTGGGGCGCATGATGCAATTGATGCTCGGCAGTGTCGGTCTGCGCTTTGCCGGCGCAGGCCTAGGCCTCCTGACGCAACTGGTGTTGACACGGAATTTCGCGCCAGCCGATGTCGGCATCATTTTTCTCGGCATGTCAATTGCGGCCTTCTTCAGCCTCTGTGTGGCGGTGGGTTATCCGTTGTTAGCGCTTACGCAATTGCCGCGCTTTTACACCTTGGGCCTCAACGGTTTGACCCGCGCCTTTCACGGAACATTCCTGCGTGATATGGTGCTGACGGCAGGGTTGATCGTCACAGGGGTGGCCGCGACAGGCCTCTTTTTCAAGCCGGAACCAAGCGTTTACCTGGCTTTGTTTTTCGGTGCACTCTCCGCCGTGCCATCAGCATTGATCCGCTATAACTGCTCGGTGGCCAATAGCTTACGCCACTATCAATGGGCTTTTTTGCCAGACTTCATCATCCGCCCCGGCCTGCTCCTTGCTTTTATATTGTTCTCCATCTTTTTGCATATGCCGCTTTCCATTGGCCATGTGCTGTTGGCTTTTGTCATTTCAAACGTGATCGTCGCTTTCATTCAAGCTTGGGTGGTGGGGGCAGAAGGCGTCAAATTTTCCGACTGGAATAAAACCAAGCACCACCTCACCGCTGTTCTGCGTCAACGTTCAATCGCACTGGCCATCATAGGCGCAGTCACAGTGATGTTTGCTGATGTGATAACATTGCTCGGCGGCTTTATATTGCCGCATGGCGAACTGGCCGTTCTCGGCTTGTGCATCCGCCTTGCGGGGATCGCAGGCTTTGTCATTCAAGCCACTCAGCAATTTATTTTGCCGGACTTGACCCAAGCTATCACCAAGCGGGATGACGAGACAGCCCACAGTTTGCTCTTGCGCCTCAATCTGATGACGGTTGTGACTTTGGCTCTCGGCATGGGCTTTGCCATTTTCTTTGGCGGTTATTTCTTGAGCTTCTTTGGCGAGACCTACCGCGCTGGCCATTGGTTGCTTGTGCTGTTTCTCTGCGGCCAATCCGTCCGCGCCTTGAGTGGCATGAACCAAAACTTGATGTCCATTGCAGGCCAGCAAGTGCGCTCCGCAACCGGCGCCATCATCGGCATGATATTGTTTGCGGTTCTTTGGGTGCTTCTGGTACCTCATTTTGGTCTCATGGCTGCTGGGGTCTCGGTGATATTGGCCGAACTGGCTTGGGCCTTCATGCTAGCAGCCCAAGCCAAAGCGGTCTTGGGCCGGAGGGCAGATCTCTTCTGGTTGCTCAGTCACCGCCCCTGAAAGCCTGAGCGCTTTATGGTGGACATTTCGCCCAGCAATGCTATCTCCGGCCCCAAGTCGGAGCGTAGCGCAGCCCGGTAGCGCACTAGTCTGGGGGACTAGGGGTCGCAGGTTCGAATCCTGTCGCTCCGACCAATTCTCCCGCGGGAGCTAACCCGAGATCATCCGCTTCAGTTTACGCAAGGGCGTGACGGGCAGGACCAAAAGCCCAAGCGTTCGCGCCATGCCCAAATAGGAATGCGGGTTCAACCAATCGGCATTGTCGCGTTGCAAGCGCAAACGGCTTTTGAGCTGCCTCTGGCGCGATCCACCCGAAATAGACGCGCTCATCTCAATGGTGCGATAAAGCATCTGCGGTACATTGGCCATTTTGTAGCCGTTGTTGACCGCCCAAAACTCCATCGCATAATCTTCAGCCGCTGGATAGTGCGTAGGGTAAACCTTAAGCGCGCGCAGGAAAGATATCCGAAACATAATCGCGGCATGGGTGAGCGGCGCATTATAACGCATCAGGCGTTCGCAAGCTTTCGAATCCTCCGGCCCTTGCCAATCCACTTTCAATCCCGTCAAAACATATTCGTAACGCACGTGAGCCGAGATCAGCGCCAATTCGGGACGATCTTGTAGATAGCGCACTTGGGTTTCAAACCGCTCCGGCATGTTGATGTCGCCGTTGTCAACGCGGGCCACGAAATCGAAATCACCCTTGAGAATCTCTAAAAGGCCAGCATTGAGAGCCCCCGTGATGCCCAGATTCTTTGGCAGTTCGATCACCCTGGCATTCATGCCGTTCGTCAAAGCTGCATAATCGCCTTTGTGTGCTGAACCATCATCCACCAGAAACAGGGTTGCAGGAACAGTCTGCGTCCGAATACTGGTCAGCGTGTCCACAAGTTCAGGCCCCGGATTATAGACGGGCATCAAAATAGCAATTTTACCAGAAGGCATCATGACGACGGCCTGATCCGTGGCGGCACGACAAGCGAGAGCAGCGATGGGTCAAGCCCCGCGTGGCGACGCAGAACCACAATGGCTGAAACATTCCACAAGATCACACCACTCGCAGAGGCCAATGCAGCACCGAGCGCACCAAAGCGCGGAATGAGAATGAACTGTGCTGCCACTACCAAGGCATAACATGTGGCCATGATCTTCAAATAAGGTTTTTCATAACTGGTCATCTGCATCAGATAGGCATTGGGGCCGGATATAGCATCAATCATGGCACCAAGACCTATGATCAGCAAAATGGGATAAGCAGATTGGAACGCCGGGTCAAACAGTGCCAACAGTTGCTTGCCGAACACCACAAGAAAGACAAACCCAATGGCCGTCATCAATGCAATAACCAAGGCAAGATTTCTGCACATCGCCTGCAATGCATCAAGCTTCTTGGCATGATAAAGTGCCGCCATTTGCGATGCCGTCACCAAGCCACCTGCGATCAGCACCAAACTCAGCAGCATTGCGGTTTTCTGCGCGGCAAAGTAACTTCCAGCCTCTGCTTTGCCCAACAATGACCCAACGATCACCACATCAAACTGTTGGATCATCGCATAGATAATGCCGGCAAACCAAAGTGGAATGAGACTGGGGCGCAAACTCGCAAAATCTTTGCGCGCCAAGAGATGAACTCCCAAGGCGGCGACATGTTGCCGAATATGAAACATCTGCCACAGCGTCAAGACCAATAAAACACCAGCACTGATTGCCAGCGCGCCTGTGCCCGAAAGGCCAAGGCCCAGATGCAGGGCCCCATAGGCACAAACTGGAATGAGGATTCGCCACAACACATCGCGCGGCAGCATCGAAACCACAACACTGCCCTGCGCACGCAAAAGATTGGTGGCCATGTCGCCCAGATTAATCAACAGGCCCAGAATTCCGATCATCAGAAAGACCATCGGATCCAGATCCCACCCCAATGCGCGAACCAGAAATGCACCGAGCCAGAGCGCAATGGCAAGCCCGGCACCGCACTGCAATGCCAGTTCAAAGCCTTGGATGACAACGCCCTTGGCCGCAGCCTTATCACCCGCAGCCAGATATTTTGGCCAATAGCGCATCAGGCCGGTGGAAAAGCCAAGATTGCCAATGGCTGCAAGAATGATGGCCGCGTTGATCCCAAAGGCAAAGCGGCCATAATCTTCAGCGCCGAGCAGATGCGCCAGCGCCACAACCATTGCGTAGGAAAGCATGGCCCCGGCCACCTTGATGGTGAGCGAAATGAGTCCAGAGGATACGGACAAGCGGCTTTGCAATGGGACTGTCACGCCGTAGGGGCCTGCGAAAGCGCAGGTTCGTTGATGTCTTGATCACGGGCATCCCCCCCCAAGCTCCAACCTGCCTGAAATGCGTCTGGCCGGTATCCATTTTCTGCGGATTGACATGCCGCTGTGACCAAGCCCCAACCGATCCCCATCAACCAATAAAGGTGGCGCCAATGTTCATCGTCAATTTGAACACCCTGAAATGTCATCACAACGAAGGAGCAGAAAACGACGATGGCATAAGATTGATAGGGAGAGCGCGTAAAGATCGCCTTGAAGCCATAGGCAAAGTTCGTGACAGTCAGCATGAGGTAAGCAATACCACCCATCCATCCGCCCGCCGAAAACGCATTGAGAAATGTATTGTGCGGTGCCAGCCCAAAGTACTCCTGGAATTGATAGGGCCCAAAGCCGAAAGGCAAACGCAGCAACATCGGAATGGCATTGAGCTGGTTGCCAAAGCGTCCAATCTCACCTGAGTCATAACTCTTAACCAACACAAAACGATCAAGAAAGGCGGCCTGCATGCCGGGAATGGAAAGCAACGCGGCAATGACGACGGCAATGAAACCTATCCCCACCACTGCCAATGTAACAATACGCCCGCGTTGCCGCCCCGAAGGGGAATTCAACGCTGTCAGGATGACGGCGAGACTGGTTGCCGCAACAGCATCAATCCACGCGCCGCGTGAGAAGGCCAGGAGCAATGCCAGCAGGATCGTCAGGAAGCTTCCCAAGCTGACCAAACCGATCCGCAAGCGCCCCACCATGAAGGCCTGTACCATGCTGACCACTGGAAAGAGCAGCCAGGTGGCGTAGACATTTGGGTCCTTATAGGCGCCGCGAACACGAAATTGGAAATCGCCCAAGCGATTGTCACCAATCGTTTGAATGCTCGTGTAAAATGGCTCGATCCGAAAATAGATCAATAAACCCAAAATGGCCCCAATCGTCGCCCCAATCCAATAGGCGCGTTCGATCTGTCGAAAGCGTCGCATCGGATCCGCTGAAATATAACCAGCGAGAAACACAGCCGAGCTTGCCGTCACCATAAGGCCGATCGCATAGCCGTAGGGACTGTCATCGGCGTGAATGATGGGCTTGCTGATGGGAATGGTGGCGATGATGCTGGAGACAAGAAACAGGATCAGAAACAACATTCCCGGTGCCAGGTAGCGCGAAAAGTGCAAGCCGCTGCCCAGAAACAGCACAATCGCCAGGATCGCGAAATAGTCAGTGGCCGCAGGCTCCACTTTCACGAAAAATGATGACAGAAAAATCAGCGAAACCACGCCCTCGCGAAAGCCATCAAATGAAAACCATCCCTGGCGTTGCCAAGGGCTTTCGGCGGGCAGTGACATGGTTTCAATATGCGTTCTTGGTTGTGAAAAGGGCGAGCGGAGTTCTTGCCAAGATGTAAAGATCAAAGGTTAATGACCAGTTCTCGATATAGAACAGGTCAT
>Ga0209069_10001096_pt1 | contig 13497 bp, 10 predicted proteins | sample Str013_2_FD_187202 | JGI IMG/M metagenome (GOLD analysis project Ga0209069, IMG submission 187202) | Freshwater sediment microbial communities in response to fracking from Pennsylvania, USA - Straight Creek_MetaG_SC_2013 (SPAdes) (version 2) | ecosystem: Environmental > Aquatic > Freshwater >...
GAACTGGGCGCCGGCGCCGTTGCTGGCGCGCAAGGTAAGGGCGTCGGTCGCGACCGACCACGTCAGCGGCTGGTCGAAGATCGGCCCCATCGTCAGCTGCTCGTCCTCGGCGATGGGCCGCGTGCACGACGAGTTGACGACCGTCGCCGAGCTCGTCGGATCGCGGGTGAGGACGAGCGTCGCGCCTTCGAGCGCGTAGCGACCTTGTTCGTAGGTGCAGCCCGAGTACGTCCACGTACCATCGGCGCCGAGCGTGAGCGTGCCATCGAGGCCGCCAAACCCGATGCCGCGATTGTCGGGAAGCACTCGTCCGTTCGTGCGCCAGGGCGTGCCGACAAGCGGCTTGTCGGCCCGCAGGCGAGCTTCGATCAACGACCGATCAGCGGTGAACGTCAGCACGGATCCGTGCAACGAGATCAACGGCGTGGCGAGCACGATCGCGTCCAGAGCATTCTCCTGCGCAGTCGCTTCCGGCGAACACGCCATGTTGGTCCTGATGCCGTACTCGTCGAGGCGAACGTGAAGGCGACCGTCGTCGACACTGGCCGTAGCCCCGGTACCGTTGCAGCCGCCATCGACGTTGAGCACGCCTCCCGTGACGCCGACGCTAGGCAGCCTGCCGGTGATGCCGCTGACGATCGCACGATCGGAACCATCGACGACGAGACGGACGGTCGAACCTGTGCCCTTCGAGCTGTGCCATCGTCGGCACGGTCAGCGGCGCGCCAGGATCGATCGGGACCGTCGTTGGCGGCGGAGGGCTCGCCGGCTGGACGGGTCCGATCGTCGTTGCCGACAACGACGTTGTTGGCGAGTCGGGGCTGTGCCGGCGCGCCAGCAATGTCGATGATGCGGCTGCCAGCGTCAGCTCGTCATCGCGCAGCGAGATCGCCGGTTTGGACGTCAACAGGGCGCGCATCGCATCTTCCTGCGCCCGCAGCGCGCCACCGCAAGCCACGAGCGTGGTACTCCATTCTTTGATCACCAGATGACCGTTCTCGATCCGTGCAGCATCTCCGCCGCCGTTGTTGCAGCCGGTGTCGACTCTCACGACAGAGCCGTTGATCCTGATCGTCAGCGGGCGTCCGGCTGTGGTCACCAACGTTCGGTCTTCGGTCCCGACGGTTAATGCTGCGATGTCGAACGTCTCACCGTCGAGCTGAGCAAGCGTCGGCACCGCCGACACCGATGCAGGTGACGAGTCGGCCGCGGCCCCATTGATCGGCGACGTACCGCCGTCGCTCGGATGCCGCCGGCTCAACGCAACACCACCGACGACGAGCAGCACGATAGTTGCGGCGATCGCCACGACTCGCGCGCGCGGCCGGCGCCTTGGCATCAGCGACGAGGCCAGCTCGACGACTGCCGCGTCATCGGCCGCGCTGATCACACCGACGTCCAACTGGCCAACGCGCTGATGGTTGGTCGCCATCGCTGGCAGCGCGCGTGCCTTGATGGTGGCGATGCGTTCATCGTCGGATTCGACGGTGCTCGGGCGCGACAAGCGCACGAGATCGAGCTCATCCATGAACGTCCTCCTCATCGAGGTGCGCACCGAGGCTGGCGCGCAGTAGCTGGCGTGCGCGGTGCAAACGGGAACGCACCGTGCCAAGCGGGATGTCAAGCGCGTCGGCGACTTGTTGGTAGGTCATGTCCTCCCAGGCGACGAGCACGAGCACGTCGCGGTCGCCGGGTTCGAGCGCGGCGAGCGCGGCACCGACCTCGGGCGCGGCGAAGAACGCGTGCTCGACCTCGACGCCGACGTCGCCCGCGTCGACGTCGAAGTGACCGAGCGCTCGCATCCGACGGTCCTCCTCACGGCTGTAGTTGCGGATCACATTGGTGGCGATGCCAAGCAACCACGAACGCACGTCACCGCGGCCGGCGTCGAAGGTGGCTCGGCGCTCGAACGCGATCCGGAACGTCTCGGCGGTCGCGTCGTCCGCCCTATCTTCACCGAGACGACGCGCCGCGTAGCGTCGGACGAGGCGGACGTAGCGGTCGAAGACTTCGCCGAACGCCAGCGGGTCGTCGACCGACGCCGTCATCAGAACGGCATCCGACAGCGTCATCACCTTCAGTATTGTCCGCAGCTGCGGGAAAGGTTCACGACGGCGCCCTCACAGCATCCGTTCGACAACGCGCGCTTCCGCGGGAGCGCTGGTCGCCAAGACGCCATCGACTCCGAGCGCGCCGAACGCACCGGCCGCAACAGCGCGCTTCCGCGGGAGCGCCGGTCGCCGAGGCGCGCCACCCGCGACCTCAGCTCGACGACGGCCTGGCCTGCGAGATCGCCGGGAGCGATCCGCAGCTGCTGCGTGGTTGACTTGCTCGATGAACGAATGCCGGACGTGTGAGCTCGTCGAGCGACGCAACGCTGGCGACGCTCCGCCGTGGGACTGCGTAGCGCGAACGCCGGCGTCGGATGTCGTCCACGCCTTCGGCACCAGCGTCGAGGGATGGATCGTGCTCGTCGTCAGGGCGGCACATCGAGTCAGTGGCGGAGTTGACCGACGACGAAGCGCTCGAACTCGGCCCGCTCATCAAAGCAGTATCGGTCGCGCTGCACGAGCTGCACCCGGCGGCTGAGCGCGCTATCGCTGGGCGAGCGCGGCGTAGGTACCGGCAGCGTCCATCGCGTCGTGGATCGGCGCCAGCAGCTCGCCAAGCCGTGACGCGCCCTTGTCCCCGATCGGTTGCCAGATCGGTGTGCAGAGCAGATCGGTGTCGTCCTCGATGCGCTCACGAGCCTCGTTCCCGGCCGCGGTCATCGCGCCGCCGGCATCGACCCATCCCCGCGCCGCGAGTCCAGCGATCGCCGCTGCCCACTCCTGTTCGTCCCATTGCCGGCTCGCCTGGGTGACCGCCAGCGGGAACCGACCGGTGCCGACCTGGAGCACCATGCACTCGCACGGCCCGACCTCGTTGGCGATGAGCACGGCGATGTGGACGTCGCCCCGCCATTCGCGCAACACCGTCACCTGTTGCCACAGCGCCACCATCGGATCGTCGGGGAGCGCGACCGCGGCGTTGGCCGCAGCCAGCGGCTTGCCAGCAAGGACCAGACCGGCGACGACGGGATCGATCAACGAGCGCGCCTCGGCGATGCCCGCAGGTGACAGCGCCGCTGCGACGCGATCGAGGGCCCGACGCACGACGCGGAAGCGCGCCGCTTGCAACACAGCCGGCGAGGCCGCGTCCCACACTCCTGGCATTGCCGACGCGACGGCGCGCGGGCTGAAGTTGTAGAAGGTCGCGATCACGACCTCGTCGGGCAGCGCGCCCATCGGCGCGGCTCGTGAACCGAAGTACGCACCGCGCCCGGTCACGCCGACGGCGGCGTACTCCTCGGCGGCCTCGGGTACGAAGTAGACGAACCGGTGGGCGAGGTTGATGGTCATGTGGACGTCGTGCACGATCGATCGCTCCATGAGCCGGACTGTACCGCTCGGCCACTGCGGCGCCAGGCGCCGTGATGCCTCGGCACAGCTGTGCATCGTCGTGTGCGAACGATCTCGGCGCGCCATGCGCCGAGTTCCGGTACAGAACGCAACCGAGAACCGCGAGCGCGCTGGAGCCTCGACCACGACCTCGACCTCGACCTCGACCTCGACCTCGACCTCGACCACGACCTTGGCCTCGTCGGCCGCTGCTACGGTCCGCGACGGAGGCACGCATGCCCACATTGGCGCAATCGATCGAGTCGTCGTTCATCGACTTCGAGGTGCTCGAGCAACGCTACGAGCCGATGCTCGCACTGGTGCGAGAGCTGATCGGTGTCGTGCCGAACTGCGACTCGGTCCTCGAGATATGGCCGCCCGGCTTTCGCAGTTACAACTTGATCGTTCCAAACATGCTCAACCTACCGGTCGCGCTTGTCCGGCGCCCGGCGCGCAAGCGTCTCGTCGGCTTGGCGATGTACACCTCGAGCCGGGCTGCCGAGTGCGCGTACTGCTCGGCGCACTGCTGCTCGTTCGCGCTGCGTCGGGGCGTAGGCGCGGCGGCGATCGTCGGCGACCGGTCGCCCGCCGAGGCTGCGGTCGTGAGCGTCGCCGAAGGCTTGTCGCGGCTGCCTGCCGATGTCAGCGCGGCGGACGTCGCCGCGCTTCGACGTCAACTCTCGCCCGCCGATGTCGACTGGGTCGTGATGGGCATCGCGATGATGGGCTTCCTCAACAAGTTCATGGATGCGATGGGGATCGAGCTCGAGCCCGAGGCGATTGATGATGTTGCCGCGCTGATCGGTCCGACCGGATGGACACCGGGTCAGCACATGTGGCGCACCGGTCGAGCGTCGAAGCACGCGCTGGCGCGCCAACCACCGGTCGACTCGGCGCGAACGTACGGACGCGTCCTTCGTCACGGACCTGCCGCGGCCCGGCTCGAACATCGCTGGACCCGCAACGTCCCGTCGCGTCCCGACGAAGCGAACGGCTACCTCCGTCAACGGACGGGGGCCGAGCTCCCGGTCCTCGCCCATCTCCCGAGCGGGCATGCGGTGCGCGCCATCACGACCGTCCTCGCTGACAACCTCGATCCTGCGCAAAGCGCCACGGGCATCACCATCAAGGGCCTCGCCGGTCTGGTGTTCGCCACGGTCGCCGGCAACACGATGCTCGCCGAGCAAGCGCGGCGCATCGTGCTCGCTACTGATCCGGCGTTCGATCAGTCGCGCTTCGACACCGTCGTCGCCTGGGCGCGCGCGGCAGATCCGTCGTCTTCGAGCGTCGCTGCGTTCAGCGAGATCGACGCCGCGGTGTTGGCCTTGGCCAAGGCCGCGGCGCCGAGCCCGGCAGCGATGACACCGGCGGTGATCACCTCGACGGTAGCGACCTTGACCCCTGCGCAGATCGTCGAGGCGGTCGTGTGGCTGTCGGTCCAACAACTCCTCCACCGCATCGACACCTTCCACGCTCACGCCGTCTGACGCGCGCCCATCCCCCATCTGCACCGCGCCGTCGCCGCGCCGCGGCGGTACGTTGTCGTGATGTTGTCGCCGTACCGCGTCCTCGACCTCACCGACGAGCGCGGCCAACTCGCAGGGTTCGTGCTCGCGCAACTCGGTGCCGACGTGATCGCCGTCGAGCCGCCCGATGGCGCGGCGAGCCGGCGCGTCGGGCCATTCGTCGACGACGAGCGCGGCGCCGATCGCTCGCTCGTCCACGCTGCGTACAACCGTGGCAAGCGATCGGTGCGCCTCGATCACATCGACCTCGTCGCGCTGGCATCGACGGCCGATGTCGTCCTTGACTGCGGCGCGCTCGACGTCGACATCAGCGCGCTGCGGGCCGCGAACCCGGCGCTCGTGACGATCACTATCTCGGCGTTCGGGGAGACGGGGCCAAAGGCGAACTGGCGGGCGTGCGACTTGACGATTGCCGCCGCCAGCGGGCAGCTGATCATCAACGGCGACTCGGACCGCGCCCCGGTCCGGATCAGCGAGCCGCAGGCGTACCACCACGCCGCCCTCGAAGCGGCGATCGGCGCCGTCGTCGCGCTCGTCGCCCGTGCGCGCCTCGGCGTCGGTCAACACCTCGACGTGTCCACGCAGCAGTCGCTGATGCAGGCGACGCAAGTGGGCATGCTTGCCGCCGCGGTCGGCGCCGGTGATAGCGAGCGTCATGCCGGCGGGATGCGCATCGGTCCCTACCACTTGCGCTTCGTGTACCCGGCGAAGGATGGTCACGTCTCGATCACGTTCCTGTTCGGCGACATGATCGGACGGTTCACGCAGCGCCTGATGCGGTGGGTGTGGGACGAGGGCTACTGCTCGACCGAGATCCGCGACCTCGACTACGTCTCGTTCTTCGAGCTGTTCCGCACTGGACAGCTCCCACCGGCGACGTTGACCGAAGCGACGGACGCCGTCGCCGCGCTGACGTCGACGCGAACCAAGGACGAGCTCTTCGCCATCGCTCGCGACAAGCGCCTCTTGATCGTGCCGATCGCCACTACCGAGGACTTGCTCGCCAACGAGCACTTCCACGAGCGCGGCTACTGGGATGAGCTGACCCTTGATCTTGGTGCTGGCGACGTAGGCGCCGACGCGCCAGAGCGGCGCGTCGTTCGCACACCGGGACCGTGGGCGCGGATGCCGGCAACACCGCTTCGACGGCTCGGTTCGCCGCCGACGATCGGCGCGCACGACCGTGACATCGACGAGCTGCTGCGGCGCGACAGGCCCCGCGTCGCAGCCCCAGCCCGAGCCGCAGCCGCAGCGGCGAGCGACAGCGCGGCGCCGGGCCGCGCCCTCGATGGGATGAAGGTGCTCGACTTCACATGGGTCATCGCCGGGCCGATGGGGACGCGCCTGCTTGCCGATCACGGCGCGACGGTCGTGCGCATCGAGACCGAGCGACGCGTCGATGTGATCCGCGCCGCCAGCCCGTTCCTCGCCGGCAAGGGTGGGATCGAGGACACCGCGCTGTGGCATTCGATCGCTGCCGGCAAGCGTTCCGTGCAACTCGACCTCGGCACCGAGCAAGGACGCGCCATCGCTCGTGATCTTGCTCGGTGGGCCGACGTCGTCGTCGAGTCGTTCACGCCCGGTGTGATGGACTCGATGGGCCTCGGCTACGACGTGCTTCGTCGTGACAACCCGGCGCTGGTGATGGTCTCAAGTTCCCTGATGGGTCAAACGGGGCCGCTCGCCGACTTCGCCGGCTTCGGCAACCTCGCCGCGTCGATCACCGGCTTCACCGATCTCACCGGATGGGCAGATCGCGATCCGGCCGGGCCGTTCATGGCCTACACCGACTACGTCTCGCCCCGCTTCTTGGCGCTCGCCGCCGTCGCCGGCGTCGATCACGCCCGTCGCACCGGCGTTGGCCAACACATCGATCTGTCGCAAGCGGAGGCCGCAGTCCACTTGCTGGCACCGGCGTTGTTGGAGCGCACAGTGAACGGACGCACCGTGACACGTCGCGGCAACGACGACCGCCACTGGGCGCCGCACGGCGTCTATCCGGTCGGCGACGCCGGCGAAGATACGTGGATCGCCATTGCTTGCGCCGATGACGAGCAGTGGCGCCAGCTCGCCGATCTGCTGGCGCGACACGACCTTGCCGAGCTGACGACAACCGGACGGCTCGAACGCCGACGAGAGCTCGACGCGATCGTCGCGGCGTGGACCAGCGGTCAGGATCCGCTCGTCTTGCAAGACCTGCTGCAACAGCATCGAGTCTGCGCGCATCACGTGCAACGTTCGGCGCAAGGCCTCGTCGATCCGCAGCTCCAACACCGCGACCACTACCGCCGCGTCCCGCACCCGGTGCACGGTGAGGTGATGGTCGAGGGACCGTACGTGCGCTACTCGTTGACGCCACCATCGCCCCGCTGGGGCGGCCCGACGCTCGGCCAGCACACGATGTGGGCGCTCGAAGAACTCCTCGGCTACGACGACGCCCGCATCGTCGATCTCGTCGTCGCCGACGTGCTCCGCTGACGCCTCAACGTCGTCGTCCGCTGGCTCGACAGGCGACCGGTACGCTCCGGCCGCAGCGCGCCACACGGTTGCGCCAGTGAGGGGACGACGCCGTGCTTGATCCTTCTGCCTACCAAGCCATCGCGCTGGAACGCCATGCCGATGGTGTCGCGGTCGCGACGCTCAACCGGCCCGATCGATTGAACGCCGTCGACGCGTTGATGCACCACGAGCTGTCGACGCTTCCTCACGACGCCGACGTCGACCCCGATGTGCGCGTCCTGGTGATCACCGGGGCCGGTCGCGCCTTCTGCGCTGGCGGCGACTTCTCCGGTGCGGGACCGGCCAGCAACAACGACACGATGTTTGCCGAAGCGCGACGGATCGTCGACACGTTGCTCGAGTGTCGCAAGCCGATCGTCTCGGCCGTCAACGGCTACGCGATGGGCCTCGGCGCGACTGTCGCGCTGCTGTGCGATGTCGTCGTCGCCGCCCGCTCGGCAGTCTTCGCCGACACGCACGTCAACATGGGCATCGGCGCTGGCGATGGTGGCCAGGTGATCTGGCCGCTGCTGATGGGAGTCAACCGGGCGAAGTACTACCTGATGACCGGAGACCGTCTAGGCGCCGAGGAGGCCGAACGCCTCGGCTTGGTCACGTTCGTGACCGACGACGGCCAGGCACTTGAGCGAGCACTAGAGATCGCTCGTCGCTTGGCGGCAGGCCCCGCCGTCGCCATCGCCGCGTCCAAGGTCCCCATCAACCACTGGATCCGCGCCCAGGCGGCGCAGATCCTGCCCCTGTCGCTGGCAATGGAGGAGCAATGCTTCCGCACTGCTGACGCCGCCGAGGCCGTCGCCGCGTTCCAGGAGAAGCGCCCGCCCCGCTTCACTGGTCGCTGACAGCGTGCGGGACGGGTCGCATCGCGATGTCGACACGCTCGCTGACCGTCAGCGCGCGAGCATGACGAGATCCGCAACCTGCTCGGCGGCGAACGGAGGGCTGTGATGGCCGACACGACGAACACGCGCCGTGAATCGAATCGGAACGACGAGCCGCCTACGCCGCCGTGGCGCGTCGAGGGCGCGCCACCTCCTGGCACCAAGGCGCGCAGTCCGATGCGTCGACCGCGCTGGTGGCTGCTGCTCGCCGGCCTGCTCGCCCTGAACTGGGTGATCGGTTCGTTGCTCGTCCGCCCGAAGAACCCATCGACGATCAGCTACACCTCGTTCCGTCAGCAGGTCGAGGCGGGCAACGTCTCCAAGATCAGCTCAAAGGGCGACACGATCCAGGGCACGTTCAAAGTCAAGACCGACATCGACGGCTCGAAGCTCACCGACTTCGACACCGAGCGCCCGTCGTTCGCCGACGACAAGCTCTTCCAACTGTTGCAGGACAAGGCCGTCGACGTGCGGGCCAAGCCCTTGTTCAGCTCGACCCCGGTGTGGCAGAGCTTGCTCGTCAACTTCGGCCCGACGTTGTTGTTCATCGGTTTGCTGGTGTTCGCTAGCCGGGCGATGCGGCGCGGTCTCGGCGCTGGCGGCATCGGCGGCATCGGGCGGTCGAAAGCAGTGCGCGTCGATCAGACCGGTGGGACGCGCACGACGTTCGCCGATGTCGCCGGCATCGACGAGGTCGAAGAGCAACTCGTCGAGATCGTCGAGATGTTGCGCGACCCCGACAAGTACCGGCGGGTCGGCGCCCAGCTCCCGAAGGGCGTCCTGCTCTCGGGTCCTCCTGGTACGGGCAAGACGTTGCTCGCCCGTGCGGTCGCCGGTGAAGCGGGCGTGCCGTTCTTCTCGGCGTCGGCGTCGGAGTTCATCGAGATGATCGTCGGTGTCGGCGCCAGCCGCGTGCGCGACTTGTTCGACCAAGCGAAGAAGGTCGCGCCGGCGATCATCTTCATCGACGAGCTCGACGCCATCGGTCGCCAACGCGGCGCGGGCAGCTTGGGTGGCGTCGACGAGCGCGAGCAGACGCTGAACCAGATCCTCACCGAGATGGACGGCTTCACCGGCGCCGAAGGTGTGATCGTCATCGCCGCCACGAACCGCGCCGATGTCCTCGACAGCGCGCTGTTGCGGGCCGGCCGGTTCGATCGCCGGATCATCGTCAACGCTCCTGACATCGTCGGGCGCGAAGCGATCTTGCGCGTCCACGCCCGCGGCGTCCCGCTCGGTCCCGATGTCGATCTCGGCCGTGTCGCGGCGGCGACGCCGGGCATGGTCGGTGCCGACTTGCGCAACCTGATCAACGAAGCGGCATTGCTGTCGGCGCGCCGCGATCACACGCAGTTGTCCTACGCCGACTTCACCGACGCGTTGGAGAAGATCATCCTCGGCGCCGAACGGCGGATCACGTTGTCGGACGAGGAGCGGACGCGCACCGCCTTCCACGAGAGCGGCCACGCGCTGCTCGGCATGCTCATCGCCGGCTCCGACCCGGTGCGCAAGATCTCGATCATCCCCCGCGGCCACGCCCTCGGCGTGACGTTCCAGGCACCATCGACTGATCGCTATGGCTACGACGCCGAGTACCTGCGCGGTCGGATCGTCGGCGCGCTCGGCGGGCGCGCCGCCGAGCAACTCGTGTTCGGCAACGTCACCACCGGTGCCGAGTCGGACATGGAGCAGGTGACGAACATCGCCCGGCAGATGATCGGTCGTTGGGGCATGTCGGAGCTCATCGGACCTGTGACCGTGCTACCGAATCCGCAAGGCGACGTCTGGTACCCGGGCGATCCGCGCTCGCCGTCGGAGGCGACGCGCCAACTCGTCGACGGTGAGACGCGCAAGCTCGTCGATCAGTGCTACGGACGCGCCCTCGAATTGCTCGGTGCGAACCGCGACAAGCTCGACCGGCTTGCCAACGCGCTGCTGCAACGCGAGACGCTCGACGAGTTCGATGCGTACGCTGCGGCCGGCGTGCCCCACGACGCACCGATGGCACCGACCGTTTAGCGACTGCTGCCAACGCAGCGTCGAAAGGTTGACGTGGCATACGCCGAACTGTTTGCGTGGGCCGTCGATTCGGTCCGTCCCGACATCACGCTTCAGGAGGAAATCCCTGTGTGTGCGCGCCTTCATGTGCACAGCGTGACGCTTTGAGGGTCACGACCCCTCGAAGCGCGCTCCGCGCCGTCGCATCAAGGCCAACGAGACGCGCGCCGAAATACGGTGAGCATCATGAGGTTCTCCGCTAAGACCCGCGCCCGGCTGCTCGTCGCCGTCGGCATCGCAGCCGCCGCGCTCGCCCTTCCCGGAACTGCGTTCGCGCACTCAGCCTCGGTGGCGTGCGCTGACGCGTCGCACATCAACATCTCGAACGACATCAACATCCCGGTGACGTTCACGTTCCTCAGCGCGAGCGGGGCTCAAGTCTCGACCGCAACTGTCGGCCCGATCATTGGCAGCGTGCTCACGAGAACGATTCCATCACCGGCCGGCGCGACGCGCTGGTTCGCGCTGTGGGACGACAACTTCCGCCAGCCGGGCAGCGGGTCGAGCGCGTTGCCGCCAGCGTGCATGTTGGCCGTCGCGGCGCCGACGACGACAGTCGCGCCGACAACAACGGCCGCGCCGACCACCACGACGGCCGCCCCGGCAACGACGACTACGACCGCTGCGCCGACGGCGACGACCGAGCCCGCGGTTGGTCCAGCGACGACGACGACGACGGCCACTGCGACGGCGACGGCCAATGCCCAAGGTGCCGGCAACGGGCGCGGCGGCACGGCCGCCGGTGCGTCGGCCAGAGTCGGTGTGCTCGATCAGCGCGCCGAAGCGCTGCCGGGTACCGGTGCCGCCCACGTTGCGCCGCTGCTCACGCTTGCCGCGGCGAGCCTCTTGAGCGGAAGCGTGCTGCTCGTCCTCGTTCGCCGCCGACCTGCGCGCAGCTGAGCCAACAACCCTGGAGTCGTGATCCGCGCTCGTGCTGACGGCGTCGCGTCGCGCACGTGGCGCCGTCGGCGTGCTACTCGAGTCCCATCGACTTGAGCAGCTTGGCCATCACGTCGGGCCGGCGGGTGTAGATGCCATCGATCCCCATCTCGATCAGGGTTCGCATGTCGTTGGGATCGTCGACCACCCAGGTGAGCACGGCGATGTCGTAGCGGTGTGAGAAAGCCAAGAACTCGGCGGTGATGCGCTTCGTGCCATCGGCACCGATGTATGAGGGCTGGCTCACAAGTTGATGAGTGATGAACGATGTGTCGCTGGAGGCGCGAGCGGTTCGCATCGCCTGTCGCTCGGCATCGGTCCCCGACGTTCGGACCTCAGGGCACAACTGCCGGAACAGGTCCACCTGCTCTGCAGTGTCGACACCGATGTAGACGTCGCTGGCTCGGTTCAGCGAACGCAACAACGTGCACAACGGCGCGACCGATGCCGTCCGCAGGTCCTTGAGGTCGAGCGTGACGAGACGATGTGGGAACCGGGTGAGGATCGCCTCGATCGTCGGGATCGTGATCCCCTTGCCTCGGAACGGATGCCCAACGCCGGTGCCGCTGAAGTTGAAGCCGGCGTCGAGCGTGGCCAACTCGGCGTACGTCTTGTCGGCGACGTTGCCGGTGCCGTTCGTCGTGCGCTCGAGGGTGTCATCGTGGAAGGCGATCGGTATCCCGTCAGAGCTGAGCGAGACGTCAGCGTCGACGACGTCGCCGCCCATCGCCATGCTGTGGTCATAGGCGTACAGCGTGTCTTCGGGGAACAGGCCGTCGCCACCACCATGGGGGATGACGAGGGGTCGCCCGATCCGGAACGGGTTCGTAGCCGACGCCGTCACTGACGGCCTCGGTGGTGTGGCTCTCGCGGTCGGCGACGTCGAGCACGCCACCAACACGCAACAACAGCACAACCATGTCGCCCCGCCGACAAGTCGATCTCGCCGCCACCACATACCACCATCATGGCACCGGTCCAGATGAGACCGGCCGGCGCGACCGCCTACCGTTGTCGCATGGCAGTCACTGTCTCCACACTGTTCGTTCCCGTCCACGACCTCGACGCCGCGCCGCGCTTCTACCGCGACGCGCTCGGTCCCGAGGCGAGCAACGGTGGACCGGCCGACTGCGCATCGCAGATGACGACACGTTGAGCATGACCAAGAAGACCGAAGCGCAGTCGCCGGCGCGGCACGTTGCCGACCGCCATGATCTGATCCGCGTCCATGGGGCGCGCGTCAACAACCTCAAAGACGTCAGCGTCGAGATCCCGAAGCGCCGGCTGACGGTGTTCACCGGCGTCTCCGGCTCGGGCAAGAGCTCGCTCGTGTTTGCCACGATCGCCGCCGAGTCGCAGCGGATGATCAACGAGACCTACAGCGCCTTCGTGCAGGGCTTCATGCCGACGCTGGCGCGGCCCGAGGTCGACGTGCTCGAAGGTTTGACGACGGCGATCATCGTCGACCAGCAGCGGATGGGTGCCGACGCCCGCTCCACCGTCGGCACCGCGACCGACGCCAACGCGATGCTGCGCATCTTGTTCAGCCGACTCGGGCAGCCGCACATCGGCTCGGCGCAGGCGTTCTCGTTCAACGTCGCGTCGATCAGCGGTGCCGGTGCCGTCACCGTGCAGCGCGCCGGACGGACCGTGAAGGAGCGTCGCAGCTTCGCCATCACCGGAGGCATGTGCCCGCGCTGCGAGGGCCGGGGCTCCGTCACCGACTTCGACCTGTCCCAGCTGTACGACGACTCGAAGTCGCTCAACGAGGGTGCGCTGACGATCCCCGGCTTCAGCGTCGACGGCTGGTACGGCCGCATCTTCAGCGGCTGCGGGTTCTTCGACCCGGACAAGCCGATCCGCAAGTTCACCAAGCGAGAGCTGAACGACCTGCTCCACAAGGAGCCGACGAAGATCAAGGTCGACAACATCAACCTGACCTACGAGGGGCTGATCCCAAGGATCCAGCGCTCGATGCTGTCCAAGGACATCGACTCGCTGCAGCCCCACATCCGAGCCTTCGTCGAGCGAGCGATGACGTTCACCACTTGCCCCGATTGCGGCGGCACGAGGCTCAGCGCGGCGGCCCGGTCGTCGAAGATCAAGGAAACGAACATCGCTGACGCCTGCGCGATG
>Ga0209069_10001097_pt1 | contig 13486 bp, 10 predicted proteins | sample Str013_2_FD_187202 | JGI IMG/M metagenome (GOLD analysis project Ga0209069, IMG submission 187202) | Freshwater sediment microbial communities in response to fracking from Pennsylvania, USA - Straight Creek_MetaG_SC_2013 (SPAdes) (version 2) | ecosystem: Environmental > Aquatic > Freshwater >...
ATCGTCACGCACGCCTTCGCCGGCATGGCAGCGGTGCCCAGCATCGACCAGGTGAGCGAGCTGCTCTACCTCGTCAAGCAGTACGTCGACAACTTCATCCTGCTGGTGCTCACCGGGCTCGTCGGCGAGCGGCTCGCACTGGCGCTCGGCATCGTGCTCAGCGTCAACGCCCTCTCCGGGTTCGTCATCGCCGTCTACGCCGTCGTCATCGCCGGCGTCGTGTACCGGCTGGAGGAGTGGAACGGTTAGGCGGACTTTTCTCGACCAACCGACGGACCTTCCACGTGTCATCCCGCACTCTGCCGGTATGGCACATGGGGCGGGTTCGGAAATTCTGCCAAGGCGGGATTTGGATGGCCGGAGGCTTGGCGATGCCCTATGCATGCCCGACCCATCAATCGATGGGCAACGTGCTTTTCATCGCCCGAGGGAGGAACTCATGAACCGACGCGCTACGCTTGCCGTCATGTCGACGTGTGCCGCCGCCATCGTCTTCGCGTCCGCCGGCACGAGCCTTGCCCAGCAGGCCGACGTCGAAGGGGCGAAGGCCGCCAGCAAGGCCTTCTACGGTGCCTTGTCGGCGCTCGACGGCGGCGCATCCATGGCCAAGGTGTGGGCGCAGACGCCCTACGTCACCTACGTCGGTCCGCGTGACAAGAGCATCTCGGTCGGCTGGGAGGCGCAAAAGAAATTCTGGGCGGAGGTCGACGCGATGTTCAGCAAGCGCGCCGTTACGCTCAGCCAGCAATACATCCATGCCAACGGCAATCTCGCGTGGGAGATGGGCAACGAGACCGGCGAGCTGCAGGCGAAAAGCGGCGCGATCGTCAAGATCGACAGCTTCGTCACCAACGTCTACGAGAAGCAGGCCGACGGGCGCTGGCTGATCGTGTCGCACCACGTGCAGCCCAAGCCGCAGTAGCCCCCGATTCAACCGATAGGCGTCGGGATCGGCTTTCACCGACACCGGCCCCTATAGTAACTTTTGAAGCCTCAGCTCCACTTGCCCTGCCGCATGATCTCTTCGGTGTCGCGCAACTCGTCCTCGATGTCGGCACGACCGCAGCCGCGTTCCCACGAGAGGTCGTTGAGCGCCAGCAGCCGCTCCTTGCTGGTGCGGTAATCCTCGGTGGCGGGGAGCCCGGCGCCCTTCGGCCCGGTCCAGCGGGTGAGCAGATTGCTCAACGACGGCGAGGGTTGCTCCTGCTGGGTTTTGGCGGCCTTCGGCAAGGTCTTGAGGCGCGCGATCTCGGCGGCGATCACCGCGGACAGTTGCGGGCAGCTCAGGTGCTGCTCCTGCGGGCTCATCCGATAGGGCTCGGACGACACGATCGATGCGGTGCTGGCAAGCTCGGGTCCCTCTGCGCATGCAGAAAGGACGAGCGACGCCGCGCCCGCGACGGCGAGCCGCGCGAGGCGGTCAGCACGGCCATGCCGGAGTTTTGATTGCGTCCCCTGAAGCGCCGCCAACGGCCCCACCCCAATTTCCGTCCATTGGCGCTCCTACAAATGATTTGCGGGGACCGTCAACAGCAGGAAACGCAGTTTCCGGTGAAATCCGTCGCTGACCGTCAGTCTGGGGAGCGCTGGTGTCAGCCTCTCAGGGTCGGCAACCACGAGGGCTGTGCCGACCGCGCCCGTCGTTCGCGTGCGGATCCGCATTCGCATAATGGATATTATGGAAACTGGCTGTGTCAAAGTGTCAGACCCTGAGGGTCTGACACTGGGGCAGACACCCCACCTACTTCTCCGCCTTCTCGTATTTGTCGGCCACCAGCCGATCGAGCAGCCGCACGCCCCAGCCGGACGCCCAGCCCTGGCTGGTGTCGGTCTTGTTGGAATCCATCGCCGTGCCCGCCACGTCGAGGTGCGCCCAGGGCGTATCCTTGATGAAGCGCTGCAGAAACTGCGCCGCGGTGATCGCCCCGCCGAACCTTCCCCCGATGTTCTTCATGTCGGCATTGCGCGAGTCGATCAGCTTGTCGTAGGCGGCGCCCAGCGGCATGCGCCAGACCTTCTCGCCGACCGCCTCTCCGGCCTCGCTCAATTCGCCGGCCAGCTTGTCGTCGTTGCTGAACAGGCCGGCGTGCTCCTTGCCCAGCGCCACCATGATGGCTCCGGTCAGCGTGGCGAGGTCGACGATCAGGCGCGGCTTGAACCGCTCCTGCGCGTACCAGAGCACGTCCGCCAGCACCAGCCGGCCCTCCGCATCGGTATTCAGCACCTCGATGGTCTGTCCGGACATGGACGTGACGATGTCGCCCGGCCGCTGCGCCGTCCCCGAGTTCATGTTCTCGACGAGGCCGATCAGCCCGACCGCGTTGACGTGGGCCTTGCGGCGGGCGAGCGCCAGCATCAGCCCAGTCACGCAGGCGGCGCCCGCCATGTCGCCCTTCATGTCCTCCATGCCGGCAGCCGGCTTGATCGAGATGCCGCCGGTGTCGAACACGACGCCCTTGCCGACGAAGCACACCGGCTTGGCACGCTTGCTCTTGGCGCCATGCCATTGCATCACCACCACCCGCGCCGGCCGCTCGCTGCCCTGCGCCACCCCGAGCAGCGCCCGCATCTTGAGCGCCGTGAGCGCCGGCACGTCGAGCACCTCGATCTCGATGCCGTCGGCGCCGAGCTCGGCGGCGCGCTCGGCGAATTCGACGGGTCCGAGCACATTGGCCGGCTCGTTGACCAGGTCGCGGGCCAGGAACACGCCATCGGCCACCGCCTTGTGACGCTCGAACGACTCGCGGGCGGCGTCGGGATCGGCGGTGTGGACGCTGAGGCGCGCGAGGCCGTCGCGCTCTTCCGCGCCATTGCTGTCCTCGGCGGGCTTGCTGCGATATTTCCGGAAAGCGTAGCTTCTCAGCAGCGCACCGAGCGCAAGATCCGCGGCGATTTCCCCCGCAGCCCGGGGGCCATGGTGGCCGGATTTGTCGGGAAACTCGACGATGAGACTTGCCGCGCTCGTGCGCCGCTGGGTGATTTGCGCATAGGCGACCCCGCCGAGGTTGATCCAATCCTGGTCGCCGCTGCCTTCCTTCTCGCCCAATCCCAGCAGAATGACGCGCGTTTGCGGTACTCCTGCCGGGGCGAGGATTTCGATGGACGAGCGGCGCTTGCCGGTAAATCCGGCGGCGGTCGCGGCCCGGCTGAGGGCTCGTTCGCTCTTGCTGTCCAGCTGCCGCCCGTGCTGGGACAACGCCGCGTCCGCGCCCGCTAACATCACCGTGCAGGGCTCGCCGCCCTGACTCAGCGGTGCAAAACTGATCTGCAGGCGTTCGGTCATGGTGCGGGCGTCCATTGCTCGGCTGCGGGGATGCTCGAAGTCGGGCTCGCCGCAACCGCGGCCACTGCGATTCGCCAGCTGAACATCCGTCATTGGTGACGTAAATGAGACCGCGCGGAATGACAAGCGGGATAGCGGTCGGTCGTGCTTCTGCAGATCCGGCCGAAATTCGGCCCCCTTCCCCTGCCAGAGCGAATGTCGTAGCAGAGGGCGAATGGCCCGGCGGCCTCCATTTTCCGCCGGATCCCTCAGGGGGCAAGGGGAGCACGCCACGCTTATGAGCCTGTTCGGCAGATATCTGTTCCGCCAGACCGGTGCGGCGCTGGCGCTGATCCTGATGTCGCTGACCGGGATCACCTGGATCGCGCTGGCGCTGAAGCAGCTCAATATCGTCACGACCGAAGGCCAGAGTGCGTGGCTGTTCGTGAAGATCACCATGCTGGCGGTGCCGAATCTGATGGCGCTGATCGCCCCGATAGCGCTGCTGATCGCGAGCATCCACACGCTGAACCGGCTCAATCAGGACAGCGAGCTCATCGTCATGACGGCTTCCGGGGCGCCGGTATGGCGCTTTGCGCGGCCCTTGCTGGTGATGGCCCTGCTGGTGTCCGTTGCCCTGGTGCTCATCAATAATTTCGTGATGCCCTGGAGCATGCGCACGATCAAGGACCTGACCGCGCAATTTCGCACCGACCTCATCTCGCAGGTCATTCAGCCCGGCCATTTCTCGAGCCCGGAAGCGGGCCTCACCTTCCACATCCAGAACCGCAATGAGGCCACCGGCCAGCTGACCGGGGTCATCCTGCATGACGAGCGTGACCCCAAGCAGGTCGTCTCCTACCTCGCCGAGCGCGGCGAGATCATCAAGCGCGAGAAGGATGCCTACCTGGTGCTCATGGACGGGCACTTCGTGCGCCGCGAGGAGAACGGACAGGCCCCCACGATCGGGGAATTCGATCGATATTTCATCAACATGAACCGTTTCGAGGTGCGCGGGCAGGACGAAACGCTGCGGGCCCGCGAGCGCTATTTCTCGGAGCTGGCGTATCCCGACCCGAAGGACAAATCCTATCTTCTCGAGCCCGGAAAATTCCGCTCCGAGCTGCACGAGCGGTTCGCCAGTGCATTGTATCCGATCGCGTTCGTCATGATCGTGGTGGCGCTGATCGGGCAGGCCCAGACCACGCGCCAGGGCCGCACGCAGAGTGTGGTCATCGGGTTCATCGTCGCGTCGGCGGCCCGTATCGGCGGCTTTGCAGCCATGAACCTGCTGACCCTGAAAGCCTCCGCGATCTGGCTCGTCTATGCCATCCCGGTGCTGTCATTCCTAGCGGCATTGGCGCTGGCCAAATGGCGCATGACACCGCGGCTCGGGCGGCTGCAGGTCGTATCCCGGCTGGAATCGATCGCGGAGCGATGGCGGACACGGCCGCGGCCTGCCGGCGCGGCGCGCGGTTATGGATCACCACGGCCGTGAGCACCCTGGCGCGCTACATCGCCGGGCGGTTCCTGATGACCATAATCGGGACCTACCTGCTGTGCGTCGTGCTGGTGTTCATGATCGATTTCGTCGAGCTGCTGCGGCTGTCCGGCAAGTATGGCCGCGTCTCGATGCTCAAGCTGGTGTGGCTCGGCATCCTGCGGCTGCCTTCGTTCACCGAAATGACGATTCCCTTTGCCGTCCTCGTCGGCACCATGGGCGCCTACCTGCTTTTGTCCCGCAAATCCGAGCTCACCATCGTGCGTGCCGCGGGCATGTCGGTCTGGCAGTTCATGCAGCCGGGATTGGCGGTGGCGGCAACGCTCGGCGTGCTCAGCGTCGTCGCCTACAATCCCCTGGCCGCGGCTGGGCGGGCGGAGGCGGACCGGGTGTTTGCGCAGGCGTTCGGGCAGCAGGACAACCTGCTGGCCAAGTCCGCGGGCAGCGAAGGCGCCTGGCTTCGGCAGGATGGCGCCGACGGCCCGTCCGTGATCCATTCCCGCCTGATCTCGAACCGGGGCATGCAGCTCAACGGTGTCGAGGTTTTTCAGTATGACCGCCAAAACAAGTTCGTCGAGCGGGTCGACGCGGCGCGCGCCGTGCTGAAGGAGGGCGTCTGGGAGCTGGAGCGGGCCTGGGTCGTGCGCGTCGGCCGGGAGCCCGAGCTGTTCGAGCACTACATCATCAGCACCTACCTCTCGCCGGAACGCGTGCAGGACGCGTTGGGCGCGGTGACCGCGCTGTCGTTCTGGCAGCTTCCCGAATTCATCGAGATCGCGGAAAAGGCCAAAATTCCGACCGCCCGCTACCGGGTTCAGTACCAGCTTTTGATCGCCCGTCCGGCGCTGCTGCTGGCCATGGTTCTTTTGGGGGCTACTGTGTCCTTACGGTCATTCCGCTTCGGAAAGATACAGACTATGGTCATCCTGGGAATGGGGGCGGGTTTCGGCTTTTTTCTCCTTGCAGAGGTCTCTCGGCAGATCGGCAATTCCGGTCTGACGTCGCCTGAGATGGCTGCCTGGGTGCCGATCGCCGTCGTCAGCTTTTTGTCGCTCACGGTGCTCTTGCACCAGGAGGATGGTTAGGTTGATGCGTGCAGGGCTACCGATACCGCGGAGGGGATGCGGACCGGTGGGCGCTCGTGGGTCTTGTCCTGTCGGGATGAGTGCACACGAACGTCGCTGGTTCGGCGCGTCCCGCGCGATCGGCCTGCTGCTGATTGCAATGTTCGGCGGAATGTTGGCGGCGGCCCCCGCATTGGCGCAGTCGCCGACCCAGGGCAAGACGCCCAGCGCTTTTCCACGCCAACCCGGTGGTCCATTCGGCGAGATCGTCAAGCCGGACAAGACCAAGCCGATGTACGTGCAGGCGGACGAGCTGATTTACGATAATAAGAACAACCGCGTCACCGCCAAGGGCAACGTCGAGATTTACTATCAGGATTATGTGCTGCTGGCGGATCAGGTGATCTACGACCAGGGCACGGATTTACTGTATGCCGTCGGCAACGTCCGCTCGCGCGACCCCAACGGCAATGTGCAAAGCTCGGATAGCTTTGTGCTGACCGCCGACTTCAAGGAAGGCTTCGTCGACGCGCTGAAAGTTGTCGCCAAGGACGACTCGCGCATTGCCGCGCAGCGCGCTGTGCGCCAGGAGGGCGGCGTCACGGTTTATGAGAACGGAGTCTACACGCCGTGCAAGCCCTGCAAGGATAACCCCAATACGCAGTTGTGGAGCATCCGAGCCACCCGCATCATCCACAACCAGACCGAAGGCAATTTGTCCTACCAGGATGCCCAGTTCGAGCTGTTCGGCCTGCCCGTCGCCTATCTGCCCTATTTCGCGCACCCCGATCCGTCCGTGAAACGCCGGTCGGGTTTCCTCATTCCCGAATACCACACGTCCAGCACGCTCGGCACGGGCGTCACCATTCCTTATTTCTTCAATCTGGCGCCGAGCTATGATTTCCTGTTCAACCCCACCTATTGGAGCAAGCAAGGCGTGCTGTTCCAGGGGGAATGGCGGCAGCGGCTGATCAACGGTGAGTACAACATCAAGCTGGCCGGCATCGACCAGACCACCTCGGGCTTGCCGTCGGGCCTCACACCTGGCGATATCGCCAACCAGCAAGGCTTCCGCGGCAGCGTGCAGAGCGCCGGCAAGCTTGCCTTCGGCTCCTGGTGGCATCTCGGCTGGGACGTGACCTACGAGACCGACAAGACCTTCCGCCGCTTCTATAACCTCGATCCCGCTACGCTCACCGAGCGCAACAACAAGGTTTATTTCGAGGGCATCAGCGATCGGAACTACTTTGGCACGTTCCTCTATGATCTGCAGAACCGCATTTATGACAACCCGCTGGCTAGCCAGCGGGTGTTGCCAATGGTCGACTACAATTTCATCCTGCCCCAGCCGGTGCTGGGCGGCGAATTGAGCTTCAATGCCAACGCGTTCAGCCTGTCCCGCACGCAAGGCTCGCCGTTCAACCTGGTAACCGCGCCGTTCGGTCCGCTGGTGACGCAGAACCCCGGCTTCTATGGCAACACCAACCAGGTCGTGGCGGAAGCCAAATGGCGACGCCAGATCATCGATCCGATTGGGCAGGTCTTCACGCCATTCGCGTCACTGCGCGGCGATGTCTACCAGATTTCGGACTTCTACCTGCCTGCGCAGAACCTGACTATCCAGGATCAGACCGTGACCCGCGGGCAGGCGACCGCCGGATTGCAGTACCAATTCCCGTTCGTCGCGAACACCCAGGACGCCTCCCACATCATCGAGCCGATCGGCCAGGTGGTGACCCGTCCCAACACCTCGCCGCAGTCGCAATGGAAGATCCCCGACGAGGATGCGCGCAGCCTGGTGTTTGACGACACCGATCTGTTCAGCCGCAGCAAGTTCTCGGGCACCGATCGGATGGAAACCGGCACCCGTGTGAACGCCGGCATGCAGTACACCTTCCAGCTCAACTCGGGCGGCTATGCCCGCGCCTTGGCCGGGCAGAGCTATCAGATCTCAGGCGCCAATCCGTTTGCCGTGACCAATCTCGATCCGCTCGGCTCACAGAACTTCTCGCCCAACAGCGGTCTGCAACGTAATACGTCGGACTACGTAACAGCCTTCTATATCGCGCCCAACCAGTATTTCCGCCTGATCAGCCAGCAACGGTTCGACGAGGGCGATTTCTCGCTGCGGCGGCAGGATACGGCCGGGACGGTTACCTGGGGCCCGGGCTCGGTGACCGCCGCCTACTCGTTCACCAAGGCCGATCCGAATACCAGCCTGCTGGTCGGCACAACCAATACGGCGCTGACCGATCAGCGCGAGATTTCCGTCGGGGGCAGCCTCAAGCTGACCGACACATGGTCGCTATCAGCCACGACGCTTTACGATATTCAGAGCAACAAATTCCTGCAGGATTCGGCAACGATCAAGTATGCGGACGAGTGCTTCGTGCTCTCGCTCCAGTATATCGAAACGTTCATCACCGATCCGACCCGCGCCATCATTCCCGATCGCACGGTGATGCTGAGGTTTGAATTGAAGAACCTCGGGCAATATGGCTACTCGAACAACATTTCCGGCAATCAGCAGGCGCAGGCGAGCGCCGGTGGCATCATCGGCAAGTAAGCCGTCACGGCCATGTTGTCGGACGCGAACACGGGCTCGCGTCGGCCCCCGCGAACCTGCGGGACCGCCGGTCCGCCATGTTGGCGCCATTCCGATGTGGAAAACGCAGCCAAGGCCAGCCCGCAAGTTGCTATGATGAGCGGGCGAATCGCCTGCCCCTGACCGTGAGCGCCCGCCATGCCAGACATCAAGTCTCTGCTCAGTCCCGCGCCGGTGTCGCCCGCACCGCGCCCGGTGCTGGCCGCAATGGGGCTGCTGGCTTTCGCCGCCTTTGTGACCCCGGCCACGGCCCAGGGCGTCGTCGTCAGCGTGCCGGTGGGGACGCCGCAGGGGCAGACGGCACCTGCCGAAGCAGCGCCCCCCAAGGCCGCCAAGTCCAAGCCGAGCGCTTCGAGCGCCGCCGCTGCCAAGAAATCGTCGGCGCCGCCGAGCAAGACGGCATCGCTGCAGACCGGCGAGAAGGGCAAGCCCAGCCAGACCATCGTGGCACTCGTGAACGATGAGCCGATATCGGGATATGATCTCGATCAGCGCATCAATTTCATGGTGCTGAGCGGGGCGGGGATCGCCGAGCGGATGCAGGCCCGCATGCGGGCGCCCGACATCAACGATCGTTTCAAGGCCTTCGCAACCAAGCGCATCCAGGAGCGCCAGCCCAAGAGCCAGGCCGAGTTCGAGGCCATGAAGACGCAGCTGCAGAAGGAATTCGTCGACGGCATGCGCCATCAGGTCATGTCGGAGGTGCGCCCCGCATTGCGCAAGGCGGCGCTCGAGGAGCTGATCGATGAGATGCTGAAGCTGCAGGACGGCAAGAAATACAACGTGGTGGTCAGTGACGAGGATGTCTCCAAACAGGTCAAGAACCTGGCGGAGAAGAACGGCAAAACCGAAGCCCAATTCGTCCAGATGGTGGCGTCCCAGGGGGTCGATATCGTCACCATGCGCGCGCGCTTCAAAGCCAGCATGATCTGGGCGCAGATCATCCGTGGCAAGTATGGACAGGTGGTCAATACCACGGATCGGGACGTCGACCGGATTCTTGCCAGCAGCAAAGCACAGATCGCCAGCGAGCAGACCGAGTTGCAGCTGCAGAAGATCACTCTGTCGTTGCCAGCCAAGCCCGATCAGAAGTCCATGTCCCAGAAGCTCGATGCGGCGGAGGCGATCCGCAAGCAATTCGCCAATTGCGCGAGTATGTCGAGCCTCGCCAAGTCCGGCACGGACGCCAAATTCGAGAACCTCGGCAATCGGAAGGCCAGCAGCATCGCCGAGCCCACGCGGGGGCTGCTGCTCAATGCGTCTGACGGCGAGATGATCCCCCCGCAGCTCGCCAAGGGTGGCGTCGAGCTTTACGCCGTCTGCGGCCGCACGCAGGTGAAGGCCGACGATCAGCGCCGCGCCGCGGTCAAGGAGGAGCTGCAGCAGACCGAGTTCGATACGCGCGCCCGCAAGCACTTGCAGGATCTGCGGCAGGACGCGCTCATCGAGTACCGGTAGTGACCGCCGCCCGTAACGAGCGTGAGCACCGTCCGCCGCTCGCCCTGACCATGGGAGAGCCGGCCGGCATCGGTCCCGATATTTCACTCCTTGCCTGGCTTAAGGCCCGATCCGTCGGGGCGGCACCCCGCTTCTTCATGCTGGCTTGCCCGGCAACACTGAGCGACCGGGCCCGCGCGCTCGGGCTCGAGGTTCCCATCGCCGAGATCGCCACGGCCGAGGAGGCAGCACCGCGGTTCGCCGAGGCGCTGCCGGTGCTGCCGATCCGCTGCCCGCACCCCGTTGTTGCCGGAACGCCCCATGCGCGTGCGGCGGTCGCCGTGATCGGCGCCATCGAGCTTGCGACGCGGCTCGTGCACGACGGCCACGCGGCCGCCGTCGTTACCAATCCAATCGCCAAGAGAACGTTGCAATCGGCAGGATTTGCGCACCCGGGTCACACCGAATTTCTCGCCGAGCTGGCGGCGCGAGTCTGGGGCGGCACCGCGCCGCTGCCGGTGATGATGCTCGTCTGTGACGCGCTCAGGGTGGTCCCGCTGACCATCCACGTGCCGCTTGCCCGCGTGCCGGCCCTGATCAGCCGTCAATTGATTCAGGATACGGTCCGCATCACGGCGAGGGCGCTCGCGACCGACTTTGGCGTGTCCTCGCCGCGCATTGCCGTCGCCGGCCTCAATCCACATGCCGGCGAGGCGGGCATGCTGGGCAGCGAGGAGCTCACGACCATTGCCCCCGCGATCGCGGACCTGCAGCGCGAGGGTCTTGCGGTTTCAGGTCCCCTGTCCGCTGACACGATGTTCCATGCCGGCGCCCGCGCCCGTTATGATGCGGCTGTCACCATGTACCACGATCAGGCCCTGATCCCGATCAAGACGCTGGCGTTCGAGGACGGCGTCAACGTTACCCTCGGTTTGCCGTTCGTGCGAACCTCACCCGATCACGGCACCGCGTTCGACATCGCGGGCACGGGCAAGGCCTCGCCGGCGAGCCTCATCGCGGCCCTGGCGCTGGCCGACGAGCTCGCCCGGCGGCGGGCACGCGTGGCGGTCGCGGGATCATGAGCGGTCCCGCTCACGGCCCGATTGAGCCCGGATCCAGCATCGATGGCCTGCCGCCGCTTCGCGAGGTCATCCGCGAGCTCGGCCTCGCCGCCCGCAAGAGCCTCGGTCAGAACTTTATTCTCGACCTGAACCTGACCCGCCGCATCGCCCGCGCCGCCGGCCCGCTCGAAGGGCGCACTGTTGTCGAGATCGGCCCTGGCCCCGGCGGCCTGACCCGAGGACTGTTGGCCGAGGGAGCAACTCGTGTGCTCGCCATCGAGCGGGACGAGCGCGTCAGGCCCGCGCTGGCGGCGATTGGCGAACACTATCCGGCGCGGCTCGAGACGATCTTTGCCGACGCGCTCGAACTCGATTGGCCGCGGCTCGTCAGCGGCCCCGCCATCATCGCCGCGAACCTGCCCTATGGCATCGCCACCCTGCTGCTGGTCGGCTGGCTGGAGGCCGATCCCTGGCCGCCCTGGTGGGAGCGGATGGTGCTGATGTTCCAACGCGAGGTGGCGGAGCGCATCGTGGCGGCGCCCGGCTCCAAGGCCTATGGCCGGCTGGCGGTCCTCACCCAGTGGCGCGCCAAGGCGCGGATCGTGTTGAAGCTGCCGCCGGCAGCCTTCACGCCGCCGCCCAAAGTCGACTCTGCCCTGGTCGAGATTGTACCGCGGCGGCAGCCCAAACCGGAATTGAATGTCAAGGATCTCGCCCGCCTGACGGGCGCGGCTTTCGGGCAGCGCCGCAAGATGCTGCGCACCAGCCTGCGGCAGCTCGGTGTCGATGCCGATGCGCTGCTGGCGCGCGCCGCGATCGACCCGACACGCCGGGGCGAGACGCTGACCGTCGAGGAATTCGGCCGGCTCGCCGTGCGTCTCGGCGGGCTTCCTGCAAAGCGGCCGTCGACTGCATCCTGATGCCCGCTCATGAGACCGGGGCGCACATCGCGGTCTGCAGGTTACCCTGTTTGGCAAATGGAGCAACCACCCGGATTTGCATTCCCGGCCGCGCACCGTAGCCCTCGTAAAGCGCCGCCAGCATCAGCTCAGCAATGGCGGCAAGGTCGTCGCGGCCCTCGGCCCCGATCGTGCGCTGAAAATTGCCCTCCCCATCAGCGGTCGAGAACCCGAGCTGCCGCAGGGCCTCCAGCGCGGGTCGGGACAGTCGCATGCGACGCGGTTGACCTGGCTTTTGCGCATAAAAGCCCGACGACGCCTCGCACAACATGCTGTGGTCGTGATCGATGAAAATGCACTGCACGTAATGATTCAGCCGGCTCGGCAGTTCCAGCACGAGGAACCGATCCGGGCCCTCGGCGTGCGCTTTGATTTGCGCAAGCCGCTGGGCAACGTCACAGCGATAGCCGGCAACGAACGTGTCGCGGTCGTCCAGCGGGCTAGCCAGCGATAGCGGCGTCAGAACCAGGGCGAGCATGAGACCGGCGAGCTTCGCGCCAACACGGACCGTAACGTTCCAGCGCGTGGTTGGCTTGGACCGCCGCGGCACCTCACTCTCCCCACCCTGTCTACGTCACGTTCAGCTGCGGCCGCGGTCGCTCTCGACCTCGCCACGATCGACACGACGGGAGAACTCGGTCTGTCCGCCGGCGGCCAGTATGCGCGCCTGCTCGACCCAGTTCTCCCGCTGGATGCGCCCTTTGAAATCCAACGCCTCGCTGACCCTGGCGATGTCCTCGTCGGTCCAGTTGGCGACCTGATCGTAGCTGGTGACCCCCATGCCGTTCAGCTTCTTCTCGATCAGCACCCCGACGCCCCGGATCCGCTTCAGGTCGTCCGGCACGGCGCTGCGCACGACGCGGGAGGGCGCCGTGACACGCAGGTTCCGCCCGGCCGCGTCCGTATCGCCTGCGCGATAGGCCTCGGACCGCACCGACTTCATCGCGGATAGATCGGCCCGTCCGCCAGCCGGGGGCGTCATGGTCGCCAACGTCGGCGCCGAAACCGCCATCGCCGGCTTGGGCGGTGGCGCCGGGGGGCTAGCCCCCGGAGACAACGCCTTCGCTTGAGCGACCCAGTTCTCTTGTTGTATGCGCCCCTTCCAGCCGAACGCCGTGCCGATCCGCTCCACGTCGAGCGGCGTCCATGCCGCGATCTGCCCGAACCGCTTGACACCATAAGCGTTCAGAAGCCGCTCCACTTCCGGATCGACACCTTTGATCTGCTTCAGATCGTCGGTCAGCGCCTGAGCCGGCCGCGCCGGCATCGTCAGTGCGGGCGCAACCGCCACCGCTGGACGCGCCGGCATTACGGGTTCGTTCGCGGCCTTGACCTGGACGACGGGCGTGCTCACCACGGGCGCCGCAGGTGGGGCCATCGTTATCGTTGGCAGGGCCGCCGTGGTCGTCTTGCTGACAGCCGCCGCAGCGGCAGCCGCCGCAGCAGCTGCGGCAAGCGCGCTTGCGACCGTTGAGCCGGACTGCAGGGGCGTCGGCGCTGCGGCCGGCGGCGGCTGGGGCGTGACAGCCGGAACCACGGGCTTCGCGCTCGGCACAGCCAATGGCGGCGCGCCCTGGTTCAACCGGCGGGCATATTC
>Ga0209069_10001098_pt1 | contig 13482 bp, 10 predicted proteins | sample Str013_2_FD_187202 | JGI IMG/M metagenome (GOLD analysis project Ga0209069, IMG submission 187202) | Freshwater sediment microbial communities in response to fracking from Pennsylvania, USA - Straight Creek_MetaG_SC_2013 (SPAdes) (version 2) | ecosystem: Environmental > Aquatic > Freshwater >...
GAACTCACCAGACGGCGCACGGCGGCCACGGCGGCGTTGGCGGCAGATTATTTGGCGCGCAAGGATGCTTCCACCCTCTTGTTGGTGGGTGCTGGTGCCTTGGCACGGCATTTTGCGCGGGCGCATTCATCAGTGCGCAACATCAAACGGATTCTGATTTTCAACCGCACCCATGAAAAGGCCGTGGCTTTGGCCAAGGAACTGGGCGGCGAAGCAGTGACAGATATGGCGGCGGCTTGCGGAGAAGCCGATATTATTTCTGGCATCACCTCGGCAAATGCAATTGTGATCCATGGTCGTGACATCAAGCCGGGCACGCATATTGATCTGGCCGGAGCCTATAAGCCCACCATGCGCGAAACCGATGCTGATGCTGTTGCCATGTCTCGGGTCTATGTGGATGTGCGCGAAGTGGCGCAACATGAGGCAGGGGATTTGCATTGTGCGGCTGCTGAGGGCAAATTCAATTGGGCCAATATCCAAGGCGATCTGCATGATCTGACACGCGGCAAAGTTTTTGGTCGCCGCACCGATGATGAGGTCACACTATTCAAATCCTGTGGCACGGCGCTCGAGGATTTGGCAGCAGCAGCGATGGTCTATTTGCGCTCACCCTAGATTCGCGCTAGGTGCTTTTCAAATTCATCGTCACCCCAGCGAAGGCAGGGGCTCAGCTTCCTCATGTCGAACGGATGATAAGCAGCTGGATCCCCGCCTTCGCGGGGATGACGAGCTAAAAGGAAAGCCCGGTAATCACTATGCTCAACCCCATTTGTGTCGCGCTTGATACCCCTGATATTGCCAAGGCTGTGGCCCTTGCTAAGGCGGTGAAACCCCATATCGGCATGATGAAAATTGGCATGGAGTTTTTCTATGCGGGTGGCATGGCTGGCTATGAGGCGGTGGCCAAAGTCGGCGTGCCTATTTTTCTGGATCTCAAGCTGCATGACATTCCCAACACGGTGGCGCAGGGGCTGACGTCATTGCTGAAACTGGCCCCTGCACCGGCCATCATGAATGTGCATTGCTCTGGCGGCTTTGACATGATGAAGGCAGCCAAGGATGCGGTGGGCGACCGTGTGAAGCTGATTGGCGTGACCATTCTCACCTCGCTCTCAAATGAAAATATCTGGGCCGCTGGCTTTGATGCCCGCAAGACCGATGAACATGCGCTCAATTTGGCCAAGCTGGCACATTCCGCTGGCCTTGATGGCGCGGTGTGTTCGCCCTTGGATTTGGCGGCGATCCGCAACGCTTTACCTCGCACATTCCTGACTGTGGTGCCGGGCATTCGCCCCGCTGATGCCGCTGTGCAAGATCAAAAGCGCGTGGCCACGCCAAAGTCTGCGGTTGATTCCGGCGCTGATATTCTGGTCATCGGCCGCCCGATTACCGGTGCGGCTGATCCTGCCAAAGCCGCCGCAGAAATCTTTGCGAGCATTGCATGACCCAAGTTAAAATCTGCGGGCTTTCAACGGCTGAAACCATGCAGGCCGCACTAGAGGCTGGTGCTGATTTTGTGGGCTTGGTGTTCTTTGCCAAATCACCGCGCCATGTCAGCTTTGATCATGCGGCTCGACTTGCCGCCCAAGCCAAGGGCCGCGCCAAAATTGTAGCGCTCACCGTAGATGCTGATGACACACTCCTGAAATCCATCGTCAATTATGCCAAGCCCGATTTCATTCAGGCCCATGGCTATGAGACCCCAAAGCGCATCGAAGAGATTAAGAATCAAACAGGCGCACGCGTCATCAAGGTGATCAAAGTCAAAGAAGCCGCAGATGTGGGCTTGGCAAAAGACTACCGCGACGTAGCTGATCTCATCATGTTTGAGCCCAAGGCCCCCGAAGGCCTGTTGCCCGGCGGCAATGGCATTGCCTTTGATTGGAACTTGCTGAAAGGCAAAGACGGGCAATTCATGCTGGCGGGGGGCCTGACCCCTGACAATGTGACGCGGGCCATCCAAATGACCCATGCGCCCATCGTGGACGTATCCTCTGGTGTTGAATCAACACCCGGCAAAAAGGACATTGCCCTCATCAGAAAATTCATTGAGGCGGCGAAAGCAGCCCGCTAAAGGTTATTTATGACTGACACCTCCCCCAATTCCTTCCGCACAGGCCCAGATGATCGAGGGTTGTTTGGCATCTATGGCGGCCGCTTTGTGGCGGAAACCCTGATGCCGCTGATCTTGCAGCTTGAACAGGCTTATAAGGATGCGAAAGTCGACCCTTCATTCAAGGCTGAGTTGGACAACCTTCTCGAACATTACGTGGGCAGGCCTTCGCCGCTCTATTATGCCAAGCGCCTGACCGCGCATTTGGGCGGGGCCAAGATTTATTTCAAACGCGAAGACCTGAACCACACGGGCGCGCATAAAATCAACAATGTGCTGGGCCAAATTCTGCTGGCACGGCGCATGGGCAAAACCCGCATCATCGCTGAAACGGGTGCAGGCCAACACGGTGTGGCCACGGCAACGGCTTGCGCGCTGTTTGGTTTGAAATGCGTAGTCTATATGGGCGAGGTTGATATTGCCCGCCAAATGCCCAATGTGTTCCGCATGAAATTGCTGGGCGCTGAAGTGGTGCCCGCCAAATCCGGTTCACGCACCTTGAAAGACGCTTTGAACGAAGCGCTGCGTGATTGGGTTTCCAACGTGGAAGACACCTTCTATTGCATCGGCACGGTGGCTGGCCCAGCGCCATACCCTGAAATGGTGCGTGATTTCCAATGTATCATCGGCGAAGAAACCAAACGCCAGATGCAGGCCCATGAAGGTCGCTTGCCGGATTCACTTGTTGCCGCCATTGGCGGCGGCTCAAACGCCATGGGCTTGTTCCATCCGTTCTTGGATGATCGCTCGGTTGAAATTTTCGGTGTCGAAGCTGCAGGCCTTGGCCTCAAAACCAAAGACAAACATGCAGCCTCCATCGCTGGCGGAAAGCCCGGCGTGCTGCATGGCAACCGCACTTATTTGCTGATGGATAAAGATGGCCAGATCACCGAGGGCCATTCCATCTCAGCAGGCTTGGATTACCCTGGCATCGGGCCGGAACATGCCTGGCTGAATGACGTGGGCCGCGTGACCTATACCTCGGCCACCGACAAGGAGGCGCTTGAAGCTTTTCAGCTGTGCTGCAAGCTTGAAGGTATTATTCCGGCGCTGGAACCATCGCACGCCATTGCCTATGCCATGAAGCTGGCACCCACCAAGCCCAAAGATCATCTGATGGTGATCAACATGTCTGGCCGTGGTGATAAAGACATCTTCACTGTGGCCGATGTTTTGGGGGTGAAGCTGTGAGCACGCGCATTGCCGATAAATTCGCCGCCCTCAAGAAAGAGGGCCGTGCTGCCATGATGACTTTCGTGACGGCGGGCGACCCTGACCACGAAACCTCGCTCAAGATCATCGCGGGCCTGCCCAAAGCGGGCGCTGACATCATTGAACTGGGCATGCCGTTTACCGATCCGATGGCCGATGGCCCGGCCATTCAGGCGGGTGGTTTGCGTGCGCTGAAAAATGGCGCGACGATGAAGAAAACTTTGGCCTTGCTCAAAGCCTTTCGCGTCAAAGACAAGACCACCCCTGTGGTGCTGATGGGCTATTACAACCCGATCTATGTTTACGGTGTGCCCAAGTTCTTGAAAGATGCCAAGGCCGCTGGCGTTGATGGATTGATCGTGGTTGATCTGCCGCCGGAGGAAGATGATGAGCTCTGTATTCCAGCGATGAAAGCTGGCCTCAATTTCATTCGCCTTGCAACACCAACAACCGATGATGCACGCGCACCCGCCGTGTTCAAAAACACGTCGGGCTTTGTTTATTATGTTTCGGTGTTGGGCATTACCGGCACCAAGGCCCCGGATCTCAAATCGGTGGCGGCCAATGTGAAACGCTTGAAGACGCATACCGATCTGCCCATCTGTGTGGGGTTCGGTGTCAAAACCGCTGAACAGGCCCGTGCCATTGCCAAGAATGCTGACGGCGTGGTGGTGGGTTCGGCCTTGGTTTCAGCAGTTGAAAAATCACTTAATAAACATGGCAAGCCCACAGCGGGCACTGCAAAGGCCGTACATAAACTCGTGGCTGAAATTGCCGCCGGCGTGAGAGAGTAACACATGAACTGGATCAAGAATTTCGTTCGCCCACGTATCCGCTCCATCCTTGGTGTCGTGCGGCGCGATGTGCCGGAGAACATGTGGATCAAGGATCCTGACTCTGGCCAGATGGTTTTCTACAAGGAGCTGGAGTCCAACCAGTTTGTGTTCCCCGGATCCAACCACCACCACCGCATGCCTGTGGCCATGCGCTTTGCCGCGATGTTTGATGACGGCGCATTTGAGAAATTGCCTTCGCCAAGCGTTGCAGTTGATCCGCTGAAATTTCGCGCCGAAAAGAAATATGTCGATCAGCTGAAAGACGCCAAGGCCAAAGCCGCCACTGAGGATTCAGTGCAGGCGGGTTACGGCAAGGTCAATGATCAAGCCATGGTGATTGCCGTGCAAGACATGGGCTTTATCGGCGGCTCGCTGGGCATGGCGGCTGGCGATGCGATTATCGCTGCCATGCGCTTTGCGGTTTCCATGCGCTGCCCGTTTGTGATGTTTGTGGCCTCAGGCGGGGCGCGCATGCAGGAGGGCATTCTGTCTCTCATGCAAATGCCGCGCACCACGATTGCGGTGCAGGAGTTGCGCGAGGCCAAGCTGCCTTACATCGTGGTGCTGACCAACCCGACGACAGGTGGTGTCACTGCCTCTTACGCCATGTTGGGCGATGTGCATCTGGCTGAACCCAATGCCATCATCGGCTTTGCAGGCCAGCGCGTCATCGAACAAACCATCCGCGAGAAATTGCCAGAAGGGTTCCAGCGCTCAGAATATCTCAAAGACCACGGCATGGTGGATATGGTGGTGCACCGCCATGAGATGAAGAATACCGTATCACGCATTGCGCGGCTGTTGCTGAAGCAGGAGATGCGGGCAGCGGGCAACGCTCTGGTTACGCTTGCTGGTTAGGCTTGTGGCGAGGTTCACTCCCGTTCTCAACTTCACCCTTCTCCCAAGGGGGAAGGGTGCGGCACCAGAATCACATCATGCGCTCTGACGCCATTCTCATGCGGCTTCTCGCGCTGCATCCCAAGATCATTGATCTGTCGCTCGACCGCATGGAGCGCTTGCTGGCGCGGCTGGGCAACCCAGAGCGCAAGCTGCCAAAGGTGATCCACATTGCGGGCACCAATGGCAAGGGTTCAACGCTCGCCTTCATGCGCGCCATGATGCAAGCGGCGGGCCTCAAGGTTCACACTTACACCAGCCCGCATCTGGTGCGCTTCCATGAACGCATCGGCCTTGCTGGTGCGCCCATTGCCGAGGCTGAACTGGTGGCATTGCTGGAAGAATGTGAAGCCGCCAATGGCCAAGAGCCAATCACCTTTTTTGAGATCACCACGGCAGCGGCCTATCTCGCCTTTGCGCGTCATCCAGCGGATTATTTGTTGCTGGAAGTGGGCTTGGGCGGGCGCCTGGATGCCACCAATGTCATCGCCAAGCCTGCGGTCAGTGTCATAACCTCCATCGGCCTCGATCATCAGCAATATCTGGGTGAAACCATTGCAGAGATCGCGCGTGAGAAGGCGGGGATTCTCAAACGTGGCTGCGTGGGCGTGCTCGGCACCAATACGCCAGAAGTGCGCGAAGAGATTGAGCAGGTGGCCATGCGTGTGGGCGCGCCGCTGAAAATCGCGGGTCAGGAATGGCAGAGCTATACGCAACATGGCCGTTTGGTTTTCCAAGACGAAGACGGCCTGCTCGATTTGCCCATGCCAGCCCTGCAAGGCCCGCACCAGATCGACAATGCTGGCAATGCCATTGCCGCCCTTCGCGCGCTCCATGATGCCCGCATCACGGATGACGCCATCGCGCAAGGCCTGCGCATAGTCAGTTGGCCTGCGCGTATGCAAAATTTGGGCGCGGGAAATTTGCGGGCTTACGTTTCGGCTGAAACTGAAATCTGGCTGGACGGCGGGCACAATGGCCCGGCAGGCCCGATGGTGGCACAAACCATGTGTGAGCTAGCTATGCGTGCGCCCAAGCCATTGGTATTGATCTGGGGCATGCTCAACACCAAAAGCCCCGGCGCGTTCATCGCCAACTTCAAAGGCCTAGCGGAGGCGGTTTACACCCAGCCCATTCCCGATGAGGCCAATACCATTCCCGCCGATGTGCTCGTGGCAGTGGCCAAACAAGAAGGGCTAGAAGCTTTTGCCGCGACGACAATTCAAGAAGCTCTTGAGCGCGCCAGTAAGCGCTATCCCAACGCACGCATTCTCATCTGCGGCTCGCTCTATCTGGCAGGCCATGTGTTAGCACTCCATTCAGGCGAAGAAGCCTCAGCAGTGAGCGGGGCGGCGAAAAGGTAGACGAACTTGGCCTACTTTTCTCTCCATCGGCGGGCTTGACCCGCTGATCCAGACTTTAGCTCAAGCTCTCGTAGAGGTCGATCCTTTCTGGATTTTCTTTCTCGAACAAATCCAGTTTCCATTTTCTCGGCCAATGTTTGATATTTGACTCACGCTGAATAGCGTCTGTCACCAGATCATAAGTCTCATACCAAACAAGAGTTTTCACGCCGTAAAGCGCTGTGAATTCTGAACCCTTTCCTTGCCGGTGCGCGTAGGTGCGGCCCGCGAGATCAGTCGTCACGCCCACTTAAAGCGTGCCGTTTCTTTTGCTGGTGAGCATGTGGACATAACCCTTGGGCATCACTGCAACCTGCAGGGTCTGGATCAGCGGGTCAAGCCCGCCGATGGAGAGCGTTAGTTACGACCCGTGTCCCCCTTTTGCCTCTGAAGGCGCGACCTTGGCCGCGATCAGGCCTTTACTGCTCACCCACCTGCTGCAGAGCAGCGCTATAGATGCCAAGACCCTCTTGCCAATAAATGGTTGCAGTGCGGCTTCCGGCTTGCAGTGGCCCAGCGGCATCCAAGTTGGCCAAAAGTTTGGCCTCGCCCATCTCACTTTGCCCTATCAACACAGTGGCCTCTGACCACGGCCCCCAGGCCTGTCTGGACACGCGCACCACGGCGTTGGTGCTGCAATGATAAAACATGAGATAGCGGCCCAGCTGTTCATTCCACTCAACCTGAAATCCACTGCAGTCATTGAGCTGTGAGAAAACTCTAGTCCTGTCGCGCGGTTTCCAATGACCTTCCGCATCTGTCTGGTTTTGCCAAACGTCATAACTCGTCCAACCCACGGATCCTGAGAGGCCGCGACCGATGAATATCTCCCAAGCATCAAGTTCAGCGATGCCTTTCTTGGTTGAAAAAGCAAGATAGGGCGCATGGCCTGTGCCATGCTCTTCACCGAAAATGTAATAGCCCGCACCGCGCTCATCGTCATGCGCCTCAATCACGCTGGTGGATTCAAATCCACGCGGTGGCGGCGACTGTAGATCGGGATGATACATCGTTGGGCGAGTGAGTGGCAGATTTGAGCAGACCTCGAGCAAAGCTTTCCAAACATCGGCTGTGCACACTTGTTCAACATGGCCCACCAGCACGACAGGCGGTTGGGCCACACACGGGCCTGTCAGAAGGCTCAAAGCGAGAAGTGTTGCTGCTATGTGGAGCGGGTTCATTGTGCTTTCACGCTCTCCTGCTGTGGCGGCTGTGAATGAACAAAGTCTGCTGATCGGGATGCGACAATCGAAAGAGCGCGGGGTCGTGTGCAATTCCCAAACCCTTCGTCACCCGTGCAACGACACGGGGCCCACGTTAACGTCTACTATGGATCCCGACTTTCGTCGGGATGACGGACGAAGGCAACGATATGACAGAAAGGCAAACCTACAGCGCGCCTTCGATCCAGTTTTTCAGCGCGTTCTTGGGGCCGGCACCTACTTGTGTTGAGGTGTGTTTGCCGCCCTTGAATACCATCAAGGTGGGGATGGAGCGGATGCCCAATTGCGATGGGCGATCGGGGTTCTCATCAATGTTCATCTTGACGATCTTGACCTTGGGGCCAAGTTCCTTGGCAATCTCTTCCAAATGCGGGCCGATCATCTTGCAAGGGCCGCACCATTCCGCCCAAAAATCCACAACCACTGGCGTGGTGGAATTGAGAACTTCAGCTTGAAATGTGGCGTCGGTAACCTTGATGGTGGACATGGTGAGAATCTCCGTTTGTTGGGATACAGCTAGGCATTGCGGCGCAGATCGTCAAGGCAGGGCCGCATCACTTTCTTGCAAGGCTGCCGTGAGGCGCTGTGGCGACAAAATATCCAGTTGCTGGCTCTGGGTGAAAAACAGCGCAGCAGTGATCGCTTTGCCCGGATAAGCCGCCCTCAGCAATTCCACATAGCCAGCCATTTGTTTGAGGTGGTCAAGAGATGCGACACTGCCGGTCTTGTAATCCAAAAGCCACAGCCCTTCGGGGCGTTCGGCCAAACGGTCCAGCCTGCCCCGTACCAGCCTGCCATCTCGCAAATACCCGCGGATGTCCACTTCAGCGCGGCTGCCTGGCCCCAGAAATGGTTGCAACACTGGCAGTGCCAGAGACTGCACCAGAGGCAGAACCTCGTGCTCTGGCAGGCGCAAACGCTGGGTGCGCGACAGGGCGAAATTGAGCCGTTCAGCTGCAGGCAAATCAGCCATGCCTTGCAACAAGAGGTGGCGGGCGCGGCCCAATCTGGCCGCTTTGGCATCATAAGTTCGTGTGCCCGTCAAGGCCGCGTTCAAGCCCAAGGGTTGGGCTTCAAATTCGGCAGGCCGCGAAACCTGCAGCCAAGGTGGCGGAACGAATCTCTCCCCCGGAGCCAATGCGACAGCAGGCGGCAAGTGAATATCTTCAGGGCCGAAGCGCAACGGGGTATCACCTTGCGGCGCGCCCAAAGTGTGGATCAATTTGGCCCACCAGCTATCGGGCGCAAAGCCCGTCTTGGATTTGCGGCCAGCACCGCCAATATAAAGCTCATCTTCAGCGCGGGTCATGGCCACATAGAGCAGGCGGTCACTTTCTTGCAGTTGGAGATCTTTCGCAGCATCCTTCAATCCATCCAGCGGCGGCAAAAGAGGATCAGCGCCAGCGTAATACCAAATGGGAAGCGTGCGGCCTGGCTCAAAGTTGAAATCCAAAACAGCGGGTCTGGTGTTATTGCCTACAGCGGCTTGGGCAGCATCGGCAATGATCACCACAGGGGCTTCCAGACCCTTGGCGCCATGCACCGTCATCAGGCGCACTTCGCCACTGGCTTTATCCATCTCACGTTTCAAGGTGGTTTCGGTGGCACCAAACCACTGCACAAAGCCAAACAAAGAAGCCGCCCCTTCGCGCTGATAATCCAGCGCCATATCGAGCATCGCATCGCTGGCTTCCAAGGCTTCAGGCCCCAAACGTGCCGCAATTTCTTTTCGACAGCGCCCAAGAATATGAGCCAGCAGAACATCCGGCGGTATGCGTGATGACAATTGTTGAAGTTCGCGCAGCCAAAACAAGTTGGTGCCGGTGAGATGCTCAAACAAAGTAGCGGTACGTGCGTGCGCTGCTTCAAACAGTTGCTCTTCGCTCAAGGGATCAGGAACCAAAGGGCTTTTTAAAACGCAGGCCAAAGAATAATCGTCTTGCGGCAACAGCAGCCAATTGAGCAGCGCCATAAAATCCTGAACGATCAGCGACTGCAGAAGACTTAGACGATCCGCACCGGCAACGAGAATGCTGGCCGCGCGCAGTTCGGCCATCACCATACGAAACAATGGCCCGCGTGAGCGAAAGAGAATGAGAATATCGCCCGCTGTGACGGCTCGGTTCTTGCCTGCCAATTTGCGTGGCGCTTGCGGATCAAACCATAACTTAAGTGTTGAAGCCAAAGTACGCGCGAGAATGCGGCGCGGCGAAGATTGCGGCGGTTGATCAACCGGCTTTGCCCATGGCTCCAGCTCAGGATTTGCGTCCGGCATGATCAGCGGCCAGATTTCGACAATGCCTTTGTCATCTTGCCGGTGCGCGGTGTGGCTGCGGAGTGTTGCATCTTCAATCGGCTTGCCAGAACGCACGCGGTCAACTGCCAACAGAATTTCGTCGGTGCTGCGATAAGAGATATCCAGCGGCACATTCTCGAAATGCCCAGTGGCGAGGTAGTGGTTTCGCGCTTCGGCAAAGGCTTCAGCATCAGCGCCCTGAAAGCTGTAGATCGATTGCTTTTCATCCCCCACCACGAAAAGCGTTCGCTTGCCTTGCTGCACTTCCTGCGCGCCCTTGCCGGCGAAGAACTCTTCCACCAAACGGTTGATGATGATCCATTGGGCGGGGCCTGTATCTTGTGATTCATCCAGCAAGATATGCGAGAGTCCGGGATCAAGCTTGAAAGTCACCCAATCTCTGGCTTGTGACGTGGCCAGCAGTTGCGCCGCGCGCTGGATCAGATCCTGAAAATCGACTTTGCCCGTGCGTTGCTTTTCATTTTCGATTTCCAGAAGAATTGCAGAGGCGATGGTGAAGACATCGGCATTGGCTTCGATGAGCTCAAGAGATTTCAGCCTGAGCCATAAAGGTTGAATGCGCGTGATTTCAGATTCGATAAACGCTGCCGCCTCGGGCTGTTCCTTGACAGTCATCGCCGCCATCACAGCCTGCTTGCGGAATTGAAGTTCGCCGGTGAAATAAACCTTCAGCAGTGCCTCGTAAGGATCATCTGCCTTTGAGACTGCCAAGAGCGCGGCGGCGAGGTTCAAACCATAGTGTGGCTTGTAGGATTTCAATGCTGCGGCGTGTTTTGCATAAGCGCTGCGATCTATGGCACAAAACAGGTGGCGCAGTGTTCCCGCATCTTCGCCAATTGGCAAGCCAATTTGTAGTTTCAGCTTGGCAGCATATAGCGCTGGCGTTACCGCGTTCAGATCGATCGCAGACTTTCGCAGGCCCGCAATATAATCTGTGACCAGCTGGCCAAATTGCTCCCGGTTCAAACGGTTGTTCAACCGATCAAAAGCTTCTGCAATAACGTGGTTTTTTTCGGCACCATAAACAACATCTGCAATGACCTTTTCGCGAAGTTCATCACCGGCACGGTCATCCAACAAGCCAAAGCCCGGAGAGAGGCCTGCCTCTACGGGAAAGAGGTGCAGCAACCTTTCGCAAAAAGCGTGGATGGTTTGGATTTTCAGACCCCCTGGCGTCTCTAAGGCCAAGGTGAAAAGCTTGCGTGCGCGGGTGAGAACAGATTTGTCTTTTCCATCGGCACCCAGATTGCTGATAACCTCAGCAAGTTCCGCGTCTGGAAGTGCAGTCCAACTTGCCAATTGCCCAAATAATCGGTCTGCCATTTCGGCAGCGGCGGCTTTGGTATAGGTGATACAGAGAATGGAAGCTGGCTCAATGCCCTCCAGCAGAATGCGGATGACGCGCTGAACCAAAACTTGGGTCTTGCCTGAACCCGCATTGGCCGAAACCCAAACTGAATGTGCGGGGTCGGCCGCCTGTTTCTGCTTCTCAGTTGGGATGAATATCTTCTTTGGTGCGGAGCTCATTATTTTTGCTCCGCCAATTGCCATTCAAGATAGCGCGAGAGGTGATCATAATCCTGCTCATCATCCTCTTTCTCAACGCGCGTTCGCGGCAGATAGGGTTGCTGCGGATTGCGGTAATGGGTCAGCAGGTTTTTGAAGCCCTGCAAATGTTGCCTGGCTAGCTTTGCAATCTCATCAGTCCCGCCATCGACTGCGGGTTTTTTATTCAACCCGTCTTTGCCACCGCCTATTTGGAAATAGACAAGTTCGGCCACAGATTTTGCGTTTAACCCAAAGGTGCCTTCCAAGATCATGGCCGCTTCCAAGGTCAGTTGTGGGCTGAAATCCGCCTTCACTTGTTCGGTGGTTGGGATTTTTCCGGTCTTGTAATCGATGATGCGGGCAGAACCATTTTGCAACACGTCGATACGGTCGGCGCGCGCCGTCAACAGATGTTTCACGCCCGCAATATCGAGCTCCAATTTGCCGTTGATCTCAGCGTGGATATTCACAAGAGACTCGCGCAAAGCGGTCTGTTCATTCCACAGAAAGCTGGCCAATCTCTTGAAATGGGGAACCCAGAAATGATGTTCGGGCGCTTCACCCAAAGTGGAGAGTGCCTTTTCGCCTTCCAACAAAAGTTCATCCAAACTTGGTGCTTGCTTCTTGTTCCACTCGCCTATGGCATCATGGAACAGGCTGCCGCGCAGGCCAGCATCAGGCTGTTCAGCGAATTTCGACAACGGCTCCAATTTCAAAATGCGCTTGGCATAGATGGCGTAGGGATTGCGAAACAGTTTTTCAACTTCAGTCACGCTGAACTTTGTCGGCCGGCTGGCAACGGGCGGCGCAAAGCATGGCTTTTGAACCGGCTTGGAAGCGCCGCCGTTTTGCAGGCTTTGGGCCAAGGCCAGCCAGTGCCCACCCTCAGGTGGCGTCACACCCGCAGTAGCCAAAACGGCCTTCATCCGCAGCAACCACCGTGACTGGGATTGTGGCGCATGATTGAGGCGTTTTGACCAAGTGAGATAAACTTGCGGCGTGCAATAGCCCTGCTCAAAGTCATGGGCGGCCATGCCAATATCTCGTTCTGGCAAGGGCAAACCTAATTTATCGCGCATCGACCTATTGAGCCACGGCCCAGGGTCTGCGGCGCTGGGCCAAACGGTTTCATTCAACCCGCCCAAAATGATCACATCGAATGGCAAAAGCCGCGCTTCAAGTGTGCCCAAGATGGCAAGCCTGCTATGCGCGAGTTGGGTTGGCGGCTGTTTTTCGGAAAGCAGAAGCTGACGCAACAGTGCAGCGGTTTCAAACATGGACGCGTCTGGCCAGCGATGGGCCTCAGTGTCCAATTTTTCCAACAGTTCAATGAGGCCTGAAGATGACTCATTCCATGCTTCAGGAGGAATCGCGAATTGCAGCGCGTGAGTGATGGCTTCCAACTGTGTTGCCAATCCGGGTTCAGCCCGCAAAAGTTGGCGGAGGTTTTCAACCGCTTTAGCCAGAAGAGTGAGTGCCGCCCAATCTCTGTCACCCAGCGCCTTTACAGCGAGATGAAGGTGATGATCATCAGACGCCTTGGCGCGGGCGTGGCTTAACATGTCAACATAGTTCGCCTGCACCAAAAGTGGCCCGCGCAGCACTGCCAGATCAAAGTTCTGAACCAGCGAGGCAAAGCTAATTTCATCAAGGCCCAGTTTCACCAGTGGATGACGCAACAGGGCCATCACCGTGGTGGGGGAGAAATCTTCGAGCCAGGCTTGCAGCAACAGATCAAGCGCCGCCCCAAGGCCGCGACGTGAAAGGGCCTCGGCAGCACTGTCAAACAGTTCAATATTCCACCGCGCCATTTCAGCCACCACGCGTTGGGCAAGATCACGGTCTGGCGTTATGAGTGCGGCGGTGCGTGTGGGGTGTTCCAGCGTCTCGCGCAATATGCAGGCAATGGCGCGTGCTTCCATATGGCGGT
>Ga0209069_10001099_pt1 | contig 13482 bp, 13 predicted proteins | sample Str013_2_FD_187202 | JGI IMG/M metagenome (GOLD analysis project Ga0209069, IMG submission 187202) | Freshwater sediment microbial communities in response to fracking from Pennsylvania, USA - Straight Creek_MetaG_SC_2013 (SPAdes) (version 2) | ecosystem: Environmental > Aquatic > Freshwater >...
GACGAATATTGCTTTGCCGTCGCGCCATCGAACCGCGTCGCGGTTTCTGGACCATTCCCGCCGGTTACCTCGAGGAACACGAGACGCCCGTCGACGGCGCCAAACGCGAAGCACGGGAAGAGGCGTGCGCCGAGATTGAGATCGACGCGCTATTGGCGGTTTATTCGGTCGCCCGTATTTCGCAGGTTCAATTGATCTACCGTGCGACGCTTCATGTGCCCGAATTCTCGCCCGGGATCGAGAGTCTGGAGGCAAAGCTGGTGTCGTGGGACGAGATTCCCTGGCACGACCTTGCGTTTCCGAGCGTGCATTGGGCGCTCAATCACCACCGCGCGGTCGATGGTCAACATCGGTTCGCACCGTTCGCCAATCCGGCTTGAGTCAACTTATCGGCTTGATCGGCGGTTTTCCTGCAGCTTTGGCGCAGGCCGAGATCGCTGCCTCGTCGCTGCCCCCTGGGACCGCCTCGGCGTGGCTCACCGTCATGGCGCCGCCATTTGCCGGATACAAATAGACCAGCAAGGTGCAGCCCTTGCCGGCGTATTGCCAGAGCTCGGAGCCCAGATCTTTGCGTTTGAGCGTCGGCTCGCCCCACAGCGCATTCAATGACTCACCCGTTTGCCCATTGAGCGATGCAGTCGCTGCGCCTGCCGGCGCCGCCATTGCCGTCTGCGACCCACTGGGCGCCGGCGGCGGTCCCGGCTCTGGGGCTTTCGCTGTAGTGTCCGAGGACGTCACGCTGTTCCAAGCACCGTTCACGGTTTGACACCCGGCGAGCAGCAGCGTCGCAACGGCTAGGGATACCTGTTTCATTCTTATCCTCGCGTCAGCTTCTGGTATTCGTGCGTCATCATCGCAGCGGCGAATACGGGCACGACAAAATTCACGAACGGAATCATCGCCAGAAACGATATCAATGCGCCGCCCAGAAATAGGCGCAAGCGGTGATTGCGCCTGAGCGTTCGCGCTTCGGCTGCGTTGATGTGCCGCAACGCCGCCAGCTCGAAATAGGTTCGGCTCATCAGGTAGCCGTTGATGAGCAACACCACGACCGTACCGATCAACGGCAACGCGAAGTGCAACGGTAAGGCCAACAGGTTGAGCGCCAAGCTGACGGCGGTAAAGCTCAAACCTGCAATGAGCCCCCCGGCGAAGCCCGCGCCCTGTCCACGCGCCAGCGAAGGATAGTAGCGCCGCTCGACCGCCGTCGCGACGCGATCGAGGAAAAGGCTGGCGAAAAGTTGGGCGACGGGGGCGCCTAGGAAAACAAAGACGACCGTGATCAATGCGCCAGCGACGATCTTGGTTGCATCCTGCAGCCAGACATAGCCGAAATTCGGCAAGTGTCCGACCGCCCATTGCAAACCGAAGAACACCGCGGCGAAGAGCGCTAGCGTGCACAAAATTCCCAGCCACAACACGCCGCGAAAGCTGCGATCGAACATTTGAGCGAGGGCTTGCGCGGCGCTGGCGATCATGCTGAGTGCAGCCCGTAAATGCTTCGCCGGCGGCGAAGCTCTTTGCCTCGCCATGATGCCTCGCCTGCCGGGCCAACAAAAGGTGTCTGAATGCAAACCCGCTTCGACGTCGTTGCCATCGGTCATGCGATCGTAGATGTGCTGGCCCACGTCGATGACGCGTTTCTGACGGCGCACGGTATCGCCAAGGGCGCCATGACGCTCATCGATGCGTTCCGCGCCGAGACCCTCGAGCGCGCCATGAGCAAGGCGCTTGAGGCATCGGGCGGTTCGGCGGCAAACACGGCCGTCGGCGTCGCCTCGTTCGGCGGCCGCGCGGCTTTCATCGGCAAGGTCCGCGACGATCGCCTGGGCGGAGTCTTCGCCGGCGAGATCCGCAAGTCCGCCGTGACCTTCGAGAGTCTGCCCGCCAAGAGTGGACTTGCGACGGCCTCGAGCCACATTCTGGTGACGCCTGACGGCCAGCGCAGCATGAACACCTTTCTCGGCTGTGCCTCGGCTCTCGATGTCCAAGATATGGATGAGAAAACCGTCGCAGCGGCGAAAATTCTTTATGTCGAAGGCTATTTGTGGGACACGCCCGGCGCCAAAACCGCGATCCGCTCCGCGATCGCGCACGCCAAGGCGGCGAAGCGGCAAGTCGCCTTCACCCTCTCCGATCCATTTTGCGTCGGCCGTTGGCGCGACGAATTCAAATCGTTGTTGGCGGGGGACGTCGACATTCTCTTCGCCAACGAGGCGGAGATCAAAGCGCTGTTCGAGACCGAGCATTTCGATCAAGCGTTTCAAGCCGTGCGGCAATGGGGCGGCACGGCGGCGCTGACGCGCTCCGCTCATGGCTCGGTCGTCGTCGACGCGAACGGCGTCCATATTCTTGAGGCCGAGCCCGTGGCCACTGTCGAGGACACCACCGGTGCCGGTGACCAATACGCGGCCGGATTTCTTTTTGGTGTCGCGCGCGGATTGCCGCTTGGCGACTGCGGCCGCCTTGGTGGCATTGCCGCAGCTGAAGTGATCGGCCATTTGGGCCCGCGGCCCTTGGTGTCATTGAACGGGTTGGCGTCGAAGGCGGGTTTGGGCTAGCGCCCGGGTCCCTTGCGCGCGGCTTTGTCGTCGAGGCCGGAACGCTTTTCGCGTTCGTGCAGCTCCGCGTAGACCTCGCTCGGCGTGACGCCCGCGATCGCCCACATCACGGTGAGATGGTAAAGAAGGTCTGCGGATTCCTCGACCAGGCCTTTATGATCGCCGAGTGCGCCCGCAAGCGCCGCTTCGACGCCCTCTTCTCCCAATTTCTTCGCGCACTTGGCGACGCCGTCCTTGAAGAGTTTTGCCGTATAGGATTGTTGCGGGTCGGCACTCTTGCGCACCATCACTTGATTGAAGAGCCGGTCTAAACTGTGTTCGGTCATATCGGTTGTCCGGCGCGCAAGCGTCGAGAATCGCGTTGTTGGGCGGCCACGCTACAGGCGCCGAGCCGGGCTGGCAAAGCGACGGTGCGCACAAGGCGCGCTCATTGGCGCCGGTCTCGGCCCTGGTATAATGCGCCAACTTGGATCGCGAACCGATGTCACTTCTGCCGTCCGCGCCGCTGACCGTCAGCGCCGCTCGCCGCTTGGCGCTCGTGTTGCTCGCGCTGGCGGTCTTATGGCTCGCCGTTGTTTGGGCGCTCGTATGACCGCAGCCAACGGCGGCGCCATCACGCTCGAAAACGTGATTGTGACCTATCATCGTCTGCCGGCTGTGCATCATCTCAGCGGCAGCTTTGCGCCGGGCTCGCTGACGGCCTTGGCGGGGCCCAATGGCGCCGGTAAGAGCACGCTGCTCAAGGCGATCGCGGGCTTGCTGAGGCTCTCCGAAGGACGTGTGCTGCGCGGCAGTCTCAAAGCAACCGACATTGCCTATTTGCCGCAGCTGCCCGATATCGATCGAAGTTTCCCGATTTCGGTCGCCGAGACCGTCATGCTGGGTGCTTGGAAGCGCGTCGGCGCGTTCGGCGAAGTCGGCGAAGCGGAGCGCCACCGCGTCGGGGAGGCACTCGCTTGCGTCAATTTGCTCGGCTACGCCGAAGCACCGATTGCCGCGCTCTCGGCCGGCCAATGGCAGCGCGTGTTGTTTGCGCGGGCGATCGTGCAGGAAGCGCCCGTCTTGCTGCTGGACGAGCCGTTTTCGGGCCTCGACGAAGACACGCAAAGCCATCTGATCACGCTCGTTCACGAATGGCATGCGCAAAAGCGCACCGTCATCGTCGTGCTCCACGACACGGATTTCATCCGCCGCCATTTTCCGCGGACATTGTTGCTGGCGCGCGAGCTTGTCGCTTGGGGTCCGACCGCCGAGGTTTTGACGCCGGAAAATTTGGCCCGCGCGCGCGCAATCATGGCCAAATGGGCACGCTCCGACGACATGCCACATCATCACCACGGCTGAGCGATGGAGCACCTCCTCGATCCTTACACGCTGCTCGTCGAGCCTTTGATCGGTTATGCCTTTATGCGACGGGCGCTGGTCGCGTGTTTGGCGTTGGCGATGGGCTCGGGGCCGATCGGCGTTTTCCTCGTGCTGCGCCGCATGAGCCTGATGGGCGATGCGATGAGCCACGCGGTGCTGCCCGGCGCCGCCATCGGCTTTATCCTCGCGGGGTTGTCCTTGGGTGCGATGAGTGCCGGCGGGCTTGTCGCCGGCCTGACGGTCGCGCTTCTCGCCGGTATTACATCGCGCACCACGATCTTGCGCGAAGATGCGAGCCTTGCCGGTTTCTATTTGGCGAGCCTGGCGCTCGGCGTGCTCTTGGTCTCGATCTACGGCTCGGCCGTCGATCTCTTGCACATCCTGTTCGGTTCGATCCTTGCCGTCGACGATGAAGGTCTCTTGTTCGTCGCCGTCGTCGCCAGCATCACCCTGATCATCTTGGCGTTGATCTTCCGTCCGTTGGTCGCGGAGTGTTTCGACCCGACGTTCTTGCGCAGCGTCGGCGCGCGCGGTTCGCTGATCCACCTTATTTTTCTCGTGCTCGTGGTCTTGAATCTCGTTGCCGGATTTCAGGCCCTGGGCACGCTGATGGCCGTCGGTCTGATGATGTTGCCTGCCGCGGCGGCGCGTTTCTGGTCGGACAGTGTCGCCGGCTGCATTGCCTTCGCGACCGCGTGCGCCATGGCTTGCGGCGTCGTCGGTTTGCTCCTCTCCTATCACTTCGATCTGCCGTCGGGCCCGGCCATCGTCCTGACGGCCGCGGCGGCTTATCTTGCCTCCATCGTCTTCGGTTCTCGCGCGGGGCTCCTGGCGCGCTATCTGCGCCGCCCGCACTTCCACGATCCCGAAGAGCTCGGGTCGTGACGAAGATGCGGCTGGTCCTCGCCGCGGTCGCGCTCGTTTTGTCGCTGTCTCCCGCGGGCGCGGCAAAGCTCAAGGTGGTCGCTAGTTTTTCGATTCTCGCCGACTTGGCAACGCATATCGGCGGCGAGCGCATCGACCTTCGCACCCTGGTCGGCCCCAACGGCGATGCGCACGTTTTTCAGCCCGCGCCCGGAGACGCGAAGGCGGTGGCCCAAGCCGATGTTATTCTCCTGAACGGCCTGGGCTTCGAGCCGTGGGCCGAGCGCTTGATCAAATCGGCGGCGGCGAAGGGTGTTGTCGTCGCCGTAAGCAAGGGCGTCAAGGCGCTTCCGTTCAAAGCGGAATTCGGCGCCGGTGCCCGCCGGGCGATCGATCCCCACGCCTGGCAAGATTTGCGCAACGGCGAGATCTATGCGCGCAACATCGCCGCCGCATTGGCCGGCGCCGATAAGGCGAACGGCGCTTTCTACGAGGCCAACGCTGCCTCGTACGCCGCTGAATTGGCCAAGCAGGATGCCGAAGTGCGCGCCGCCTTCGCAGCCATTCCCGCTGACCGGCGCCGCGTCATCACCAGTCACGATGCCTTCGGCTATTTCGGCGCCGCCTATGCGATCGAATTCATCGCGCCGCTGGGCGTTTCGACCGACGACCAGGCCTCCGCCAAGGGCGTCGCCCGCCTCATCGATCAAGTCCGCCGGGAGCACATCAAGGCGGTTTTCGTGGAGAACATCACCGACCCGCGCCTGATCGACCAGATCGCGCGGGAAACGGGCGTGAAGATCGGTGGCGAACTTTTCTCCGATGCGCTATCGAAATCCGAAGGGCCGGCCGCCACTTATGCCGACATGTTTCGCCACAACGTAGTGGCTCTGACGGCCGCCATGAAAGCGGGCCATTGAGCGGGATATCGATATGACTCAAGTGCAAGTGCCTGTGACTGTGCTGACCGGCTATCTGGGTGCGGGTAAAACCACGCTGCTCAACCGCATTTTGAGCGAGCAGCACGGCAAGCGTTATGCCGTGATCGTCAACGAGTTCGGCGAGATCGGCATCGACAACGACCTGATCGTCGATGCCGATGAAGAAGTGTTCGAAATGAACAACGGTTGCGTGTGCTGCACCGTGCGCGGTGACTTGATCCGCATTCTCGGCGGCCTGATGAAGCGCAAGGACAAATTCGACGCCATTCTCGTGGAGACCACCGGCCTTGCCGATCCCGCGCCCGTCGCTCAGACCTTCTTCGCCGACGACGAGGTCAAGGCTCGCACGAAGCTCGATTCGATCACGACGGTGGTCGACGCGAAAAACATTCTGGCGCGCCTCGCCGACAGCAGCCAAGCCGCCGAGCAGATCGCCTTCGCAGACCAGATCATTTTGAACAAGACCGATTTGGTCGCAGCCGAGGATCTGGCGGTCGTGGAGCGCCGCATCCGCGCACTCAATCCGTTCGCAATCATTCACAAGGCGCAACGCTGCGACGTGCCTCTTGAGAATGTCCTGGGCCAAGGCGCCTTCGATCTCGCGCGCGTTCTTGAGCGCGAGCCCGAGTTCTTGAACGGCGAGGCTCGCGAACACGAACACGACGGCGACATTTCAAGCGTCAGCCTGACCGCGACGAAACCTCTGGATGGCGACAGGTTGACGGCGTGGCTGCGCGCCTTGCTCGCCGAGAAGGGTCAAAACATTCTGCGCGCCAAGGGCATATTGGACATCAAGGGTCGCAACGAGCGCCTCGCCATCCAGGCCGTCCACATGATGATGGAGGGTGACTTTCAGCGCGCCTGGTCGCCGGACGAAAGGCGCGTGAGCCGCATTGTCTTCATCGGCCGCGAGCTCGATCGGGCAAATCTGAAGCGCGGCTTCGAGACTTGCATTGGCTGATATGCAATGACGGCCCAACCGGAGCTGCGCGATGGACGGTCATGGTCGTTTGACGCCTATGTCGTTGCCTGCGCATTCGATGAACAAGGGGTGGCCGCCTTCGCGCTTGGTGACGGCACGCTACGGGTGGTCGACGCCGCCGGCACGCTCAGCGAGATCAAAGTTCACGACGGCGCGTCGCTGGCGCTCGTCCCTGTGCCGAAAGACGGGTTTCTCTCCGGTGGTGACGACGGCTGCCTCGTCCATGTGGCTGCCGACCGGACGCTGATCGCGCTGGCCAAGGCGAAGGGCAAGTGGATCGACCAGATCGCCGTCGCCGCCGACACCGGCATCATTGCCTACGGCGCCGGCAAGGACGCGACGATCCTGGATGGCGCAACGCGCACGACCTTTTCGCACGCATCGTCTGTTGGCGGGCTTTCATTCGATCCCAAGGGGCGCAGGCTAGCGGTTGCCCACTACGACGGGGTCTCCCTGTGGTGGGCAAAGGCATCGGCCCAAGAGGCAAAGCGGCTGAAGTGGAAAGGTTCGCATCTCGGCACGACCTGGAGCCCCGATGGGCGCTTCCTGGTGACCACCATGCAGGAAAACGCGCTTCACGGCTGGCGCCTCGATGATGCGGCCGACATGCGCATGACGGGCTACCCGTCGAAGGTTAAATCCTGGGCATGGGATCGCCGCGGAAAATATTTGTTCACCAGCGGCGCGCCGCGCGTCATCGCTTGGCCGTTCACCGGGCGCGCCGGACCGATGGACAAAGAACCGCGCGAACTGGGGCCCGAGCGCGACGCGCTGGTCACCGCGGTGGCGGCCCACCCCCGAAGCGATGCCATCGCCGCCGGAATGTCGGATGGAACGGTATGGGTCGAGCGGCTGGATGATCCGGGCACGGAGTATATCGCGCTCAAGGGCGCGCCGGTCTCCGCGCTCGCATTTTCGCCCGACGGCACAAGGCTGGCGATCGCGGCCGAAAACGGCTTTGCCGCCGTCGTCCCCTTCTAGGGTCCTATTCCTTGCCCTCTAGAAATTCTTTCATGCGGGCGAAGAAGCTGGTGGTCTCGGGCGAATTCTGACCGCTCGTCGCCTTCTCGAACTCGCGCAACAGCTCTTGCTGCTTCTTGGTCAGGTGGACGGGAATCTCGACCCCGACCTCGACGAACATGTCGCCGTGCGCACCCTGACCGCGCAGTCCGGGCATTCCCTTGCCGCGTAGCCTGAAGTGCCGTCCCGACTGCGTGCCTTCGGCGATCGCGACGCGCGCGCGCCCGCCGCCGAGCGTGGGCACTTCGACATGCCCGCCGAGCGCTGCGGTCACGAAACTGACGGGCACATGACAATGGATGTCCTGACCGTCCCGCTTGAACAGCCGATGCGGCGCCACCGACAGGAAGATGTAGAGATCGCCCTTCGGTCCGCCGCGCAATCCGGCCTCGCCTTCGCCGGCGAGGCGTATGCGCGTGCCGTCCTCGACGCCTTGCGGGATATTGACGTTCAGCGTTCGCTCGCGTTGCACACGGCCGGAGCCGCTGCACCCCCGGCACGGATTCTTGACGACGCGACCGAGGCCTTGGCAGGTCGGGCAGGTTCGTTCGATCGTGAAGAACCCCTGCTGCGCGCGTACCTTGCCGACGCCGGAGCAGGTTGGGCAGGCTTGCGGTTTGGAGCCCGCTTCCGCACCCGATCCGCCGCAGGCCTCGCAAGCGATCGAACCCGGGATGCGGATCGTCGCCGTCTTTCCGACGAACGCCTCCTCGAGCGAGATCTCCATATTGTAGCGCAGGTCCGTGCCGCGCGCGGCCCGATTGCCGCCGCCGCCACCGCGCCGTCCACCCATGAACTCGCCGAACAGATCGTCGAAGACGTCGGTGAACGACGTCGAAAAGTCGAAGCCGAAGCCGCGCCCGCCCGGGCCGCCGCCCGGCCCTTCGAACGCTTGATGTCCGTATTGATCGTAGGCGGCGCGTTTTTGATCGTCGCGAAGGATATCGTAAGCTTCGTTCAGTTCCTTGAACGCCTGTTCGGACTTCACGTCGCCGGGGTTGCGATCGGGGTGCAGCTCCTTCGCCTTCTTGCGAAAAGCAGACTTCAGTTCGTCGGCGGTGGCACGGCGCTGAACGCCTAGGATGTCGTAGTAGTCACGCTTTGACATCGGTTACGTTCGAAACTGCGCAAGAGACGACACGAGCGGAATGCAGAAGCGGCGCCGACTAGCGCGCGCCGCCCTTTTTCTTTTTCTCTTCGTCGACCTCTTCATAGTCGGCATCGACCACATCACCGTCCGCTTTTCCGCCCTCTGTCGCACCGGGGGCTGCCGCGTCGCCGCCGGCGTTGGCGCCGGCTTCCGATTCGGCGTTGGCGTTACGATACATTGCTTCGCCGAGCTTGAGAGATGCTTGCAGCAGCGCCTCGGTCTTCGACTTGATGAAGTCGACGTCCTCGCCCTTCAAAGCGTCCTTGACGGCGCCCGCGGCGCTTTCGATGGCGCCGCGCTCGGCGGCCGAAATTTTGGCGCCGTGCTCTTTCAAAGCCTTCTCGACTTCGTGCACGCCGGCGTCGGCGCGGTTGCGCGCTTCCGCCAACTCCTTGCGCTTCTTGTCGTCGGTCGAATGCTCTTGGGCCTCGCGGATCATCTTCTGGATGTCGGTTTCCGAGAGGCCGCCCGAAGGTTGGATGCGTATGACCTGTTCTTTGTTCGTCGCTTTGTCCTTCGCCGAGACGTTGACGATGCCGTTGGCGTCGATGTCGAACGTCACTTCCACTTGCGGCATCCCGCGCGGCGCCGGCGGAATACCGACGAGGTCGAATTGGCCGAGGAATTTGTTGTCGGCCGCCATTTCACGCTCGCCTTGGAAGACGCGAATGGTCACCGCGGTCTGCCCGTCCTCGGCGGTCGAGAACACCTGGCTCTTCTTGGTCGGGATCGTCGTGTTGCGCTCGATCAATCGGGTGAACACGCCGCCCAGGGTCTCGATGCCCAGCGACAACGGCGTCACGTCGAGAAGCAGGACGTCCTTGACCTCGCCCTTCAGCACGCCCGCCTGAATGGCGGCGCCGATGGCGACCACCTCATCCGGATTGACGCCCTTATGCGGCTCCTTGCCGAAGAACTCCTTCACGACCTGCTGGACCTTGGGCATGCGCGTCATGCCGCCGACGAGCACGACCTCCGCGATGTCGGCCGGCGTCACGCCCGCGTCCTTCAAGCACGCCTTGAGCGGTGCCAATGTCCGTTGGATCAGGTCGTCGACCAGCGCCTCGAGCTTGCCGCGCGTCAGCTTCATCGTCAGATGCTTCGGTCCAGACGCGTCCGCCGTGATGAACGGCAAATTGATCTCGGTCTGGACCGCCGACGAAAGTTCGATCTTCGCCTTTTCGGCCGCTTCCTTCAGGCGTTGCAGCGCCAAGCGATCTTTGCGCAGATCGATGCCTTGCTCGCGCTTGAATTCGTCGGCGAAATAATCGACGAGGCGGATGTCGAAATCCTCGCCGCCCAAGAACGTATCGCCGTTGGTCGCCTTCACTTCGAAGACGCCGTCGCCGATCTCAAGCACGGAAATGTCGAACGTGCCGCCGCCGAGATCGTAGACCGCGATAACGCCGGCTTGTTTCTTGTCGAGGCCGTAGGCCAGCGCCGCCGCCGTCGGCTCGTTGATGATGCGCAGAACTTCCAGGCCCGCGATGCGGCCGGAGTCCTTCGTCGCTTGGCGTTGAGCGTCGTTGAAATAAGCGGGAACGGTGATCACGGCTTGCGTGACCTTTTCGCCGAGATAGGCCTCGGCGGTCTCCTTCATTTTGGTCAGCGTGTAGGCTGAAATCTGAGACGGTGAAATTTTCTCGCCGTCACGGCCGACGATCCAGGCGTCGGCGTTGTCCGCCTTGATGATCTTGTAAGGCACCATTCCCATGTCCTTCTGGGTCATGGGATCTTCGAACTTGCGGCCGATCAGCCGCTTGATTGCGAAGAAGGTGTATTCGGGGTTGGTGACGGCTTGGCGCTTGGCGGCTTGGCCGATCAGCCGTTCGCCGTCTTTGGTGAAGGCAACGATGGAGGGGGTCGTGCGCGCGCCCTCTGCGTTCTCCAGGACCTTCGGCTGCGCACCTTCCATTATCGCGACGCAGGAATTTGTCGTACCCAAATCGATGCCGATGACTTTGGCCATGAATCTCTGAACCTCTTCTTGTGGCGGACGGTCGGAGTCCTTCGCCGGTGACTGAAGCGACGCCGACCTCCCCTTCTCGGACTGTGAATAGGGAGTAACCCCACGGAAAACCGCGGGTTTGACCGGTATATAGGGGTCGGCACCCAGGCCCGCAAGCATTGGGAGCCGCGCCGTTTCGTGATTTTTGGCTTCAATTCGCGCCAAGGGTAGGGATTAGGGATTATCTCTCCCCGCAGGAATGGAGGCCTTCCCTTTAGGCAAATTGTGATTGGGCGGCGCATTCTCGGCCGCCTCTGCGATCGCCGGTCCCTGTCCGGCTTTCGCCTGCTTTGCCTCATCAAACGCCGGTCTCGTACGTCGCCTTGGCCCGAACGATGCGAGCGTACGCACGCCTTTGAAGCCGGCGCCTACCTGGGCGCGAAACAGTTGCTTCATAAAGTCGCCCGCTCTAAGACCATGAGAGTCAATCCCCTCGGGCGAAAAAAATTTATCCGCGCCTGCGCCCAAGCGACGGTCATCGACACCATCTAAGGCGCATCTGGTCGGCAAAAAGAGAAAAGAGATGGGATCCGGGTTGGTTCGCATTTGGGCCTCCGTCGTAAGTGCGGCGGCACTGCTCGCTGTGAGCGCGGGCGCCGCCTCGGCTGCGGCCCTCGCCCAGACGCCTTCCATTTCGGGAAACGGGTGGGTGGCCCTCGGTTTGATCATCGCCTTCATCGGCATGATCGTCATGATTGTCTTCGGCACGCTGCATCTTGAGAAGCGCGACGCCTATTTGGGTCGCAGGCGCGACGACGGCTATTTGTTTCCAATTCCCGGCGGTCAGGATGACGACGATTTCCATCATCATGGCGGTGGCCACGGAAACGGCCATGGCTTCTGACGCTTAGGCCGACGTGTCGAGGTTCGAGCCGGACTGAGCGTGCCCGTCGCCTTTGGCCGGGCCGGAAGAAACCATCACCATTGCCGGACGCAACAGGCGCTCGCCGAGCGTATAGCCGGTCTGGGCGACGTCGATGACGATGCCGACCGGAAAATCCGCGCTCGGCATCTCGGCGATCGCCTGGTGCAAATTCGCGTTGAAGCGCTGCCCTTTGGCATCGATGCGTTTGATTCCATAGCGCTCGAAAATAGCCGCGAGTTCGCGCTGGGTCGCCTCGATTCCCTCGAGCACCGCGGCGACTGTCGGCGGCAAGCCGGCCCTTGCCTCCGGTTTCAGCGCCTCGATCGCGCGGCTGAAATTGTCGACGACGCTGAGGAGATCGCGCGCAAAGCGTTGAAAAGCGAATTGCGCGGCTTCGTTCTTTTCGCGCTCGGCGCGCTTGCGGACGTTTTCAGTCTCGGCGACGGCGCGCAAGTAGCGTTCTTTCAGCTCGGCGACCTCGGCATGAAGCTCCGATATCCGAGCCGCTTCGCGTGTGATCTCCAATTGGAATTCATCGTCGCCGGTTTCGCTGATGCCTGGCGAGGAATCGTTCGCCGGTTCCAACTCGTCGCCTCGGTCCTTGGGGTCGCTCATTTCTCTAGCTCGTTGATTTGGCCGGTTCAGCGTTGCTGGCTCAACAATCGGCTCACGACTTTCGCCGTGAAGTCGACCATCGGCACGATGCGCGCGTAGTTGACGCGCGTCGGTCCGATGACGCCGATGACGCCGACGACGTGATGTTGCTGGTCGGTATAAGGCGAAACGATTACCGACGATCCCGAGAGCGAAAACAACTTCGTCTCCGAACCGATAAAGATGCGGACGCCTTCGCCTTGCTTGGAAAGTTCGAGAAGTTGGATCAGGTCGTTCTTGCGTTCGATGTCGTCGAACAATTGGCGGATGCGCTCGAGTTCGCCGGTTGCGTTGACGTCCTCGAGCAGTCGCGCCTGTCCGCGCACGATCAAAGACGGCGCGCCGCCGCCGATTTGCCCGCCGCCCCATTCCGCAAGACCGGCTGAAACCAGGTTTGCCGCAAGGCCGTCGAGCTCGGCGCGCTGCTGCTCGATCTCGGTCAACACTTCGCGCCGCGCTTCTTCGATCGTGCGCCCGCTCATGCGCGCGCTCAAATAATTCGTCGCCTCGATGAATGCGGAGGGCGGCAATCCCAATGGCGTTTCGATGACGCGATTTTCCACCGTACCGTCGTCGCCCACCATGATGACGAGCGCGCGCTGCGGTCCGAGGGCGACGAATTCCACATGCTTGAGCGCCGGGTCGCGCTTCGGCGTCACGACCAAGCCGGCGCACTGGCTCAAGCCCGACAGCATCGTCGTCGCTTGCGTCAGCACGTCTTCCATGTTGCGGCCGCTTGCCGCGAGCTGCGCTTCGATCCCGCGCCGCTCCTCGTTCGCCAAATTGCCCACCTCGAGCAAGCCGTCGACGAAGAGACGGAGCCCGGCTTGTGTCGGAATGCGGCCCGCACTCGAATGCGGCGAACGCAGCAAGCCGATGACTTCCAAATCCGACATGACGTTGCGGATCGAGGCCGGCGACAGAGCAATGCCGCGTTGCGACAGGGTGCGCGATCCGATCGGCTCGCCGGTCTCGAGATAGGAATCCACGATCGAGCGGAAAATGTCGCGCGAACGCTCCGACAACTCGCCGATGCGGGTCGGCGTTGTCGGATTGAGCCCGGATTGAGGAC
>Ga0209069_10001101_pt1 | contig 13468 bp, 14 predicted proteins | sample Str013_2_FD_187202 | JGI IMG/M metagenome (GOLD analysis project Ga0209069, IMG submission 187202) | Freshwater sediment microbial communities in response to fracking from Pennsylvania, USA - Straight Creek_MetaG_SC_2013 (SPAdes) (version 2) | ecosystem: Environmental > Aquatic > Freshwater >...
CATCCTCGGGCGTGTCCCGAGGATCCATGCCCGCCACACGGGCCTGAGTGCGCGGATTGATGGATCCTCGGGACAAGCCCGAGGATGACAAACCTGGGTGTTCTCGGCCTTGGAGGACACTAGCACCAGCTCGCGTCACAGCCAACGGCGACAGAGTGGTCATACGCAGCAGTCTTGACCCCTGGCGCATTTCAGCCGAAGTGATGGGGCAAGACAACTCAGTGAAATGGCTGTGAAAAGGTCGTGGGAATGCCAATGCTGGACTGGCTGTTGACCAATGGGCGCGCGGCGCGGATCGTTTTGCTGGGGCTGGCCGCGTTGGCGGCGCTGGCCGTGTGGGTGATCTGGTTCGGCGGCGCGTCGGTGCTGCAAAGCCCGACTTTCGCCGCATTCTTCCATGTCGATGTCGCCGCCGTGCAGTCGCTGGCGCTGCGGATGATCGCGGCTGTCGTGGTGTTCGGCGCCATCGTCTATGGCACGCGCGTCCTCCAGACCGTGCTGCGCAAGGGCGTGCTGACGCCGGGCCGGATCGACCAGGGCATCGCCTATTCGATCGACCGCGCCGTCGGCTATGCCGGCCTCGGCTTTGCCTGCCTCTATGCCGCCTCCTTCGCCGGCCTCGATCTCACCGGCCTCACCGTGGTGGCGGGCGCGCTGTCCGTCGGCGTCGGCTTTGGTCTGCAAACCGTCATCAGCAATTTCGTCTGCGGCCTGATCCTCTTGATCGAGCGGCCGATCAAGGTTGGCGACTGGGTGGTGGTGAAGGAGAACGAGGGCATCGTGCGGCGCATCTCGGTGCGCTCGACCGAGGTCGCCACCTTCAACAATGCCAGCGTGCTGATCCCCAATTCCGAGTTCATCACCGGCACGGTGGTCAACTGGACCCATGGCGACCCCAGTGGCCGGGTGGAGGTGAAGCTGCGCGTGCCGCAATCGTCGGATCCGCGCGCCGTGCTCTCGGCCCTGCAGGCGGCGGCGGCGCGCACGCCGGGCATCGTGGCCGCCCCTGGACCGGATGTGAGCTTTGACAATTTCGGCCCCGAGGCGCTTGAATTCTCGGTCGGCGTGCGGGTTGCCAATGTCAACACCGGCGGCGCGGTCCGCACGGCGCTGCGGATCGCCATTGTCGAGGAATTCCGCAAGGCCGGGATCGAGTTGGCCCTGCCGCAGCGGCAAATCCTAGTGCGCCCGGCGAGCGAAGTTGCCAATTTCGCCAATGGCGCGAGGGCCTGAGCAGCGGAGGGAAAAATGCGCCGTAGTTTTTCGCTTTCCGCGATAGCCGTAGGGTTGACGCTTATTGCCACCCCGGCATTGGCCGACCGCATCGACGGCGACTGGTGCAATGGGGCGTCCACTTACCACATCGACGGACCAGCCATCCGCATCCCCAGCGGCAAGGACATGACGGGCGACTACACGCGCCACTCGTTCCACTACATCTCGCCTGCGGGCGAAAAGGACGCGGGCACAGAGGTTTTCATGCGGATCCTGAGCGAAGAGGACATGCAACTGATGCGCCGCACCGGCCTGACGGAAAGCCCAATCGAGAACTGGCAGCGCTGCAAGCCGGTTTCGTGACGAGGTTTCTTGTGCTGCTCAGGGCAACATTTGAATTGCGCTCAGCATACAGTCGGTCGTGCGTGTGTCGTATGGTGCAATAGGCGCCTTCGCCGAATTGCACCGAGACTGCCAGTTGTTTCGAGGTGGTGCATTACGGCCTGAAGTCGGCCTAATGCACCCTACAGGCGACAGAGCAGTGCCCCCAGGCAGGACAACTCGAAGCAGTTATTGTGCTGCGCGCAGTGGGTTACGCCAAAAGGAGGGATCTGCGGCGATGGCCTTGCCCGCCGCATTCTCAGCCCTCACCTCTGTTGACATCTGCTCAAACACTCTGTCGCTGCGCGGGTCGGCGAATAACTTGTCCCATTTCCGCTCTGAGCGGATCAGGTCGAGCAAATCTTGGGCAATCGACTCCTGAGCCTCGGCGGGCATGGCCTTGAGTTCTTCCAGTGCTTGTTCGAGTACGGTGGACATGGGTGATCTCCTTGTTTTCAAGCATAGCACGGCGCCGACCGCAAAGCGATCCTAGGTGTCCGCCAAAGCCTGGTGGCCACACCTAAGCCCCCGCTGGCAGCACGAAAAAGCCTATCGCCAGCAGCAGGTACACGCCCAGCAGCATCGCGCCCTCCAGCCAGTTGGTCTCGCCGTCGCGCGCCACGCTGGCCGTGATCATGGTCGCGCCGATGAGGCCGACGAGTTCCAGCGGGCGGTGGATGACGAGGTCCATCGGCTGGCCGATCAGGAACGAGGCGATGACCAGCACCGGCGCGACCAGCAGCGCGATCTGGATGGTGGCGCCGAGCGCGATCTGGATGGTCAGGTCGAGCTTGTTCTTGATCGCGAACACGCTCGCCGCGTGCTCGGACGCATTGCCGATGATGGGTATGATGATCAGCCCCGCGAAAACCTCGGTGAGGCCGAGTTGGCGCGAGAAGCCTTCCAGCGAGCCGACCAGCAGTTCCGACAGCCAGGCCACCGCGATGGTTGCCGCCGCCAGCGTCGCCATGCTGCGCCGCACCGGCCAGGACTCGCCCTCATGCGGCTCGTCGGCGATGGAGATCAGATCCTTGTGCGTGACGAAGCTGAAGATCAGGTTGCCCACATAAAGCGCGATCAGCACGAAGCTGGCGGCGAGCGCGAAGCTGGCATCGCCCGCAATGGCGCGGGCGGGCGCGACGCCGCCGGTCCGCTCAGTGAGGTCGAGCATCGCGGGCACCAGGAAGGCGATCATCACGATGATCAGCAGGCTCGACAGCGCCCCCGCCACCTCCTTGTTGAACGACTGCTTCAGGTGCTTGAGCCCGCCCAGGAACAGCGCCAGCCCCAGCACCAGCAGCATGTTGGAGATCATCGAGCCGGTGATGCTGGCCTTCACCACCTCGATCTTGCCGGCCCTGAGCGCGAAGAAGGCGATGATCAGCTCGGTGGCGTTGCCAAAGGTGGCGTTGAGCAGGCCGCCGAGGGTGGGGCCGGTGTGGACGGAGAGGTTCTCGGTCGCCTCCCCGATCAACGCGGCCACCGGCACGATGGCGAGGGCGGCGGAGATGAACAGGATCGAATCGGGGACGTGGGTGGCATAGGCGAGGATGGCGGTGACAGGCAGGAAGACGAGCAGCCAGTTCAGCATGATGGAAACTCTGAGAGGTTTGTGCGATCATGCGGCGGCTTCCAACAATGCTCGTGAAAGCGCCGCCAACGCCGGCGCCAGGCGCTCGGGCGGGAGATAGCCGAAGCCCAAGCGAAATACCCGGTTCGATTCGCCAAACCATTCGCCAGTGGCCAGTTGCAGGTCATGACCAGGCAGCAAATCCCAAAAGCGCGTGACGCTGCTGTCGCTGAACGCGGATTTCCGCAAGCGCAGGCAGCACAATGCCCCAGCATTGGGGCGCACCCACTCGATCAGCTGTTGGTGTCCGGCACACCAGTTTGAAAGACGTTGGAGCGCACCCGCGAGAAGTTGCCGTCTTGGTTGGAGCACGATATCGCGGCGTTGCAGTAAGCCGGCCGCCAAGGTTTCATCGAGCACCGAGCCAGAAATGACCGTATTCATTTTTGCAACGAGCAGGCGCGTGCGCAATCCAGGATCGGCCACTGTGAGCCAGCCCGTCCGCAAGCCCGGCGCTCCCAGCGCCTTTGACACGGAAGCGCCTGTGACGATCCTGGGATGGAGAGAGGCAAAACTTTCGAGGGGCGTCTCATGGCCATAGGTTGCTTCGCGATAGGTTTCATCAATGAACAGGAGCGCCTCGGGGCAGCGCCTTTCAAGCAGCCTCAGCAATTCTTCAATCTCGGCCCGCGATGTCTGCACGCCACTTGGGTTTTGTGGCGAGGCAAGACTCACCAGCCTGGTCCTGGCCGTGAGGTTGGCGTCAATCTGGTTCAGATCGAGCTTGTAGTTGCTCTCGAAAGTCAACTTCACCTCTCGAACGCGGGCACCAGCTCCGAGAAGACTGTCACGGCAGGGCGGAAAACATGGCGTCGCAAGAACAGCCTCGTCACCAGCGCGGCAGACTTCGAACGCAAGGAGAAACAGCCCGAGTGCGGCGCCTTGGGTTGAAATGACGTGCTCTGCGGGAACCTTGCACATGAGCGACACGGCTTCGCGCAGTGGCGCGGCGCCCGCCGACGGCCCATAACCCAGCTTCAGGTCGCGAATAGTCTCTAATCCGACGAGTTCCAGAAGTTCACCGAACCGCAAATCCTGGGATGTGCTCTCTGCCAAATTGAATGGCCGATTTACGTCAAGAAGAGAGATTATGCCGTTGTAGGGGAATCGGCCGAGCCACGCTGTCTTGGAAGACCTGTCGCTGGTTGAGTCCTGAATTTCGCCGGAGTTCATCTTGGGAACCTTCTGGGGCCGGGCTGAGTTGGTCTGCCCGATACTCAGCACCATACGCGGAAAGAGGCAATCGCAGGTTTGTCGCCCAACTGGGCTGGACCGCCATAGCCCTCATTTGCGCTGCGGCGCCAAAATTTGGACCGGAAATGGCGGGTGGGCGGCTGTACGGGTCTTCACCCCCATGCTACCAAACCAGCCATGAGCCCGTCCTCTCCTTCTACGCGCCGTCCACGGGCGCGCAAGTCCGCGCCCAAAGTCTCGTTCGTGTCGCTCGGCTGCCCCAAGGCGCTGGTGGACAGTGAGCGCATCATCTCCAAGTTGCGCGCGGAAGGCTACGCCATCTCAGGCGACCACGCGGACGCCGATGTGGTCGTCGTCAACACCTGCGGGTTTCTCGACAGCGCCAAGCAGGAGAGCCTGGACGCCATCGGCGAGGCGATGGCCGAGAACGGCAAGGTCATCGTCACCGGCTGCTTCGGGGTGGAGAACGACCGCATCCTGAAGGCCTATCCCGGCGTGCTCGCGGTCACCGGCCCGCACCAGTATGAGCAGGTGGTGGGCGAGGTGCACAAGGCCGTGCCGCCGCTGCACGACCCCAAGCTCGATCTGGTGCCGCCGCAAGGCATCAAGCTGACGCCGCGCCACTATGCGTATTTGAAGATTTCCGAAGGCTGCAACAACCGCTGCTCGTTCTGCATCATTCCGCAATTGCGCGGCGATCTCGCCTCCCGGCCGGCCGCAAGCGTGATGGCCGAGGCTGAGCGGCTGGTGAAGGCGGGCGTCAAGGAGTTGCTGGTGATCTCGCAGGACACCAGCGCCTACGGCGTGGACATCCAATATGCCGAGAGTGCGTGGAAGGGTCAGCCGCTCAAGGCGAAGTTCTACGACCTCGCCGCAGCGCTCGGTGATCTCGGCGCCTGGGTGCGGCTGCACTATGTCTATCCGTACCCGCACGTGGACGGCGTGATGGAGCTGATGGCGGCGGGAAAAGTGCTGCCCTATCTCGACATCCCGTTCCAGCACGCCTCGCCGCGCGTGCTCAAAGCCATGAAGCGGCCAGCGCATGGCGAAAAGACGCTGGAGCGGATCGCGGGCTGGCGCAAGATCGTGCCGGACTTGGCCATCCGCTCGACCTTCATTGTTGGCTTCCCCGGCGAGACAGAGGCTGATTTCCAATTGCTGCTGGATTGGCTGGCGGAAGCCAAGCTGACCCGTGTCGGCTGCTTCAAGTATGAGAACGTCGATGGCGCGGGGTCGAAGGCGCTGCCGGACCAGGTTCCGCAAGAAGTGAAGGAGGAGCGCTGGCACCGCTTCATGCAGGCGCAGCAGAAGATTTCCGCGCGCCTGCTGGAAGACAAGATCGGCCGCGAGCTGGATGTAATCATCGACACCGTGGACGACGAGCGCGCGATTGGCCGCTCCTACGCCGACGCCCCGGAGATCGACGGCACCGTGATCCTCGACGACGAGACCGAGGTGAAACCCGGCGACATCGTGCGGGTGAGCATCACCGATGCCGGGGAGTACGATCTGTTCGGCGAGCGGGTGCTGGGGGCGTGACTGGCCAAATCCGGCGGAACCCACGCCAGTCACATCGGCGGCAGGGTCGAGATGGTGCGCGACTGGTTGTCCGAGAGGATGGCCAGCGTGCGCGAGAAGAACTCGCGCCGGGTGACGATCAGCACAACGAGCGTCGTTGTCAGGATGAAGCCGACCGGGTGGAAGAACCAGCCGATGGCGGCCATGCCGAAATAGTAGGCGCGCAGGCCGAGGTTGCCGTGCTCGGCGGCGATGCCCGCGATGCGCCCCGCCCGCGCCGCCTGCTGCTCGCGTTCCTCCAGCGGCGCCGTGCCCGCCGATGGCGTCGCCCCCATCATGATCATGGAATAATGCGCCAGCCGGAACGCCCAGGCGAACTTGAAGAAGGCGTAGATGAACACCAGCATCTCGAGGATGACCTTGAGGTCCCAGGCGATGGGGCTGGCGTGGACCGAAAACGGCAGCTGCTCCAGCACCGCCTGCGCCCGCTCGCCAGCCCCCAGCAGCGCCGACAGCGCGCCGAGGATGACGATCGAGGTCGAGGCGAAAAAGCTGTTGCCGGTGGCAAGGCTGGAAATCAGCAGCACGTCGATCACCCGGTCGTTGCGGCTGGCCATGTGGCCCATCCAGCTCATCCGCTGCGCCTGGATGGCGCCCACCAGGCTCGCCCGCCACAGCCCGCGCGCGCCGGTGACGATGTTGTAGCCGACGGTGCAGACGAGGAACCAGGCCAGCGCCAGCAGATCAGGCAGGCCGAGCCCGAGCGCGCCAGGATCAAACGTCCCAAGATTGGTTGGCGTCATCGTTTCCCCCTTCACGCGGCACCCTCGCAGTTGGCGGGTCATCCAGCACAGCAGAGCCGCCGCGCGCGCCTGCTACCGCCTTCTCACGTCCCCGCCCGGCCGTACACGTCCTCATACCGCACGATGTCGTCCTCGCCGAGGTAGCCGCCCGATTGCACCTCGATGAGGTAGGCGGAGATCTTGCCGGGGTTGCGCATGCGGTGGCGGCTGCCGACGGGGACGAAGGTGGACTCGTTCTCGGCCAGCACGATCACAGCGCCGTCCTTGGTCACCTCCATCGCGCCCTTGACCACCACCCAGTGCTCGGAGCGGTGGAAGTGGCTTTGCAGCGACAGGGTCGAGCCCGGACTGACCATGATGCATTTGACCTGGAAGCGGTCACCGAGCGCCAGCCGCTCGTACCAGCCCCAGGGCCGGTGCACGCGCTGGTGGTTGATCACCTCCTCGCGGCCCGCCGCCTCGAACTTGGCCACCACGTCCTTGACGCCCTGCGCCTCGGCCTTGCTGGTCACCAGCACGGCGTCGCGCGTCGCCACCACCACCACGTCCTGCAGGCCGAGCACCGACACCGCCGCGCCGTCGCTGTAGGCGTAGCTGCCCTTGGCCTTCATGAAATGCACGTCGCCCTTGCCGGCATTGCCATCGCCATCGCGTTTCGCCGTCTCCCAAACCTCGGTCCAAGAGCCCAAATCGCTCCAGCCGGCATCGAGCGGCACGCAGCGGATGTTGGCCGCCTTCTCGATGATGGCATAGTCGAGCGAGATGCTCTCGGCCTTGGCGAAATGGGTTTCTGACAGGCGCAGGAAATCGAGGTCGCTCTTGCCGTTGGCGATGGCCTCGGCGCAGGCGGCCTTGACGCTGGGCACGAAGCGGTCGGCTGCCTCCAGCAAGGCGCGGGCGCTGAACAGGAAGATGCCGGCGTTCCAGTAGAATTTGCCGCTGTCGAGGTATTTCTGCGCCGTCTTGGCGTCGGGCTTCTCGACAAAGCGGCTTACGGACAGCGCCGCGCCCTCGCCCTTGGCGGCGGCCTCGATATAGCCGTAGCCGGTGTGCGGACGGTCCGGCTTGATGCCGAAGGTGACGATGGCGCCGGCCTCGGCTGCCGGGATGCCAGCGGCTATAGCTTTGGCGAAGGCGGCGGTGTCGGCGATGGCGTGGTCGGACGGCAACAGCAGCAGCAGCCGGTCCGCGTCCTCGCGGGCGGCCAGCAGCGCGCCGGTGATGGCGGCGGGCGCGGTGTTGCGGCCTATGGGCTCCAGCACGATGGCGGCGGGCGGCACGCCGATCTCGCGCATCTGCTCGGCGGCCAGAAAGCGGTGCGCGTCATTGGCGATGATGGTGGGCGGCCCGAACGCGCCGCCCTTCAGCCGCAGGCAGGTTTCCTGGAACAGGCTGTGATCGCCCAGCACCTTGAGAAACTGCTTGGGGTTGGCCTGGCGCGACAGCGGCCACAGCCGCTTGCCCGAGCCGCCGGACAGGATCAGCGGATGAACGAGCGGCGTTCCGGATGGGGGGCGCTTCTGCATGGGGCGTGGTCCGCGGCGGTTGCGACAGGCCGGGCTCCGGGGAGCCGGTCAGCGCAAGCGATAGCACGGCGCGGGGCAGAGGCAAGCGCGGCCGATTTTTCCCCCTCATCGCCTGGGAGAAGGGGAAAAAGAGGGCGGAGTTCCTGAATTGAGTTGTGCGGGCGCGCTACTGCGACAGCACCAGCTCCTGGCCCTTGATGTCGATGTGGCTCAGGCGGCGCAGGAACGACATGCCCAGCAGCGTCTGGAACAGCTTGCCCCGCTCGGCGACGAACGCCTCGACATCGCGCACCTCGATGTCGCCGATCTGCACCTTGTCGAGCAGGATCGGGGCGATCCTGGCCGTGCCGTTGGCGGTTTGCGATTCCATGGTGAAATCGGAATCGCTGAGGCGCAGGCCGATGTCGCGCGCATCCTCATAGGTCAGCGACACCCCGGTCGCCCCGGTGTCGACCACCACATTGATGCTGCGGCCGTTGACGTCCACCTGGGAGAAAAAGTGCCCATTGTCGGCCGCGTGCAGGTGCACTTCACCGCTGGTGGTGGCAAGTGTGACGTGTTCGTCCTGGGTATCGCTGGTGGAAGCCGGTTGCACAGTGCTCGACAGCAGCGTGTGCGTCAGCGAGCGGATGTCAGTGAAGTAGTAGACGCCGCCAAAGACGATGCCGCAGACGGCCAGCCAACCCGCAGCCTCGCGCAGAAAATTCTTTGCGCCCAGTGAAATCTGCATCGCCAAGGCCCGTCAAAAGCCGCGCCGGGGGCGTGAATTGCAGCGCCACCGCGCCCCGTTCAGCCGCGCAAGGTCAGAAAATCCCCAGAGAACTCATATGCCTTCAACCTGCTTAAGAAACTCATACCAAGCAGGCTCTGGTCGAGCACACCTGGCTTGGCGACCAGCGCTTCGACATTGCTGAGGCCGACCGGGCCGACCAGCACCGAGCGCAGTTTCACGGGCGCGGCAAAGGCCGAGCCGTTGGCGGTTTCCACCGGCACGGTGTAGCTGAGCCCGGCGAGATTGATGCCGATCTGCTCGGCGTCGGCGGGGCGCAGCACAATGGTGGTCGCGCCAGTATCGACAACCATCTGCACGGCCTCGCCATTGAGCAGCGCCCGGGCGACGAAATGCCCGCCCGGCTGGCGGCGCAGGCGCACCAGCCGCTCGGTTTCGACCGGCGCGGGCACAGTCAGCGTCGTGCCCTGGGGGGCGACGCGCGCGATCATGTCGGTGGCGATGACGGGCAGGTCCTCGCGGTAGATATACAAGGCGGCGACGGCGGCGGCGATGCCGGTCCACACCATGAGGTCGCGGGCGACGAGCCCGAAGCGGCCCTGGTAGCGGCGCAGCAGCGGCGCGGCCACGACGATCGCCAGCGCCAGCGCGAAGGCGGCGGCTGCCAGCTCGGCGGTGGAAAAGCCGAGCACCAGCCCGCCGTCCGAGCGCAGCACGATGGCGATGGCCGCCAGCACCAGCAGCACGAGGGCGACCCAGCCTGCCAAATCAGTCTCCCTGCCGGGCCGCCGCAGCGCTCAACCGCGCCGGCAAGCCAGCCATGATGTCCTTGCGCGCCTGTTCGCTGAGGCTGCCCCAGCGGGCGATCTCGTCAAGCGAACGCCCGCAGCCCTCGCACAGCCCTGTGGCGTGATCGAGACGGCAGATGTCTATGCAGGGTGTGGAGACCGGCGGCATGGTGGGCATCCATCCGGCAATGGCGGGGGCGGATCAAGCGAAAACCGGGGCGACCACATCCAGCAGCAGCGTCAGCCCAGCCATGACAAGCAGCGTCAGGCTGATGGCGATGGCCTGGGAAACGATCATCAGGCCAATCGCCTTGATGGCAGAAATCGACCAGAGCCGCTTGGTGACCCGCACGGCATAGGTGAGCGACCAGGCCAAGACCGCGAGGTAGATGACCGGGCCGGCCAGGGCGCCGGCCATTTGCGCGCCGGTCATGGCCTCGCTGTAGGGCCGGTTGAAATAGGCGAACGGAATGATGCCCAGCGCCAGCAGCGGGGCATAGAAGCCGTTGGCCAGGCACGCGCATTTGATGAAGCGCTGCACCGGCAGCCGGGTTCCCACGAAGCGGCTGAACAGGCTGTAGCCGACGGGAATGGAGATGACGTAGCCGAGGGTGATCTGGATGGCCGTCATCCAGTCGCGCACATGCGGGTAGACGGCGGCGGCCTGGGCGGTCATCAGCGAGGTGGGCGCGCTGTTGACCCAGAGGGTGTTCGACAGGCCCAGCACGGCGAGCATGAAGGCGGTGCCAATGGCCAGGAACGAGGCATGGCTGGTGTAGTCGGGCCGGTCGGTCAGGGCCAGCGTCCGCTCGGTGGGCGAGCGCAGGATGGCCAGAAAGGTGCTGAGATACATCAGCCCCTCGGGCAGGCTGAGGATGTCCCTGGCCATGACGCGCCAGATGCCCGGCTCCCCGGCGAGCTGCGGATCGGTTTGCGTCATGCCTTCCCCCTCCCTCATACGCGGTTACCCGCATAGCCCGGGCGCGATGCGGGATCAACGGCGGGTGCAGAGAGTTCTGGGGCTCAGGCGGCGGGCTGCGAGGCGGCTTCGGCGGGGCGGCGGCGCAGGCTGCGCACCAGGCGGGCGGACGGCTTTTCTGGCGCTGCCGGCGCGGCGGGCAACTCGGCGCGCCTGGCGGGACGCAGCACCCGCTCGGCCGGCATCAGCACCACGGCCTCGGTGCCCTTGCGCAGTTCGCTGGTGAGCTCGAAGACGCCGCCATGCAACTCGACCAGGCTCTTGACGATGGGCAGCCCCAGGCCAGTTCCGCCCTCGGCCGAGTGGTAGGCCAGCGAGCCCTGGCCGAAGGCCTGCATGACGCGCGGCAGCTCCTCCTTGGGGATGCCCGGCCCGGTGTCGCGCACCGAGAACATCTGCCCGCCGCCGCGCGCGCCCGACACGGTGAGGGTGACGGTGCCGCCCGGCGGGGTGAACTTGATGGCGTTGGAGAGCAGGTTGAGCGCGATCTGGCGCAGCGACTTGGCGTCGGCGAACAGCGAGGGCAAAGCGGGGTCGAACGCCTCGACGATTTTCAACTGCTTGCCTTCGGCCCTGAGCTGCAACAGCTTGTGGCAGTCGGCCACCACCGCGGCGAGGTTCAGAACCTCCGGGTGCAGCTCATGTTTGCCCGCCTCGATGCGCGAGAGATCGAGAATGTCGTTGATCACATTGAGCAGGTGCTGGCCGCTGGTGTGGATGTTGGCGGCATATTCCTTGTAAATCTTGTTGTTCAGCGGCCCCATCATCTCCGTCATCGTCACCTCCGAGAAGCCGAGGATGGCATTGAGCGGCGTGCGCAGCTCGTGGCTGATATTGGCCAGGAAGCGCGACTTGGCGAGGTTGTCGGCTTCCGCCCGCCGCCTCGCCTCGTCCGAGATCGACTTGGCGACCTCAAGCTGGGCGATCAGCATGTCTTTTTCCGCGCGCAGCTCCAGCAGCGCGACCACGGTGGCGTTGAGCCCCTTGGCCAGGAATATGAAATAGATGTGGATGCCTACCGCCATCGCCGCCAGCGCCCAGTAGAACGGCTCATGCTGCGCGGCAAAGCGCGCCACCAGCGCCAGCGTCATCGGCACGGTGCCGGCATAGACGATGGACATGACGGTCGAGGCGAACAGCAGCCGCAACGTCAGGACGACGATCAGCGAGGCAAAGATGAAGATGTGCGCCGAATGGTCCACCGGGCTGAAGCCGACCAGCGCCACGCCGGCCCAGGCAAAGCCGTAGAGCAGCTCGGCCTGGAGCAGCAGCCGCCGCCAGGCTGGCACATCGCAGCCGGCTTTCGGCTCGGCGGCGAAACTGCTGCACAGCTTGATCAGCAGCGCCCGCGCGCCGAGCAGGGCGGCCAGCCAGATCACCGGCTCGCGCGGCTCGGCCCAGTACATGGAGGCCAGCGCGATGATGACGGCCAGCAGCGGAATGGTCAGCGTCGCGCCAAGCTCGTTGGTCGCGAACATGTGCAGCAGCTCGTAATCGAATTCCGGCTTTCCGCGCGGATCCTGGGTGAACCTTTGGCGGGCCAGCCGCGCGCTCTCTGCGCCATGGGCCGGGCCCGCCCGGCGGCGCTCGATGAACGGGGCGCTGGTGGGCGCGGTTGACATGGATCGCGAAACCCGGATCGGATAGGGGCAGCAGGCCCCGGCGGCAGGATGCAGGCGAGGTGCTGGTTGTCATATCCTTAACAAGAAACACTAAAAAAGTGTTTACAATAAGCAATTTAGCTCCGTTTGATGATGCTCCGATGCAGAATAATAGGGGCAAATGACGGATAATGCGCAGGATCGGCTGGTGGCGCGCATCCGGGCGTGCCGGTTGTGCCGCGATGCGCCAACGGCAAAACCGCTGCCGCACGAGCCGCGCCCGGTGCTGCGGGTGAGCCTAACGGCGCGGATCGCCATCTGCGGGCAGGCGCCGGGCGCGCGCGTCCATGCCTCGGGCGTGCCGTTCACCGATCCCTCGGGCGACCGGCTGCGGGCCTGGATGGGGGTGGACACGGAGGCGTTCTACGATGCCGCCCGCATCGCCATCGTGCCGATGGGCTTCTGCTTTCCGGGCAACGACGCCAAGGGCGGCGACCTGCCGCCGCGCAAGGAATGCGCGCCGCTGTGGCGGGCGGAGGTGTTTGGCACGCTGAGGCGGCTGCAACTCGTGCTGCTGGTGGGGAACTATGCGCAAGCCTGGCACCTGCCGCGCGAGGCCACGGCGGGCGGGCTCACGGGCACGGTGGCGAACTGGCGGGCCATATTGGCCGCCCGCTCGCATCCCACCTACCTGCCGCTCCCCCACCCCTCCTGGCGCAACTCCGGCTGGCTGAAGGCCCACCCCTGGTTCGAGGCGGAGCTGTTGCCAGAACTGCGCCGCCTCGTGCAGGCGGCGCTTTAGCCTACTTCTGCACCCAAACTTCGACGCGGCGGTTCTTGGCCTTGGCGGCGGCGGCGCTGGCGGGCGAGCCGGTGTCGTTGCAGGTGACGGGGGCGAGGTAAGACAGCGGGATGATGTTCTTGCGCACGATCTTCAGGCCGAGCTTGCCGAGCTCCGCCGCCACCCGCTCGGCGCGGCTCTGCGACAAATGCTGGTTGGCGGCCCAATCGCCGTCGGCATCGGCAAAGCCGACGACGTAGACGTTGGCGGCGGGCACCGACTGCGAGGCGACGTAGTTGGCCAGCCGCCCGATGTCCTGCTG
>Ga0209069_10001102_pt1 | contig 13449 bp, 11 predicted proteins | sample Str013_2_FD_187202 | JGI IMG/M metagenome (GOLD analysis project Ga0209069, IMG submission 187202) | Freshwater sediment microbial communities in response to fracking from Pennsylvania, USA - Straight Creek_MetaG_SC_2013 (SPAdes) (version 2) | ecosystem: Environmental > Aquatic > Freshwater >...
GAACGGCGCTATTATCCCGTGCGGGAACAGCAAACGACCGTTGCCGGAATCAGAACAACACCTGCCGCCAACATCTACATCGCAATCGGCGAGACTGAAAGCGACGGGGCGCGATCCGTGCGGATCTATTATCACCCGCTCGCGCTCTGGATCTGGCTCGGTGGATTTACGATGGCGCTTGGCGGTTTCGTATCGCTAGCGGACAGGCGCTTGCGCGTAGGCGCGCCCCAACCGGCTCGCCGTAGGGCGCCAATCATGCCGGCGCTTGTGGAGAAGCCGGCATGATGCAATGGAGATTTTTCGTCCCGCTCATCGTCTTCGCCGGAATTTGCGGCGGTCTCGGTCTCAGCCTCCGAAACGACCCATCGAAACTCCCATCGATGCTGATGGATAAGCGCGTCCCCGATTTTGCTCTTGCAGGGGTCGAGACGGGCAAGCCCGGTCTCTCAAGCGCCGATCTCGGAAAGAAAGTTGTGCTTATCAACGTTTTCGCATCTTGGTGCGGAAGTTGTCAGATCGAGCACCCGACGTTGATGAGCCTAGCCGGTAATTCGGACGTAACGCTCTATGGAATCGATTGGAAGGACGAGCCGAGAAAAGGCGCTCTCTGGCTCTCACGCTTTCAAAACCCTTACCGTCTCGCAGGTGACGACCGCTCGGGGCGCGTGGCCATCGACTTTGGCGTTACCGGAGTGCCGGAGACATTTGTGATCGATCCGTCGGGCCGTATCCGCTACCGCCATGCCGGGCCAATAACGCCTGAAGTCTGGAGCGAAATCTTCGAACCGATCATCGCTAAGATCAAATCGGAGCCGCAATCTTGACCGGGAAAACGCTCCTCACCGCAATAGTTCTAATAGCGATCGTTTGTTTTTCGGGACAGGCCGGCGCGGTCAATCCAGGCGAGATGCTGAAAGACCCGGCGCTCGAAATCCGCGCGCGAAAGCTGAGCCAGGGTCTTCGCTGCGTGGTTTGCCAAAACCAATCCATCGACGATTCAAACGCGCCCTTGGCGCAAGACCTTCGCATTTTGCTTCGAGAGCGAATCTCGGCGGGCGATACGGATAGCCAAGCGGTAGGATTTCTCGTCGCCCGTTACGGCAATTTCGTGCTGCTGAACCCGCCGCTCCACGCAAATACCATCGCGTTGTGGGCAGGCCCCGCCATCGTCTTGCTGATCGCGGGCCTGAGCTTCGGCTTCTATCTACGGAGGCGAGAAGACGCGGAGAGGGATAGGCCGGAGCGATTCACGAGCGAAGACGAAAGACGGCTGGAAGAGCTTTTACAGAAGGAAATAGCGCCATGACACTTTGGATTGTGCTGACCGTAATGACTTCCGCGGCGGCGGTCCTCGTCTCCGCGCCTTTCCTGAGACGGCTTGACGAGAGACGCGCGGCGCAATCGTCGGGCGTCGAGGTGTACCGCGATCAATTGCGCGAAATCGAGCGGGAAGAGGCGGCGGGGCTCATCGAAAATGCTCAGGCGGCGTTGGCGGCTGGCGAAATCAAGCGGCGCATGCTTGCCGCCGATAGGACCGCGCTGGCCGAGCGCCCGGCCCAACCGCTGTCTCCCAGCTTTGCCATTATGACCGTCGCGGGCTTTGTCGTTTTCGGTTCGGTTACCCTTTACGCCACCTTGGGACGGCCCGATCTTCCGGCATCGGTCCCTGCGGCGATGGCTATCGCTCAATCGAAAAAAGCCTTGACGGCCGGTCCCGAGAATATCGCCGATGCAACGGCAAAGACTTCCGAAGCTCCAGCCATCGCTTCGGTCGACGATATGATTTCCAGACTCGTTCAACGGCTCAACAAAACTCCAGGCGACGCCGAGGGCTGGCGCATGCTGGGCTGGTCCTATTTCCATACCGATCGGTATGACGAGGCGGTCAAAGCCTACGCCAAGGCTGCGGAGCTTCGGCCAGACGATGCTGCGTTCCAAGCGTCTTATGGGGAAGCCATCGTTCGTGCGTCGGATGAGAAGGTAACGCCGGAGGCCAAGGCAGCTTTCGATAAGGCGCTGAAGCTCGACCCGAAGGAGCCGAGGGCGCGCTTTTTCGCTGGGTTGGTTCTGGAGCAGCAGGGCGACAAGACAGCCGCTCTGGAAAGTTGGGTCGCGCTGCTGAAGGATGCCGGTCCGAGCGACGATTGGGCGCCCGATTTGAGACAGCGCGCCGCAGATCTCGGCAAGGAAATAAAGGCAAGCCTCAGCCCGCAATTGGCGAGCGACGTCGCCGCCCTTTCTCGGGTGCCCACGACGCAGAACGCAGAGCGCGGACCCACTTCAGCCGATGTCCAAGCGGCCGCCTCGATGTCCGAGGAAGACCGTAATGCGATGGTGCGCCGGATGGTGGATGGCTTGGCGAACCGGCTCACGCAGTCTCCTCAAGATGCCGAAGGCTGGATCAAGCTTATTCGCGCCCGCATGGTTCTGAAGGAGCCGGAAGCGGCAAAAGAGGCCTTGAAACAAGCGATGCTTGCCTTTACCGGGGTCAATGACGAGCAAGCGCGTGTCATCGCGGCGGCGCGTGAATTGGGCATAACGCAATAAGCGCTCCGTTTATGCGTTATCGGAGCACTTGAACTAACGCCACATTACCTGACGCGGTGGCAATGTCGGCGGCTTTCTCGCGCTTTTTATTGCGAAGGCTCTTATCTGCCCCGGCGGTGAGCAGCGCGCGGACTGCGTCGGCTTGGCCTTCGCTTGCGGCCATCATAAGGGCCGTGTTCCCGAAATTGTTGCGCGCATCCAATTTTGCGCCGGCGCCGATAAGCGTTTGGATAACGGACGCAGAGCCGAGCCTCGCGGCAAGCATCAGCGGCGTGTTGCCTGCGGCTGTCGCTTGTTCGGCGCTGGCTCCATGAGCGAGCAAACGCAGGGCTGCGTTCGCATGACCTTGTTCGAGGGCGCGCAGCAGGGGCGTCACGCCGTTCTTATCCGCGGAGGCCATGCCGGCTCCTCGCTGAATAAGGGCGTCGAGCACCTCGATATTTTCATGGTCCGCCGCAAACCAAAGTGGAGTGCGGCCAGCGCTATCGGCATTGCCGATTAAGGCGCCGTGCTCGACGAGCGCCTTGAGCACTCCCGGTCCGCAGGAGCGGCTGACGATAAAGAGGGGAGTGCCCTCTCCCTCCTCGCCTGCATTTGCGTTCGCTCCCTTTGCGAGCAGCGCCGCCACTGTCGGTTCGCTGCAATGGCGAAGGGCGAGGGTCAGCGCGGAGGCGCCATCGGCGCGGCGGGCGTTGACGTCCGCCCGCTTGGCAGCGAGCCGGCCGGCAATGCCATCACGGCCATTCGAAGCGGCAAGCATAAGCGGCGTTTCATGTGCGTTATTGATGGCGTTGACGTTAGCGCCAGCCGCAAGAAGCGTATCGACGATTTCAGCCTGCCCGGCGGCGGCGGCGAGGGCGAGGGCTCCATTGCCGTTTTCGTCGCGGGCGTCGAGCGATACTCGCTTCTCGATCAGAGCGTTTACGGCTGGTAAATTACCGCGCCGCGCCGCGTCGATCAAAGCTAGCGAGGCGGCGGCCGTGGAGGAGGGAATGGCTACGGCCGGGGACGAAGGAGCGACGTTCGCGTTCCAGCCAGACAAATCTTGCGGCGGAGCGGCATGCGTCCCTGTGATTTGCGCCAAAAGAACCGCGGCGTCCGGATGCCCCTTTTCAATGGCGCGCTTAGCCCAAGTCTCAGCCGCCTTTAAGTCGACCGGCGTGCCTCGCCCGGTGAGATACATCGTCGCCAGGTTATATTCAGCCTTGGCATGCCCGCTCGTTGCCGCTTGCCGCATCCAGTAAAAGGCGACAGCATCGTCTTGAGCGACGCCCTTGCCCATTCTGTACAACGCCGCGAGCCGGTATTGCGCGTCGGCGTCTCCTTTTTTGGCCTGCCGTTCGAGAAGGGCGGCGGCTTCTTGGAATTCTCCGGCCCGCACTGAGGATTGAACGGCGCTTTCGGATGTCCGTCCCTGTGCCCACGCAATCTCAAAAGCTGGGGACGCAATCAGCGTCAGGGCGGAGACTGCGACGAAAGCACGCAAGCACTTAGCTTGTGCCATATTTCGTTTCAATTTCAACTCCCATCGATTTTAAAAAATTCGTGGGCAGGATACCGCCGGCGCAGACGATAACGGCATCGTTTTTCAGCCGCCGCTTTTTGCTCTGCCAGTCAAGATCGACATGATCGTGACCAATCTGCAAGACCTGAGACTCAAGCATGATCTTGAGACGGCCCGATTGTGTGGCCTGATCGAGGCGCTGACGGTTTTTTGGTTTCGCCCGCGAAAAAGCTCCAGACCGGTAAGAGAGCGTGACCGTCGCATCCGTTTCCATGGCTATGCTGCCCGCGGCTTCGAGCGCGCTATCGCCCCCGCCGACCACCAGGACATGCTGACCGGCATATTGTTTGGGATCGACGAGGCGATACACGACTTTGGCCTGTTCCTCGCCAGGAACGTCGAGACGCCTCGGCGTGCCGCGCCGGCCGATTGCCAGAAGCACCGCATGCGACCGGTAAACGCCGCGCGTTGTCTTAACCTCGAAATTCGTTCCGATCCTATTCACGCTTTCGACGCGCTCGCCATAACGGATCTTAAGGCGCGTTTCCCGAACGATTTTTTCCCAAAACGACAGAAGTTCCTCTTTCCTGATTTCGGTGAATTTGATCTTGCCTATGATTGGCAATTCAGCCGGCTGAGTCATGACGAGCTTCTGCCGCGGAAAGTGAGCCACCGCTCCGCCGAGAGTGTCCTGCTCTATCGTCACGTATCGAAGCTTATGATGTACCGCCCCGAGACTTGCCGAGATTCCCGCCGGACCGCCCCCAACGATGATAACATCGAGAATGCCGGGCTGGCCTAAGCCGCCAAGCTTGCGGACGCTCTCCATCGCCTGTTTGCCTTGCTCTACCGCGTTCCGGATAAGACCCATGCCGCCGAGTTCGCCCGCGATAAAAAGACCCGGAACATTGGTCTGGAAATCCTCGCCGACATGGGGAAGATCCACCCCTCGCGTCTCGGTGCCGAAGACAAGCGTAATGGCGTCATAGGGGCAAGCCACGCGGCAGGCGCCATGTCCGATGCATTCGGAGGGCGAAATGAGTTCGGCCTTGCCATTGACGAGACCTATAATATCGCCTTCCGGGCAAGCGCCCACGCAGGCGCCGCATCCGAGGCATTTGGACGGGTCGATTTTCGGATGAAGCGACGCAGGCTCATTTAGACCCGCTTTTACCGCCTCGTCGCGTATGAGGAGAATTCGCGCTCCTCTGCGCTTGCGAATAACGATGTAGAGCAGCCAAATCGCGAGAAGCGGTACGGCATAGACAAACGCAATGTCGTTGACTTGCATTGGATGGAGAAGGTTCCTGCTGGATTTGAATTAAATTAGCACGGCGCAAGCCTGTCTTCCAGGCAGCTCCGCGCTTCCTCCCCAGACCCATTTTCAACCCGGCGTTGAAACGCCTAGCTTCATGCACACCCAGAAATACAACGGGTTCAAATTGCCATTATTCCAACTCTTCGTCATGTTTCTGTAAAGGACACGTCATCCCTATGATGTTCTTTTGGAGCGATTGGGTTTTGCCACAAAAGAGCCGGTTTTATACCTCGCTGTTCGGGCGCTAGCACATTGGCGCACCCACCCAATGCCTGCGACATCTGGGCCTAAACCCGTCATGCGCATGATAAATTAAAGGTGGGAAACCATGTCGAATCGATCGGCTCTCGAATTGCGGCGTGCGCCAAATGCTCCGGTTCAGCGAAATCTGCCTGTTCCCTACTCGCGTGCGGGCGTCCCCAAAAAAAAGCGCATATCGAGCCGCTTTTCCCATTATTTCGCGAGGCCATTGCTCGATATTGGGCCGCTTGTATTTGCGACGGCCGTCGCGTGCATTCTCGCCGCCGGATGGGTGACGCGAGACGAGGGATACATAACCGCTGCGTCCGGCCTCGGCTATTGGCTCGGGATTATCGGCAGCCTCCTAATGCTGCTCCTGCTGCTTTATCCGTTGCGGAAACGCGCGAAATTCCTCCGCGGACTGGGACGAGTGCCGAGCTGGTTTCGCTCGCACATGTTTCTCGGCATTGTCGGGCCTTCGCTCATCCTGTTTCACGCAAATTTTCGCGCCGGTTCCTTGAACAGTTCCGTCGCCCTCTTCTTCATGCTGATAATCGTCGCGAGCGGAATAATCGGACGTTATCTCTACGCAAAGGTCCATATGGGGCTTTACGGGACCAAGGCGGAAATTCAGCGTATTTTGGCCGACGCCGATCTTATGAAGCGCGTGCTCGGCGATGACTTCGCGGGGGCAGACCGCCTCTTAAATGAACTTGGCGAGTTCGAACGCCGCGTTCTTGTCCGGCATCCCGGCATTCTCTCAAGCCTATGGGCATTTGTAGCGCTTGGACAACGATGGCGCAGCCTTCGCGGGCGGATATTGCTAGAGGCCAAGGCCGCAATAGAAGCCGAAGGCCGGCGGCGCGCTTTGGGATGGGGCCAGCGCCACAAAAAGCTCAAGCTGGTCAAGAAACATCTCACGCTCTATTTCGCTGCAGTGAATAAAGCGGCGCGGTTCGGCGTCTACGAGCGGATCTTCGCCATGTGGCACGTGCTTCACATGCCGCTTTTCTTTCTTCTCGTGCTCACCACGATCCTGCATGTGATCGCGGTTCACCTTTATTAGAGATTAGGCGGCAGGATTGGGAACACGGCTCTTACTCCGTCTATCGGTGATCGCATTCGTCGCTTTCACGACGATCTGGGCGGCTTGGGGTCAAAGTCTTTTCGAGAAACTTGTGATGCCTGGCGCTCTCGTCGAAGGCCACGCGAAGCTCGAAAAGGACTGCATGAATTGCCACAAGCCTTTCACGAAATCCTCGCAATCGAGCCTCTGCCTCGACTGCCATAAGGACATCGCGCACGATCAGCAGCTTGGCCGGGGCTTTCATGGAAAGCGGCCGGACGTTGCAAAAGCGGATTGCAGCCGGTGCCATACCGACCACAAGGGGCGCGCCGCCGATATCCTTCAGTTAGATAAGGAAACGTTCAATCACCTCTTCACGAATTTCCAGCTAACCGGCGGACACAAATCCGTGGCCTGCGAAAGCTGTCATGCACAGGGCGTTAAATTCCGCAAAGCGCCCGGCCGTTGCGTCGATTGTCATAAAGCCAAAGATCCGCATAAAGGCGGGCTCGGCGATGAGTGCCAGAGCTGCCACAGCGAGGAGAGCTGGAACCGCGTTCGCACCTTCGACCACTCCAAAACGCGCTTTCCGCTTATTGGCGCTCACGCCCAAACGGCATGCACGGCATGTCACGCCAATGAGAAATACAAAGGCGTTCCGACAACTTGCAATTCATGTCATCAACTCCAAGACGTTCATCAAGGCCGCTATGGCGCGAAATGCGACACCTGTCATCAGCCTGTCAAATGGAAGACAGTCCGTTTCGATCACACGAAAGCTACGAAATTTCCGCTCAGAGGACGGCACGCAAACGTCCGCTGTGACGGTTGCCATACCGGCGACCTCTACAAGGACAAACTCGGAACCGCCTGCGTCTCCTGTCATAAGAAAGACGACGCTCATAAGGGGCAGCTTGGCGCTAACTGCCAGCAATGCCACAACGAGAATGGCTGGCGGCTGAAAGGCGCTTACGACCACGATCTCACACACTTCCCCCTTCTCGGGCAACACGCGATCGTGCCTTGCGAAGAGTGCCACAAGACTTCGTCTTTCAAGGATGCCCCCATGGCATGCGCGAGTTGCCATCGCGATACCCATCATGAAGGCCGCTTGGGAAGCAATTGCGCCTTGTGTCATACGCCAAATGCTTGGGCGCGCTGGCAGTTTAATCACAACAAACAAACAAGTTTTCAACTGACTGGCGCGCATGCGGGATTGACTTGCGAGGCCTGTCACCGGGAAAAAAAGATTACAAAGATTTCTCTCCCTGGAACGTGCTTCTCTTGCCACGCCAGCGATGACGCCCATCAGGGGAATTTCGGGAGAGCTTGCGAGACATGCCACAATACTAGGTCGTTCAAGTGAGGATAAACGTCACCATGCGGACATCGTGTCATAATTTGGCCGCAGGTTCCGCCGGCCGGCGAAGATACTTGGCCGCGCCGCGGATTAATTTTTGCGATAGGCCGTTATCCATTGACCCTAGGGAGATGGAAAGGTGAAGAAAGACCCTCACTCCCTGATGGTGGAATTGCTGCCCCGCTTGCGCCGGTTCGCTTATGCGTTATCCGGAGACATGGATAGGGGAGACGATCTCGTGCAGGAAACATGCGCGCGAGCGCTTTTGCGGCTGGATCAATGGGAACCGGGGACAAGGCTCGATAGCTGGATGTTTAGAATTGCTCAGAACATATGGCTCGACCAGCGCCGCTCGCAAAAAGTGCGGGGAGAAGTTGTCGATATCGAGGAGGCTTACGATCTCCCCGGCGAAGACGGCCGCAACGTGGTCGAGGGACGCCTAACCCTCAATGAGGTTTCCAAAGGGATCGCTCAACTTTCAGGCGATCAGCAGGTTCTAATTGCACTCGTTTGTGTCGATGGCCTCTCTTACAAGGAGGCCGCCGATATATTGGATGTACCTATTGGCACTGTCATGAGCCGGTTGGCTCGCGCCAGGAGCGCACTTTATGACATGACCCGCGCGAAAAGCAAAAATGCATCGCTCGTCGAGCTGGAGAATCGCCGTGGCCGTAATAAAAGATGAAATATTGATGTCTTACGCCGATGGTTTGCTCGACCCGCAAACCCGCGCGGAAATTGAAGCCGTATTACACTCGAACCCGGATTGCAGACAGCGCCTTGAAGTTTTCCAAACGATCGGAGCCTCGCTTGCCCCCCTTTACGAGGAGCCCGTGCATCTGCCGGCTCCCGATTATCTGGTCAATCTTATTCTGAACGATCGGGCGGAAAAGCTGTCGAGTTCCGGTTCAGCCGTAAAGAAAACGATCCTCTCCAGATTGGCCAGCAAGCTCAGTCTCAATGCTCCCTGCATGCAAGGCGCATTCGCTTCGGCGGCAATTCTGATTGCCGGAGTGGGCGCAGGGTGGCTCTTGCGGAGCGCGGGCGGCGCGCCGGCCAGCCATGAAGCAGGCCTTGTTGAATTTGAGCATGGGAACATTTTGGCTGGCGGCGCACTTCAGCGGGTCCTTGAAACTTTGCCGAGCGGGCAAGAGGCGGCGTTTGGCGCGGCCGGCAATGCCATCACGATGCGCGCCACATTGACCTTCAAACGCAAGGACCAGACCTATTGCCGGGAATATGAGATCTCGGCGCCAAGGGATGGGGAATTCGCCGGACTTGGGTGCCGCGACCGGAGCGGGAAATGGGCTCTGCGCGTCCATATGCCCACGAAAGACCCACTTGCGCCGGGAGATTACACCGCTCCCGCAGGAGGAGGACAAGAATCTGCGCTCGAAAAAATCGTGGATCGAATGATCGATGGCGACGCGCTTGGCCGGAAAGCGGAAGCTGCCGTGATCGGCAATGACTGGCGATAGCATTTCCAGTCATTGGCGCAAGGCTTATTTTTCCGCGCTGGCGACGGTTTGGACCGGGGGAACGCAAGCCGTTGGCGCCAGCAGCAAGCCACGTCCATAGACCGGATCCCTGCCAGATTCGCCGAGATCGAGAACGGGAATGCCGTCGAGAATCTCCTCTTTGCGCCGCTGAAGCTGCTCTCTTGGCAGGACCGAAAGAATTGCGGTGACATGAGGGGCGGCAAACGACGTACCCGTGTGATAGCCTTCGCGCGCGCCTGGAACGGCAGACCATATGTCGACGCCTGGCGCCGCTACATCGATATGCTCGCCCCTATTAGCGTACCGGTAGTTCCGCAATTCATTTGTGACCGCAGTCACTGCCACCACCTGAGGGTAGGCGGCCGGATAGCTTGGCTCCGCTGTCGGCCCTTCGTTCCCAGCTGCGGCGACGAACACAACTCCGTTCGAACTCATCTTCTCAATGGACTCTTCGACAAGGTTATCGCGCGGGCCGGAGAAGCTCATATTGATGATTTGCGCGTCTGAAGCTTTCATCCAATCGAGCGCCTTTAAAAGGCTCACGGTATCGGTCGCCATCCGTCCGCCCTCATCGATGAAGAAAATGCTTGCGGCATAGAACTCCGCGTCCGGAATGAGCCCTGGCGTACCGCTATCGGAATTGCCGGCCAGAACGGATAGCACACCCGTTCCGTGCCAATCCGGGGCGGCTGGACGATTTACCGGCTCGAACCTGTTTCTATGAATGTTGCGGCCCCTGAACGCGGGATGGTCCATATCGAACCCGGTGTCGATAACCCCAACCCGTAATCCCCTCGCACAGGAACTCAGACGATCTTGCCATTTGATAATCTTGCGGTCGAAACACCGGTCTTCTGCGCATTGAGGTGCGCCTGGCGGCGAAAGCGGCTCGCTTTTCTTGGGAGCACCCAGCTCATCTCTCATCGCGGCGCGATACAGACGGTAGATTTTATTAAGTTCGAACCTTTGGCCGGGTAATTCGTTGCTCAAAAGTTCCTGCGCCCGGATGGCGTCAATTCCGGGCGGGACGGCAAGACGAACGACCTGGGCTCCGTATCGCGGGACTTGAGTCGATGAATCGACGGTGAATCCAAGAGCCTTGGCGCGCTCGACCGATGCCGGATCCAGGCCGAGCGCTAGAACTTCCGAGGGCGAAAATGACAGCGTCCCGATCGCAAACCTCGTTTTGGTAACGACCGTTGTCCCTTTGGGATGCTCGGCGGCGATCGATCGCTGATAATGCGTTTGAATCGGCCTTACCGCTCTTTCAAGAGCTTCGTACGATTTCCCAGAACGCAAATCTTCTCGATTGAGGGCCTGAAGATGAAAGTTCTCTAATTGACGGCGGCCATCCCGTTCATTGCGAAGGCCGATGGCGCTCAGCCCGCCGGTTCCGCGCTCAGAATGGGAAGATTGATGACTGTGGATCCCTTCGACTCCCCTTGCTTCATGCGATTCAATCGGCACGCGGAGTTGCAGCATATTTCTGGCGGCGTCATAGCTAACCGCGCCCCTGTTCAACGATCCCTGCTCCGAGCCGCCGGAGGATCGCACAACGACGCCGGAGTCGGTATCGTCGTTGTCGCGATGCCCGCCGCCGCCCTCTCCACCACCGTTGTTTCCGGCGCCGCCACTTCCGCCACTCGCGCCGGCAGCGCCCCCGGCGCTCTCTCCTGCCGCGGGCTGCTCTCTGGCGGTCCTCGTCCCTGTCTCTATTTCACGCTCAAGCGCGTGCGCCTGCGGCATGAATTGTATGCAATGTAATTGCAAGCAGAGACCTAAATCTCTCCGCGCGATTCCAAGATCGGCCCCCGGCATAAACAGTCCGGCGGTAAACGCTAGCACCGCATGGCGGCTTCTCATCTTCCATGCTCGAGGCGAATGTTGCGGCATTAGTGGAACCCGATGCGAGACGAATTACCCAGCAACTTTACAACGCGAGATTTTACTCCGTATTCCGCTTTCGTGGCTAATTTGGGAATAAGCCCGAAAAGCCTCCGTTGTTTATTCAAGTCACTCGATTGGACGAGGGGCAATCTATGTCTGGGCTCGACGCTATGGGCTGACGCTTAACTGCAGGTGGGGTTCGAGAGGCTCCATTTTCGACCTAAAAAATAACTCTGCGCCACGGGAACGGTCTTCGCCGCTCCCGATAATACAGCTTTGCCTCTTTAAGGGGTAGTTGCGGGAGCGATGGCACATATGCGTAAACGGGCTTGGTTCCTTGGCGGTATCCTAACGCTGACGCTTGCGCTGTTCGCAATTTCGGTGTCGGCGCAGCAAGGCGGCTCCAGCCATTTCGACCATTTTCGAACCGGCTTTCCGCTAACCGGCGGCCATTTGAACGTCGAGTGCGTAAGCTGTCACATTAACGGCCGCTTACAAGGCACGCCCAGAGCTTGCGCAGCTTGCCATAACGGCTCGATCGCGCCCGGGAAACCCGCCGGTCACATGAAGACCGGACAGCCTTGCGAAACCTGCCACACCAACTTTGTGAGCTTCGCGGGCGCGGTGTTCAACCATGCCGGTGTTGTTTCAGGTTGCGCGGCCTGCCACAACGCAGCTGCTGGCACTGGAAAACCGGCCAACCACATAGCCACGACCGCCCCTTGCGAGACTTGTCACAAAAACACCTTGACCTTTGCGGGCGCCGGATTCAACCACGCCGGCATAACGGGCGGATGCGCCTCCTGCCACAATGGCGCGACAGCCACCGGCAAACCAACGAACCACATCGCGACAACCGCGCCTTGCGAGAGCTGCCACAAGAGCTTTACCAGCTTTTTGGGCGCCGGCTTCGATCATACAGGCATCACGACGGGTTGTGTGTCCTGCCATAATGGGACGACGGCGCTCGGAAAGCCGGCGAACCACATTCCAACGGCGCAGCCCTGCGAGCTTTGCCATACGAGCACGGTCGCGTTCGGTCCCGGCACGCCGATGAACCACGCCGGCATCAGCTCGGGCTGCGCGACGTGCCATAACGGCACACTCGCCCTAGGTAAGCCCGCCAATCACATCGCGACAACCGCGCCTTGCGAGAGCTGCCACAAGAGCTTTACCAGCTTTTTGGGCGCCGGCTTCGACCACACGGGCATCACAACGGGTTGCGCCTCCTGCCACAATGGAACGGCCGCACTCGGCAAGCCAGCCAACCACATTCCGACCACCCAGCCTTGCGAACTCTGCCATACGAGCACTGTCGCATTCGGTCCAGGCACGCCGATGAACCATACCGGCATCAGCTCCGGCTGCGCGACGTGCCACAACGGCACGCTCGCCCTCGGTAAGCCCGCCAATCACGTCGCGACAACCGCCCCTTGCGAGAGTTGCCATAAGAGCTTTACCAGCTTTTTGGGCGCCGGCTTCGACCACACGGGCATCACAACGGGTTGCGCCTCCTGCCACAACGGAACGGCCGCGCTCGGCAAGCCAGCCAACCACATTCCGACCACCCAGCCTTGCGAACTCTGCCATAAGAGCACGACGGCGTTCGGGCCAGGCACGCCGATGAATCACGCCGGCATCAGCTCCGGCTGCGCGACCTGTCATAACGGTACGCTCGCGCTCGGAAAGTCCGCCAATCACATCGCGACAACCGCGCCATGCGAGAGCTGTCACACAAGTTTCGTGAGCTTTACGGGCGCCGCGTTCAATCACACTGGCATCACCACCGGCTGCGCCACCTGCCATAATGGGACGACTGCGCTCGGCAAGCCTGCGAACCACATTCCCACAACTCAGCCTTGCGAGCTTTGCCATAAGAGCACGACAGCGTTCGGCCCAGGCACGCCGATGAATCACACCGGCATCGCTTCCGGCTGCGCGACTTGCCACAACGGCGCGCTTGCGCTTGGCAAACCCGCCAATCACGTGGCGACGACTGCCGCCTGCGAAACCTGCCACAAGAGCTTC
>Ga0209069_10001104_pt1 | contig 13436 bp, 8 predicted proteins | sample Str013_2_FD_187202 | JGI IMG/M metagenome (GOLD analysis project Ga0209069, IMG submission 187202) | Freshwater sediment microbial communities in response to fracking from Pennsylvania, USA - Straight Creek_MetaG_SC_2013 (SPAdes) (version 2) | ecosystem: Environmental > Aquatic > Freshwater >...
ACAGGTACCAGACTGGCCAAAAAATGTTATAGAAACGTAAAGAAAAAGGCGTTAAAAAATTTGTGAGTTTGTGATTAAACTTTTGCGAAAAGCAGGCTCTAAGCGCATTTTCGACAGGGTCCGTCTTTTTTCTCCGGGTAAGCCCCGGGCTGTATACAAATGACTATAGTTAACATGGCTGCAGGTTTCCATACTGCATCGCCACATGAAAACTTTTGCTGCTGAGGGTTCCAAATATTCCTTTCATCCTGCTTTTGCAGCTTTGGTACAATTCTGTTTACGGTGGCTGCTTTTATGGATTAGCTTCATATCCTCATTTTTCAACCAAAATTTACTGTTATGAAAAAATCATTTTCACTTTTAATGATTGCTGTGGCAATCACCTGTACAATGCCGCAGCTGCTGCAGGCGCAGCTTACTACACTGGCCAGCGGCGGCAACAAAAAAGCAGCTGTGAGCGAACGCATCGGGCTTACAGACATTACCATTCATTACGACCGGCCGGGTGTAAAAGGAAGAGAAGGACAAATATGGGGCAAACTGGTGCCCGTTGGTTATGCCGACCAGGGTTTTGGTACCTCCAAAGCAGCCCCCTGGCGGGCCGGTGCCAATGAAAACACGACTATGGAATTTTCAACCGATGTAAAAATTGAAGGGCAGTCACTGGCAGCCGGTAAGTATGGTTTTTTTATTGCTTACGATCCAGCCGAATGCACCCTTATTTTTTCAAAAAACAACAGTTCATGGGGAAGCTTTTATTACAACGACAAAGAAGATGTATTGCGTGTAAAAGTAAAACCAGTTGCCGCAGAAAAAAGCGTGGAATGGTTGAAATATGAATTTATGAACCAGGCTGAAAACAATGCAAGCATTGCGCTGGAATGGGAAAAACTCATCATCCCTTTTAAAGTGGAAGTGGACTATGTGAATGAGCAGATCGCTTCTTTCAGAAAGCAATTGCGCACACAAACAGGTTTTAACTGGGAGCCCTGGGACCAGGCTGCGCAATGGTGCCTGCAAAGAAATGTAAACCTCGACGAAGCATTGCTCTGGAGTGATTCCGCATCGGGCGGCAGTTTTGGCGGCTCCAATAGCTTCCAGGCCATGAGTACCAAGGCGCAAATCTTAACCAAACTAAACCGTAGCGCAGAAGCCGATGTTATTATGAAGAAAGCATTGCCTCTTGCAACAGTGCAGGAAGTTCACCAGTACGGCCGCTCCCTGATCGCCCAGAAAAAAACCAAAGAAGCTTTTGATATCTTTAAGATGAATTACGACAAGAACCCGGGTGTATTTACAACCAATGTTGGCATGGTAAGGGCGTATTCTGCCATTGGCAATTATAAGAAAGCGCTGGAACTTGCCCAGAAAGCATTGCCACAATCGGATGCTATTAACAAACCCAACCTGGAGCGCATGATTAAATTGCTGCAGGACGGTAAAGATGTAAATTAAACAGCACCGCTTAATAGTTTTCATTGATTCGCGAATGCTGTTTATACTGAATACGATGCATTGACAGGCAAGCATGCGTTTTGCGGATGAACATAAATAAAGCGGATACAAATACTGTATCCGCTTTATTTATGTTCAGGTAAGTTCTATTTTCATTCGTTGTGTCGTTTTAACGCTCGTCGGCGCTGGGTCCGTACATGCCCGGCACCGGCACATCCAGCAGGCGCAGGTACACGGAAAGCTGACCGCGGTGGTGTACAATATGCGCAAATACCATATTGCGCAGCATTACTTTTCGCGGCAATTCAAACATAAGGTGACCGTCTCTTTTAACCGTATATTTCGCATTCAAAACTTCGTCTGATGCGTTTTGCAGCGCAGCAATGGCCACAGTCTGCCGCTCTTCAAATACCTTTATAAGGGCCGCCCTGTTTTCATAGGTATTGCGTACCACCGGAATCGTTGCAAAATCAAATTCACCGGCATCCAGGGTTCGGTTAACCCACACCGGTATTTCGGCAATATGCGATGCCAGCCTGCCAATGGTCATTGATTTTTCATGTGGCTTCCAGTCAAACTTGCCTTCGGGTACTTTTTCAATCATTTTGCGGGTATTGATGGCTTCGTACTTTAATTCGGCAATCAGCGCTTCATTTTGTGACATAAGAAATGATTTATTTTTACAAAAACCGAAAATAAAAAAAACTCCGGCAATTTGCCGGAGTAAATAGTTTGAACTGAATTAAACCAGGATTGGGTTGCTTATCGTTTTACAAACTTGCCCAGCAACTGCACTTCTTTTCCAATAATCACTTCCACGATGTACAAACCAGCAGGCAGCCTGGTTACCACTACCGGCACATCTATCATTAGCTGGCTTTTATCAAATTGTTGTGTAATGAGTGGTATACCTGAAAGGCTGGTAATGCGCAACATACCCGAACCAGTACTGTCTGTTAAAATGCGCACATTTAAATTATCCGCGCATGGATTGGGGTACAGGGTTATTTTTTTGTTGTTGCGCATGGTGCTGATAACCGTCACTTTCATTGTGGAGGTTTCCTTGCGTCCGTAATTATCGGTAACAGTAAGCTGAAACACATACACACCCGGTTCAAGATTGGTAGCCGTAGTTTTGCTGAGCTCACTGTTTTTTATAAAGGCAGTAGTAGGTCCGGAGGTTTGCTGCCAGTGGTAATTGACTATATTGGTACCGCCTGTACTGAAAGACCCGCTGCCGTCCAGTATAGCATATCCGCCGGGAAAATTTATGGTGGTATCCTTACCCGCATTGGGCACCGACAACAATGCCTGGTTTACAGTGACCACAATAATATCCGTTCCACTCAGACCGCCACTGTTGGTAACCGTTAGTTGCAGCTGGTACACGCCTTCCGCCAGGTTACTAACGGTGGGTGTTGCGGTTGCTGCGCCTGCAATAGTAAATGCATCGGGGCCCGAAATTTTGGACCATGCATAACTTAATGCGCCGCCACCGGGCTGGTAAGAGCCACTGGCATCCAGCGTGGCGCTGTTTGCCGGTAAAACAATACTCAGGTCAGAACCTGCAGCCGCAACCGGCGCCGCCATTGCGCTCACATTGACGATCACGATGTCTTCAGCAGAAAGACCCTGCGTATTGGTAACTTTTAATTTTAACTGGTAGCTGCCCTGTGTAAGATTGCTTACAACGGGTGTAGCCGTATTGTCTCCGGTGATACTGAACGACCCTGGCCCTGACACCAGTGTCCAGGCGTAGGTAAGCGCACCACCGGCGGCATTGGATGACGCTGTGCCATCCAAAGTGGCAGTGTTTACCGGCAATGTAATATTAATATCAGCCCCGGCATTGGCTAACGGTGGTACCAGCGGCACGGTACTAACGGTAATGGTTACCTGGTCTTCTGCAGAAAGGCCCTGTATATTAGTAACCACCAGTTTTACCTGGTATACGCCTTCTGCCAGGTTGCTGATGGAAGGCGTAGCTGTATTTTCGCCGGTAATGGTAAAGGAAGCAGGGCCGGATACTTTTGTCCAGGCATAAGTTAAAGCCCCACCGGCGGGTGTAGTAGAAGCGCTGCCATTTAGTGTGCTGCTGTTGGCCGGCAAAACAAGGTTTACATCTGCCCCTGCGTTGGCAACTGGTACGGGTGCTGGTAACACCTGCACAGTTGCGATATCGGTGCTGCTAAGTCCGTCAGCATTGGTAACGGTCAGTTTAAACTGGTAGGTACCTTCTGTAAGATTGCCCACTGTTGGTGCAGCAGTTGTATCGCCTGTAATGGAATAAGAAGCAGGACCCGCATTTTTTGTCCATAAATATTTTAAAACACCGCCGGCGGGATTGCTGGAAGCGGCGCCGTTTAAAGCAGCACTGTTTACCGGAAGGGTAATAGTAGTTGTTCCCCCTGCATTGGCAACAGGTGGAAATACCGGCTTAGGTTTTACCAGCAGTGCAACAATGTCTTCATTGCTATGCCCCTGGTCATTGGTGACGGTGAGCTTTAACTGGTAAGTTCCTGCAACTAAATTTTTGAGAACAGGTGTTACAATATTGTCTGCCAGGAAAACAGCCGCAGAAGGGCCGGATACCTGCGTCCATTTATACGTCAATACGCCGCCGCCGGGATTGTAAGAGGCGGTACCATTCAACCGTATTGAATCTGTGGGCAGTTGCGTACTGGTATCCGCACCTGCGTTTGCAACCGGGTAAATAACGCCAGTCTGGTATTCATGTGCGCCCAGGTCAAACGCCATACCCTGTGGGCGGGCGATGCCGTCAATGTCGTCTGTTACAAGACTGCTAAGATTAAGGCCCCTGTCAATAGCAATCGAATTTACATTGAGCATACAAACAACATCGTCTGCAAGGCCCAGGTTGAGGTAGCTTGGGTTGTACAGGTTGTTGGAGGTATCGGGTATGCCAATATTCAATCCCTGGTAAACATAATTCCAGGTTGGATCATAAGGTTTATCACGCTGGATATTAAAACCAAGGTTGTTTTTTATTTCAATGGTTCCGCCTAAGAAATAATAGGTATCAATCATAGCACAACTCCAGTCATAGGCACTGAGGTTGCCGAATGTATTGTTGTAGATTTTGAAGTTAACATAATGCAGGTTTGGGTTAGAAGCCAAATCCTCTGCTTCTGTAGCTTTTGCTTCCACACCCGAGTATTTCATTGAATTGGTCATTACGTTGTCATACACATTGATTGCTCCAATATCATCCAGGCTAAAAGCGTGCAAACGCGTGCCGCTGCCCCAGTAATCATTGATATAGTTATGGTGCACATCGCCGTTTCCGTAGATATACACCATGCAGGAATGTTTGCGGTTGTTTATGCCCACGTGGGTGAACTTGTTGTGGTGTATATTGGCATTCACTACCTTATTGAGGTGAATCAAATCTTCCAGGGGAGCATTGCTGATATCACAATAACCTACTTCCAGTTTGCGTGTCATATTAATAACGCCATCTTCTAAAATGCGGTTGAAGGTGCCCACCTGCATAAAACTGGTAGCAAGATTGGTGGCGCTGAAGTGAAGGAATTTCAGATCGTAAAAAAGGCTGTTGCCGTTGTTGGTACCATCATATACATGTGCCTGGTTGCTGATGTAAATGGCGTAATCGGCTATATTGGCCATTTTAATGTAGCTGAAATAAACGCCCGACATATTTCCATCTATAGAAATACCCCTGATTAAATCGTGCATGTAAAAACCATAATCGATACCCGGGGTACCGTTTCCTTTGATTTCTACATTGCTGAGATTTGAAAACTGTGAAGAAGTTGGGTCTGTAAATTCAACAAGACCGCTGTTGATGATATAAATTTTATGACCGGCGCTGGCAGTAATATTCCTGAAATTCATCAGCTTATAGACACCCGGGTTAATAACCACGGTATCCTCATCCTGCAAATTGAGGGTTGCCTGCGCAGTAGGATAGTCTATAAATCCGCTGCCGGTGCCCACATAAATTTTTTTGCCTTGTGCAAAAAGCTGAACTGAAAAAGCCGCAAAAAGAAAAAAAAGTAAATAGAATTTACAGTTGGTAAATGTTTTCATTGCTGGATATAGATTGTACCTGCGAAATCGGTTTTTGGGAACTGGTATTAATTTTAGCATTTACTTACAAAATGCCGGCCAAAATTTGGATTTAGCCGGATACAGCTATAATTTCTGTTATAAAAGCAATGAACGATCAGAATCAACCAAAAACGGAGCGCATCATTGGGCAGTCCGCATTTTGTACGGTATTGAGTGCAAACCATTTTTCGGCAACAATCATTTTGCATAAAATATAAAAAAACAGCCAACTTATTTTGTTGGCTGCTGGCAGAAGGTACTGGTAAACAGTATGATAAACCATAGCTAAAAAAACTCAAACCTCTTCTTTCACAGTTTTACCATAATCCTGTTGCAATTTCTTTTGTATTTCGAATGGAACCGGTGCATATTCTGCAAACTGCATAGCAAATTTTGCACGCCCCTGGGTAAGTGAACGCAGGGAGGAGGAGTAATCGTGCATTTCTGCGAGTGGTGTTTTGGCGATGATGCGGGTAAAATGGCCTTCGCGGTCCATGCCTTCCACGATGGCGCGGCGGCTCTGCAAATCGCCCATAACACTACCCGTTAAATCATCGGGACAAAGCACTTCCAGCTTGTTAATGGGTTCCAGCAAGAGCGGTGCTGCCTGTTGAAAAGCCTGGCGAAATGCCTGCAACCCGGCAATTTTAAAGGAGATATCATTGCTGTCTACCGGGTGCATTTTTCCATCGTACACGCAAACCCGCACATCCCGCACATAAGATCCGGTAAGCGGACCTTCCTGCATTTTTTCCATTACGCCCTTTAATATCGAGGGCAGAAAGCGGGTGTCAATCGCTCCACCCACAATGCAATTGTAAAAAACCAGTTTGCCGCCCCAGTCGAGGTTGTATTCTTCCCTTCCGCGCACATTTAGACCCCGGGGATCGGGCATCCCATCCTGCCAGGGTTCTATACGCATAAACACTTCTCCAAACTGGCCATTGCCGCCGCTTTGCTTCTTGTGCCGGTAACTCGATTCCGCCATACTGCGGATGGTTTCGCGATAGGGTATCCTTGGTTTGCTGAACTGCACTTCCAGGTTGTGAATGTGTTCAACCTTCCATTTAATGATGGCCAGGTGCAGTTCTCCCTGGCAATGCAATAATATCTGTTTAAGTTCTGGCGATACTTCTACCTGCACGGTGGCATCTTCTTCGCGCAACATGTGGAGTGCCGCGGATAATTTTTCTTCTTCGCCTTTTTTTACACTTTCTATGGCCACCGTCATATTAAATGCCGGAAAGGCGATGGGTTGCAGTTCGATGTTTTTGCCCCGCTCGTGCAGGGTATTGTTGACATGAGTATTTTTTAATTTTATGGTAGCCCCAATATCGCCGGCCACCAGTTCATTTACATTGGTTCTGCCATGGCCCTCTACTACAAACAGCTGGTTTATTTTTTCTGATACGCCGGTGGTTTCATTTACCAGCTCCATCCCGCTTTTTACGGTGCCGGAGTATACTTTAAACAAACTCATTTCACCCACATGGCTTTCAGCAATGGTTTTAAAAACAAAAATGCAGGCCGGGCCTTTGGCATCGCAGGCAAGGGCCTCTCCTTTTTTGGTGCGCTGCGGGGGCATTTCATTGGCAGCGGGGCAAACATTGTCTATAAAGCCCATCAGCCGGCCGCTACCCATATTGCGTTCGGCCGATAAACAAAACAAGGGGAACATATCGTGCTGTATCATTGCTTTTTTCATGCCTTCTTTCATCTCATCTTCGTCCAGCTCTCCTTTGTCAAAATATTTTTCCATCAGGCCTTCATCGTTACCCGCTATGGATTCTATCAGTTCTTTGTGCAGGGCATCGGCTTTATCTTTCTCCTCATCCGGAATGGACAGCTTCTCCGGTTTGCCGCCGCTGTCTTTAAACTTGTACATGGTCATGCGCAGTACATCAATAATTTCGTGAAAGCCGGCGCCAGTTTGGCGGGGGTACTGCACCACTACAACTTTGTTTCCAAAATGATTTTTTATTTCGCGAACTGTTTTTTCGTAGTCGGCATTGTCGTCGTCCAGTTTGTTTATGCAAAAGATCATGGGCGTTTTAAACCGCTCTGTGTAATCCCATAGAATATCTGTTCCCACTTCCACACCGGTAACACCATTCACCAGCATGATACCGGTGTCGGCTACCCGTAAAGAAGAAATGACTTCGCCTGCAAAATCATCGTAGCCGGGCGTATCCAGTATATTAATTTTATAGCCCCGCCACTTGCTGTGCAGCAATGTTGAGAATACAGAATTGCCCCGTTCTTTTTCCAGTTCGTGGTAGTCGCTAACCGTATTGCGTTCTGTTACCGATCCTTTGCGGGAAATAAGGCCGGCTTCATACAGCATGCATTCCGCCAAACTGGTCTTACCTGAGCCGGCGTGGCCCAGCAAGACAATATTTTTTACGTGTGAGGTATCAAAATCTGCCATGGCAAACAATTTTAGGAGTGAAGAATAGTGCAACCGTTGAAAGGGAGTTGTGCTGGGGATAAAGTTTTGCAGGCAACAAAAAAAACAGGAATTACCGTGTGAAGCATGAGACCCCGCCACGTTAATTCCTGTTTACAAATTGTGGAATCAGAGCGCTAGTTGAGTTTGCTGATAAATTGCCGGAAACGATCTTTCAGTTCGTCCAGCAGCGATTGTAAACGCCGGTACTCAGAAAATAAATGTTCATGCTCGGCCATGGTGGTATGGTTTACCTGCCCGTTGTTATTGGCTTTTGCCAGCATGGTTTTGTAGTCGTGTACTTTAATGGAGTGTTTCAGATCATGAATGTTGATGAGCTGGATATGAAACTGGTTTTCATAATGCTCAACATCCTGTAACTGATCGTACCTGGTCACCTTCAATGCAATCTGGCGGAGCTGGTTTTTAAGGTTGGTAATTTCTTCCCGGTAATTGCGCATTTGTTCGCGCCATGAGTTGCATTCTGCGGTGAGCTGTGAGATGTCTGTTGTAACCATCGGAGTAAATTTTTGAGGTGAGAAAATGAATGTTACTGCTACGGTATGGGAGGGCGGATTACCTGTAAGACCTATTTGTAATTTAAACCAATTTTCCAAGAAAAGCGAATTTGTGCAAAAATGTTTTAGTGGTTTAACCATCGATTGACCAAATGAATTGCTATGTGCAAAACAGCTTTTGCTGCCAGGCAAATTCATGTAAGCAATTGCCCTTACCGGCCCCTCCGCTTTTACAGATAATTGTATCCCATTAAAAAAACAAGCTGCGGTTATTCACCGGTACTTAAAGCTTATATTTGGTACATGTTCCGGTTTCTCGAAATCATCGTCAGTAGTTTTAAAATGGCACTCGCCGAGTTCCGCTCCAATAAACTGCGCACTTTTTTATCGCTGTTCGGCATTACCGTGGGCATATTTTGCATCATTGGCGTACTGGCCACTGTGGATAGTTTAAAAAACAATATCAAGAAATCTTTTTCAACCCTGGGCAACAATACCATTTATGTACAGAAGCGGCCATGGGGCAGCGGCGGACCCGACGACTGGTGGAAATACAATAGCCGGCCGAGCCCCAAATACGAAGAATCGGTTTTGTTGCAAAAAAGGCTCAGCTATGCAGAAAGCATTGGCTATATCACATTTGGCAGCAACAATGTAGAGTTTGGAGACGACCAGCTGACCAACGTAACCTGGTATGCCGTAAGCGAAGGCTATGCAAGAATTCAACCGCTTGAGATTGAATTTGGACGTTATATATCGGATGCCGAATTCCTGGCCGGTTCCAATGCTGTTGTATTGGGTTATACCAATGCTGAAACCCTGTTTATCAACCCGCAAAATGCCATTGGCAAAACAGTTGAGATCAACGGAAAGAAGATGACCGTAGTAGGCGTACCCAAAAAAAATGGCAGTAATAATATGGGTGGCTGGGATTTCGACAATATCGTTTTAATGCCTTACCGCACCGCTCAGAACCTCAGCAATAAAAATTTATCGGAAGGATTCATTATGGTAAAAGGAAAAGAAGATGTGCCGGTAGATGAGGTAAAGATGGAACTGGATGGCGCTTACCGATCTGTTAGAAAATTAAAACCCGTACAACCCGACAATTTTGCCCTGAACGAAGTGTCTGCCGCCAACAGTTTGCTGGATACCGTTTTTGGCTCCATTAACCTGGGGGGCTGGTTTATTGCCGGCCTTTCGCTGATTGTGGGTATGTTTGGAGTGGCCAATATTATGTTTGTAACCGTGCGCGAAAGAACCGGCCAGATTGGACTAAAAAAAGCCATTGGCGCCAAACGCTCCAGCATTATGACGGAGTTTCTGCTGGAATCCGCTTTCCTTTGTATACTCGGTGGCGCCATGGGGCTGTTGCTGGTCTACATCCTTACTTTTTTTATTACTTCGGCCATCGGTTTCCCGGTTACCATTTCCCTCAATATTTTTACGGTTGCCATTACCATCTGTATTGTTACTGGTGTACTGGCGGGCATTATTCCTGCGGTAATTGCCTCCCGGATGAACCCGGTAGTGGCCATCAGAAGCAAATAGATAGAAATGGTTGTTTGATGGCGGATTTCTTCTGTTGGAAGCGGCCCCAGCAACCACTCGTTTACTATTTTGCCGATCAACCAATCGCCACTCACCCCGCTATCAAACCTTTAACAGAAATTGCAGGTAAAAAAATGAACAAGCCAGTTATATTTGGGCATGTTTAAATACCTGGAAATTGTATGGAATAGTTTTAAGATGGCGCTGCAGGAGTTTCGCTCCAATAAGCTCCGTACTTTTCTATCCCTGTTTGGCATTACAGTAGGTATTTTTTGCATCATTGGTGTATTGGCCACGGTAGACAGCCTGCAGCGCAATGTGCAGAACGACATCAAATCACTTGGCTCCAATACCATTTACCTCGACAAATGGGATTATACCGGGCAAATACCCTGGTGGAAACTGGTAAACCGCCCTGTTCCCAAGTTTGAAGAAGCCAAAATGCTGAAACAACGCAGCGGGCTATCAAAAAACGTGGCATTCAACATCAACAGCACCTCCAAAATAGAATGGGACGACGAAGCCGTTACCAATGTAAACATCTATGGCATCACCGAAGATTTTGCCAATATCCAAAAACTGGATATTGAAGCTGGCCGTTTTTTTCTGCAAAACGATTACGACAATGCCGCCAACACCGTAGTAATAGGTTACAATATTGCCGAAAAGCTTTTTACAAAACCCGAAAAATCAGTAGGGCAGGAAGTTGTGATCTATGGCAGAAAAGCCGTGGTAGCGGGACTGCTGAAGAAAAAGGGCCAGAGCATGATGGGCGGTTACGACTATGATGAGAGTGTATTGCTGGTTTATGGTTTTATGAAATCGCTGGTCAATGAAAAATCTGCGCAGCCGGTCATTGTGATACAGGGCAAAGACAATGTGCCCATGAATATGCTGCGCGATGATGTACAGGGTGCCATGCGCTCTATCCGTAAAATAAGACCAGCACAAAACGATGATTTTTCAATGAATGATATTGAAGCTTTTGGTGAATTTATGGCGGGCATTTTCTCCGGTGTAAATATGGGTGGATGGTTTATCGCCAGCTTGTCTTTAATAGTAGGCATGTTCGGTGTGGCCAATATTATGTTTGTAACCGTACGCGAACGAACCGGCCAGATAGGTCTCAAAAAAGCCATTGGCGCCAAACGTTCCAGCATTATGACGGAGTTTTTGCTAGAGTCTGCTTTCCTGTGTATACTGGGGGGTGCCATCGGGTTATTGCTTGTTTTTATTCTCACCAAACTCATATCGCCGGCACTCGGCTTTCCCGTTACTATTTCATTCCAAATTTTTTCGCTGGCCATTTCTATTTGTGTTATCACAGGCATATTGGCTGGCATCATTCCTGCATTTATTGCCGCCCGGATGGATCCTGTGGTTGCCATCCGAAGTAAATAACTATAAACGGCTGATATTTTGATTGTTGCTGGCTTCTTTTAGAGGCTGCTTCAATAATTACGGACTTACTATATTTGCGGCTCAATCAACCCGTTCAGCAATCAAACAATCAACCACCATTCTTGCGATAGAATCATCCTGCGATGAAACCGCTGCCGCCGTGTGCCGCGATGGGCAGGTGTTGTCCAATTTCATTGCCAGCCAGTCTGTACACGAGCAGTATGGCGGCGTAGTGCCCGAGCTGGCCAGTCGCGCCCACATGCAAAACATTGTGCCGGTGGTGGATGCCGCCTTGAAAAATGCCCATGTATCGCTGCAGGAAATTTCAGCCGTGGCATTTACCCAGGCACCCGGGTTGATTGGCGCCCTGCTGGTGGGTTCGCAGTTTGCAAAATCATTGTCGCTGGCCTTAAAAGTGCCATTGATTGCCGTGCACCACATGCAGGCCCATGTACTGGCCAACCTGATTCCGGAACGCAAACCGGAATTTCCTTTTTTATGCCTTACCGTTAGCGGAGGTCATACCCAGATTGTTTTGTGCCAGTCGCCTTTGGATCTGAAAATTATTGGCCAAACCATTGACGATGCCGCCGGTGAAGCTTTCGACAAATCAGCCAAGTTATTGGGACTGCCCTATCCGGGCGGGCCATTGATTGATAAATACGCCCAACAGGGCAATCCACGGCGTTTTAAATTTGCCGAGCCGCAGATACCCGAACTCGATTTTAGTTTCAGCGGCGTAAAGACTTCCATCCTTTATTTTCTGCAGGCCGAAACCCGGAAGCACCCGCAGTTTATTGAAGAAAACCTGGCCGATCTTTGTGCATCGGTACAGGAGCGCATCATCAGCATTTTGCTTTCAAAACTAAAGAAAGCAGCGGTACAAACCGGCGTCAGAAATATCTGCATTGCCGGCGGCGTATCGGCCAACAGCGGACTGCGCAAAGCCGTAACAGAAGCCGGTTTGCAGATGGGCTGGAATGTGTTTATACCGGCATTTGAATATTGTACAGACAATGCAGCCATGATTGCCATTACCGGTTATTATAAATTTCTGGCGCAGCAAACAACGAGCCTGGCTGTGGGCGCCAGTGCAAAATCTGATTGGTAAATTGATTCTTTATTTCGCTGAAGCGCTGAGAAAATTTTTATAGTGGAAAGTATATTTTTAAACCGCAAACCATTTATCTTATTTTACGCCATTATGGTGCAAATAAAACATACTGTAATACCACTGCTGCGCATTTTTGGCAACAAACTACTTTTTGCGGAATCGATAAAAACGGCGGACTGATGCCCAACCATTATTTTCAGTTTAAACAGTTTACCATTTACCAGGACCGCTGCGCCCTGAAAGTAAGTACCGACAGTTGCATATTTGGCGCCTGGGTGGCCAAAAAAGTGGCGGCTACAGAGCACCACCTCAATGCCTGCCTCGACATTGGCGCCGGCAGTGGCTTGCTGATGCTGATGCTGGCCCAACAGTTTCCCGGCATTGTTCACGGGGTAGAAATAGACCTGGGCTCTTATGAACAGGCTACCGGGAATACCAAAGCCAGTTCCTGGTACAACCGGCTGCAATTGTTTCACAGCGATGTAAAATTATTTTCGGTACCGCACCAGTACGATCTTATCATCAGCAACCCGCCTTTTTTTGAAGGCGACCTGAAATCGGCCAGCAGCCGCTACAATTTTGCCAAACACGATGATGGATTAACCCTGCAGGATCTGCTGGAAGTGGCAGAAAGAAATTTATCCGGCAAAGGCATGTTTGCCGTGCTGCTGCCATTTCACCGCAGCGATTATTTTGAAAAACTTGCCGCCAGTTATGGTCTTTTTCCCTCGCATAAACTAATGATACGGCAAACAATTGATCATCCTTATTTCAGAACTGCTATGTTGATGACACGAAAAAACATTGTGGCAGCAGCCAAAGAAGAGTTGGTGATAAGGCGTTCTCCCGATCAATATAC
>Ga0209069_10001109_pt1 | contig 13415 bp, 16 predicted proteins | sample Str013_2_FD_187202 | JGI IMG/M metagenome (GOLD analysis project Ga0209069, IMG submission 187202) | Freshwater sediment microbial communities in response to fracking from Pennsylvania, USA - Straight Creek_MetaG_SC_2013 (SPAdes) (version 2) | ecosystem: Environmental > Aquatic > Freshwater >...
GAAGAGAACCACGCCATCGTCGATGCCTTCGTGCATCAGCCGGGCCGCAAGCTGCTGGTGGCCTCGACCGCTGCCAACGGTTTTGTCGTGCCGGAAGAAGAGGTCGTGGCCATGACCCGCAAGGGCAAGCAGGTGCTCAACATTTCCGAGCCCGAGGAGGCCGTGGTCTGCGTGCCGGTGGAGGGCGATCAGGTCGCGGTCATCGGCGAAAACCGCAAGCTGCTGGTGTTCCCGCTGGCCGAGGTCAACGAGATGACGCGCGGCAAGGGCGTGCGGTTGCAGAAGTACAAGGATGGCGGAATATCCGACGCGCGGGTGTTCAAGAAGTCGGACGGTCTCGCCTGGGTGGATTCCGCCGGCCGGTCCTTCGCGCTGAGCTGGTCCGAATTGAAGGAGTGGGCGGGCGAGCGCGCACAAGCCGGAATGCTGGCGCCAAAGGGCTTCCCCAAATCCAACAAGTTCGGCCCGTCGTTCTGAGCTTACTCCCTCTCCCCACTCTTCAATGGGGCGAGGGGGATCACATCCCGCTTGCGCCCGCGCGCCCGCTATGGCACGCAACGTTCCAATCCAACCATTTCGAGGACCATCCCATGCCCGCCGCCAAAGGCTCGCGCCAGCCCCGCACGATCGAGAAGCGCAAGAAGAAGGCCGCTTCCGTCATCCCGCGCAAGAAGGTCACGCGCAACACCGGCGCCACCAAGGCCGCCCGCACAACGATGAAGCGCGCCGCCACCAAGGCCCGCGCCGCCAAGGCCATCAAGAAGGCGTAACCGCCATGACGCCGGTTCGCTTCGGCAAAACGGGTCTCAAGGTTTCGCCCATCGCGCTCGGCTGCATGAGCTATGGCGATCCGTCCTGGCGCGAATGGGTGTTGACGGAAGGTCCGTCCATGCCGTATTATCGCCAAGCCTACGAGGCGGGCGTGACTTTCTGGGACACCGCCGACGTTTATTCGACCGGGGTTTCGGAGACGATCACCGGCAAGGCCATCAGGCAGTTCGCCGCCAAGCGCGAGGAGATCGTGCTGGCGACGAAAGTGCATGGCGCGCTCGGGCCGGGGGCCAACCAGAAAGGCCTCTCGCGCAAGCACATCATGGAAGCGGTGGACGCCTCGCTGAAACGTCTTGATACGGATTATATCGACCTCTACATCATCCACCGCTTCGACCCCGACGTGCCGATGGAAGAGACCGTCAGCGCGCTGAACGACGTGGTGCGGGCGGGCAAGGCGCTCTATCTCGGCGCGTCGTCGATGTACGCCTGGCAGTTCATGAAATTCCTGTCGCTGCAACGCCAGCGGGGGTTCGCGGAATTCGCCTCGATGCAGAACTTCTACAACCTCATCTACCGCGAGGAAGAGCGCGAGATGATGCCGCTCTGCGCGGCGGAAGGCATCGCGGTGACGCCGTGGTCGCCGCTGGCGCGCGGCTATCTGGCGGGCTCCGGCCCCGCGCCGGAGGGCTCCAACGGGCAGACGGTGCGTGGGCGGACGGACCCGTATTCCAAGACGCTGAGGCTGGGCGAAGGCCAGGACAAGGTAATCCGCGAACGCCTGATCGCCGAGGCGACAAAGCTCGGCGTCAAGCCAAGCGTGCTGGCGCTGGCCTGGGTCATGTCCAAGCCATTCGTCACCTCCCCCATCGTTGGCTCGACCAAGCCGTACCACCTCGAAGACGCGGTTGCCGCCACGGCGCTGAAGCTCGACGACGCCACCATCGCGGCGCTAGAGGAACCGTACCAACCCAAGGCAATCGCAGGGCATTCGTGATGCTGAAGACGACCGTGGCGGCCGCAGCCATCCTCGCCCTGAGCGCGGCGCCGGCGCTGGCCAAGGAACCGCTGTTCTGGAACCTGACGGTCAACACCATCAATTCCGTCGTGCTGTCCGCCCCCGGCAAGAATGCGTGGGGGCCGGAGCAGATCGTCAACGACAAGGACAAGACCGTCGATCCCGACGAGCGGTTGAAGATCACCGGCACAGCGGACGGCGTGTACGATGTGAAATTCAAGGACGTGAAGGGCCGCAGCTGCGTGTTGCCCAACGTCGCTGTCGCCGCCAACCAGATATTTTCGATTGACGAAAAGCAGCTCACGAATCTTTGCAAATAGGCCGCGCCCGGCCTTGGCTCATGCGGGCGCCGTTGCCTTCGCATTCCGGTAATTGCGCTGCGTGAACGCCGCCGCATCGCTGCCGGACTCGGCCTCGGCAATCGCCCGCACACGGTCATTCAACGGAGACTTGGCGCAGACCGGATCAGCCGCCGCCGCATCGCCCGCCAGCAGCATCGCCTGGCAGCGGCAGCCGCCCCAATCGACTTCCTTCAGCTCGCAGGACTTGCACGGCTCCTGCATCCAGGCCGTGCCGCGATACTTCTGGAACGCCGCGCCCGTCAGCCAGATGTCGCGCAAGGGGCGGTCACGGACATTGTCGAACGCCAGCCCCGGGATGGTCTCGGCGGCGTGGCACGGCAGCACCTTGCCGGTGGGCGTCACGTTCATGCTGGTCGATCCCCAGCCGCCCATGCAGGGCTTGGGCCGGCGCGCGTAATAGTCCGGCACCACGAAGTCGATCTGCATCCGCCCCTTCAGCCGCGCCCGCGCCGCGTCCACAACCTGCACGCTGGCGTTCACCTGCTCGCGGGTCGGCAGCAGCGCCGCGCGGTTGGCCAGCGCCCAGCCGTAATACTGCACATGGGCGACCTCAATGCGGCCCGCATCCAGTTCCTCGGCCATGGCGATCAGCGCGCCCAAATTGCCGATGTTCTGGCGGTGGATCGGGGCGTTGACGGTCAGCGCCAGCCCCAATTCGCGCACCATCCGCGCGGCTTCGAGCTTGCGGACGTGACCATTTTTGGCCCCGCCCAGCCGGTCGGCATTGGCCGCCTCGGCGTCCTGGAAGCTGATCTGCACATGCTTGAGGCCCAATTCCGCCAGCCGCTCCAGCCGCTTGCGCGTCAGCCCGGAAGCGGACGTGATCAGGTTGGCATAGAGCCCAACCTCACCCGCCGTCGCCATGATGTCCTCAAGGTCGGTGCGCGCCAATGGCTCACCGCCCGACAGATGGAGTTGCAGCACGCCCATGTCGGCGGCCTGGCGCAACACGTCTTGCCAAATGGCCGTGGGCAGCTCCTTGTCCGCCGCTTCGAGCGCGACCGGATTGGAGCAATACGGACATTGCAGCGGACAGCGATGCGTCAGCTCGGCCAGCAGGCCGATGGGGGCGACGGCGCAAATAGGCGCAGCCGCTACGGGAGCCGCGTCCAAAATCGTCATGTGACGATGATCCCCTTGTCCTTGAGGTCCGTGAGCAGCTTCACCACGTCGCCCGCGATCTGCCCGGCGGGGGCCTGATATTCGCGCGCCAGCTCGGCGACGATCGCGTCAATCGTCCGCGCGCCATCGCACAGCTTCAGCACGTCCACCGCCACGGCATCCGGCGTCAGCACCCGCTCGGGCGCCAGCAGCACCCAGCGGTCACGGCCCTTGTCATGGCGCAACACGACGTGGAGCGGCAGATGCGGCTTGGCGCTCATCTCAAGCATTGGCGTCACCGGGACGGAACGCGCCGGGCGGGATGTTGCCAGGCGCGACATAGGCATGGTGCAGCGCATCGAGCTGCGACCACAGCACGTCGGTCTTGAAGCGCACGGCGGCGATGGCGCCCTGCTGCGCCTCGACCGTGGTGGCGTTGCGCTTGACATATTCCAGCGCGAAGTCGGCATCGCGCGGGGCCTGGTCCAATCGCCGGCGGAAATACTGCATCACCGTGTCGTCGATGAAATCATAATGCTCCAGCATCCCTGAAATCCGCTCACGGTGGATTTTGGGCGCGAACAACTCGGTCAACGAGGAGGCGACCGCCTCGACCAGTGGCCGCTCCTGCACGAAGCGGACATAGGCCTCCACCGCAAACCGCGTAGCTGGAAGGGCCGCTCGCATGGACGTCACCAGTTCGCGCGGCAGGCCGAGCCCATCCGTCAGCACCAGCCAGCGCTCGATACCGCCGGGTTCCTCGCCGTAGCCGTCATGATCGAGAATCCGGTGCGCCCATTCGCGCCGCAGTTCCCGGTCGGTCACGCGCGAGATCAGCGCGGCGTCCTTGCGCGGCACGGCGGACTGGTAGCAGTAGCGGTTGAGCGCCCAGGCCTGCACCTGCCCCTTGTTGAGCTTGCCGCCATGCAGCAGGTGATGAAACGGGTGCAGATCGTGATAGCGCACGGGGCCGATAGCGCGGATTTCGGCCTCAAGCTCGGCGGGTGTCAGCAGGCGGGTCACAGGCTCAGCTCCATGCCGTCAAAGGCGACGTCCCAACCCCGGCGGTTCACTTCGGCGCGCTCGGGCGAGCCCTCGCGCAGCACCGGGTTGGAATTGTTGATGTGAATATAAACGCGGCGGCCGATGCCGCTATCAGCCAATGCGGCGAGGGAGCCGTCCGGCCCGCTCATGCTGATGTGGCCCATGCGCTGGCCGGTCTTGTGCGACAGGCCTTGGGCGATCATCTCGTCATCGGCGAACAGCGTGCCGTCGAGGAACAGCAGCGGACTGCCGCACAGCCTCGCCTTGAGGCCATCGTCGATCCGCGCGCAGCCAGGAATGTAGTGGAAGCGGCTGCGCCCATCGCTCACTTCGAGGCCGATGGTGTCGCCGTCCTGGGTGCCGAGGCTCGCGCCAGCTGCCTCATTTTCGAGATAGAGTGCGATCTTGCCTGGCACATTGAAGGCGGTGACAGTGAGGCCGGGCAGCACCTGCACCGGCTCGCCTACGAGAAGCGGCAGGCGCGGGACAATGGCGGGGTTGAGCACATTGAAGATGGGATTGGCGGCGAGCACCGAAAGGATGCGCGGCGTGGCGTGGATGCCAAAAGCGTGGCCCTCGCGCAGATTGAGCAGCCCGGCGATGTGGTCCACGTCGGCGTTGGTGAGCACAGCGGCACGGATGGGGCTGTTGCGCAGCGGGCCGTCCTGCGCGGGCTGAAGCTGTGGGCTGGACCTGATCTGCTGGCCGAGATCGGGCGAAGCATTGAGCAGCGCCCAATGGCATCCATCAGCACTGACAGCGAGTGAGGATTGAGTGCGGGGACTGACGCTTGCGGCCGCACTGCGCGCCGCAGCCGAATTGGCGCCCCGGCAGTTCCATTGCGGCAACCCGCCGCCAGCAGCCGAACCCAGAACCAGAATCTTCACGGGGCGCGCCGCTCCGCTGCCGCGCACAAAAAGCTGGCAGCCTCAAACACATGCACAACCCAGCCGGCTATGGGCTAGCCGGCCGGGTTGCAACTTGTCGAAAGTCCGTCTTCAAACCGGGTCGATTTCGGCCGAAGCGTAGCTCGTCACTTCGAGGCCGACCGACTGGTCGACCACGGCGGGAGTTGCCCAAATCTTGTTCATATGAGTCTCCTGGCTTTGATCAAAGGTCCCGGAGTTCGCACTCCAAGACTGCCCACTATATCAGCAGCCCATGGCATGGGAAGTCGCCAATTGGGATGAACCCAGGAATGTGACCATGGTGCGACACCGCCGCCGGAACCTCGACGTGGCGGGCCCGATATGCCAACCTGGGGCTAATGATAAAAGCCGCTCTGGGAGGCTCACATGCTTAAAATGATCGATTCTGCCCTTGGGGCCGACGTGTTGCACGCCCTGCGCAGCATGGGGCACGGCGACGAGCTGATCCTGTGCGACACCAATTTCCCGGCCGATTCTGTGGCCCGGGCAACGGCGATCGGCAAATTGTTGCATATGGAAAACGTCAGCGCCGCCCACGCCACCAGGGCGATCCTGGCGCTTATGCCGCTGGATACCTTCGTGGAGTCGCCCGCCCTGCGCATGGAAATCGTCGGCAAGCCAGGCGAAATCCCGCCGGTCCAGGCCGAGGTCCAGGCGGCCATCGACGCGGCGGAGGGCAAGGGCAAGTTCACGCTCGGCTCGATCGAGCGGATGGCGTTCTACGAGCGGGCCAAGCAGGCCTATTGCGTCATCCGCACCGGCGAACGGAGATTCTACGGCTGCTTCGTGCTGAAGAAGGGCGTGGTTCCGCCCGACGCATGACGGCAGCCAATCCCGCGACAGACCCCGCGCCGGTGCTGGCCTTCCGCAAGGTCGGCTATGGCTATGGCGCGCGGGCGGCGCTCAGCGATGTCAGCTTTGACGTGCCGCCGGGCCGGGTGACGCTGCTGCTCGGCCCCAACGGCGCGGGCAAGACCACGCTGTTTTCGCTGGCCTGCCGCCTGCTGGCGCTGCAAACCGGCGACATCTCGCTGCTTGGCGCTTCCACCGCCCGCTCCGGCTCCGAGGTGCTGCGCCCGCTCGGCATCGTCTTCCAGCAGACCACGCTCGATCTTGACCTATCCGTGCACCAAAACCTGCGCTATTTCGCGGCGCTGCACGGACTCACTCGGGCCGAGGCAGACCAGCGGATGGAAGCCGAGCTGGAGCGCATCGGCATGGCGGGGCGGATCGGCGAGCAGGTCCGCGCGCTCAATGGCGGTCACCGGCGGCGGGTGGAAATCGCCCGGGCGCTGCTGACGGAGCCGCGCCTGCTGCTGCTGGACGAGCCAACGGTGGGCCTCGATCAGCCGACCCGGCGCACATTGGTCGCCTACCTGCACCAGCTGGCGCGCGAACGCGGGATTGCGCTTCTGTGGGCGACGCATCTGTTTGACGAGGCGGAGCCGGGCGACGCCGTGGTGGTCATTTCCAACGGCCAGGTGCGGGCGGCGGGATCGTTCGAGGCAGTCATCTCGGCCAATGGCGGCACGAACCTGGAAGACGCCTTCGCCCGGCTGACCCGCGAGCCGGCCAACGAACCGGCGGGAGCCGCGCCATGACGCTGCCCTTCGCCCTGCGCGCGCTCGCCGGCATCCTGTGGCGCGAACTGCTGCGCTTCCTGCAACAGCGCGAGCGGTTTTTCGCCGCCCTGGTCCGCCCGCTGGTCTGGCTGCTGGTGTTCGCCGCCGGCTTCCGCGCCGCGCTCGGCGTCTCGATCATCCCGCCCTATCAGACCTACATCACCTATGAGACCTACATCGTGCCGGGGCTGATCGGCATGATCCAGCTGTTCAACGGGATGCAAAGCTCGTTGTCGATGGTCTATGACCGCGAAATGGGGTCCATGCGCGTGCTGCTCACCTCGCCGCTGCCGCGCTGGTATCTGCTGTTCTGCAAGCTGGCGGCGGGGGCGTTCGTCTCCGTGCTGCAATGCTATGCGTTCCTGATCATCGCCGTGCTCTTCGGCATTCCGCTGCCCTGGAGCGGCTTTGCGGCGGCGCTGCCCGCGCTCATCCTCAGCGCCTTCATGCTCGGCGCATTCGGGTTGCTGATCTCCTCGCTGATCCGCCAATTGGAGAACTTCGCGGGGGTGATGAACTTCGTCATCTTCCCCACGTTTTTCCTGTCGAGCGCGCTCTATCCCTTGTGGAAGATGCAGGAGGCCAACCTGCTGCTCTACCGGCTCTGCGCGGCCAACCCGTTCACCCATGCGGTCGAACTGATCCGCTTTGCGTTGTATCTCAGGGTCAACTGGCTGGCCCTGGTTGTGGTGATGGGCGCGACGGCGGTGTTCGGCGCGGGCGCGGTGCTGGGGTACGATCCGCGGCGGGGGCTGGTGCGGCGGCAGACGGGGTGAGACAGCGCATTTTCGTTGCCTGCGCGCAAAATCCACTTCCTAGACTCCGCACTGCGGAATATGCTGCCTCAATGGCAAACAAGGCAAAACCTTTGGCTGGCTCGAAGCCGGCCCGCTCTGGCCCTAAAGCCAGCCGCGTCAGCAAGAGCGGCAAATTTGTCGTCGCCAGGCAAGCCACCAAATCCGACAGGTTCAGCGAAGCTGAACTTAAGAGAGCGGTGCGAAAAGTAGTCGCATCCAAAGGCGCGCCGCGCACGTGACAGACCGGGCAATCAATGTTTTCATCAATTGCCCGATTGATGCCGACTACAAGCCTTGCTTCGAAGCCCTGGTCTTCACTGTCCTTGCGAGCGGCTACCGGGTGCGGTGCGCACTTGAAGACAGCAATTCCGGCGACATCCGCTTTGAAAAACTCTGTCGGCTGATAGAAGCCTGCGACAAGTCAATTCATGATCTCTCCCGCGTCGAGCTGAATCCGAGCGGGCTGCCCCGCTTCAACATGCCATTCGAATTCGGCTTGTTTCTCGGTGCCCACCGCTTTGGCGGCAAACGCCACAAAACCAAGACGGCACTCGCGATGGTAGCTGCACCCTACAAACTTCCGGTCTATCTGTCCGATGTCGCTGGCAACGACCCCGTTGCACACCGTAATGATCCGATGGAAGTCATACGCATCGTGCGCGGATTCCTTCATGTCCGCCCGGACGGAAGCCAACTGCCAGGCGCCGCCTATTTCCGTAACTCCTTCGCCTGGTTCAAGGCCGAATTGCCAAGCCTGGCGGCGGCCCTGAACATTGCGGAAGATGAGATTGATCCATTCAGGGATTACAAAGACTACATCGCACTCCTGCAACCAACGCTCCTGGCTTTTTGAGCAAATTGCAGGCTGGCGCCTCGCCAAGTAGCCGACCCCGCCCATTCCGGCTTGGCCTCGGGCTGCCGTCCATGATACAATGCGCAGACGTGCCGCTTTAGCTCAGTTGGTTAGAGCATCAGATTGTGGATCTGGGGGTCCCCCGTTCGAGCCGGGGAAGCGGTACCATTTTGTCCGGCAGAGCCGCCCGTGAACGCATCAAGCGCCGCCTGCATTCTTCCCCTCTTTGTTCCGGCAAACCGGCCGGACCGTTTCGCCAAGGCCGCCAATGCGGGCGCGGACGCGGTGATCATCGACTTGGAAGATGCCGTCCCGCCACAACTCAAGGTTGAGTCGCGGAGCGGCATCACGCACGAAAACCTGCCCAGCGCGCCGACGATCCTGCGCACCAACGCCGCCGCCAGCCCGTGGTTCGCGGACGATCTAGCGGCCGCAAAGAGCCTCGGCATCACCTGCCTGCTGCTGCCGAAGTTCGAGGATGCCAATGTGCTTGCCGGCATCCGCGCCATCACCGGCGACATCGAAATCATCGCCCTGATCGAAACGGCTCGGGGGCTGGCTAATGTGCGGGCCATCGCCGCCTCGGGCGTGGCGCGGCTGGCCTTCGGCTCCATCGACCTCAGCGCCGATTTGGGTTGCGCCCACATCCGCGACAACCTGCTGCCCGCGCGCTTCGAAATCGTGCTGGCGTCAAAGCTGGCCGGCCTGCCGCCGCCGCTCGATGGCATCACCGAGGCCATCGACAGGCCGGAGCTGGTCGAGGCGGATGCGCGCCACGCCAGCGATCTCGGCTTCGGCGGGAAGTTCTGTATTCACCCCAAGCAGATCGCTCCCGCCCGCGCCGGCTTCCGGCCAAACGCCGCCGAAATCGACTGGGCCACCGCAGTCATGGGCGCGCCGGATGATGGTGCGGCGAGAGTAGATGGGGCGATGGTCGATGCGCCGGTGCGTGCGCGGGCCCGGCAGATTTTGGCCCGGCGCTGATGGCAGATCAACCAAAGCCCGCCTTGCCACGCATCGCCACGAACCCCTCGTGATCCTCCGCCCACACCTCAAGCCCGGTCTGGTCCGCCGTGGGCGCGGCGCAGATGGTTGTTGGATTGCCGCAATAAAGCGGGCGGACGGCACGGTACTCAAACGACTTGAGTTGTTGCGCCACGACACCCCGGCGCACCGCATCGAGTAGCAAGATCGCCGTCATCGGCCCATGCACGATGAGCCCCGGATAACCCTCGGTCTGCGTCGTGTAGCGCCAATCATAGTGGATACGGTGGGCGTTGTAGGTGAGAGCGGAAAAGCGGAACAGCAGCACCTCGTCCGGCGTCAAGGTCCGCCGCCACTGCGCCTGGAGGGTGGCGCGCTCGCCTGGCAGCATAGCGGCTTGCGGCTTGCGCTCGCGAAACACGAGATCGTGCCGCTCCACCTGCGCCAGCCCGGCGGCGTCGCTGAGGCTGTGCTCGAGACTGGCCAGCACCAGCCGCCCGGAGCGGCCCTGCTTCTCCTCAATCGAGAGGATTTTTGAATGCCGCTCAACGCGGCTGCCGATGCGCAGGGGCCTGTGCACCGTAAAGGCTCCGCCCGCCCACATGCGGTTGAGCCCATCGAACGGCGGCAGAATATCGCCCGTGCCGCCGCGCCCATCCGGCCCCAATTGCGAGGCGCGCGGGGCGCTGAAAAAGTAGAGCCAATGCCATGCGACAGGCAACGGGTCGCCCGGTTGCACCGGCGGATCGGTGAAGTCGAGCGCGGCGGCGAGCCGGTCGGCCGGGCCCGCGATCAGCACCGCCTCGTCATGGCTCTCGCGGCCAACGGCGGCGGTCTGGTCCATGGTCACAACCCCAGAAGCGGCTCGATGGAAAGCGCTGCCGACAGAACTTCGGTGTCCCGGCCATGCGGCGCTGACAACAGCAGGTTGGTGGGCATCCCGTCCGCCCCCGTCCCGTCCGGCATGGCGACGCCGCACCAATCGAGGAAGTTGCCAACCATGGTGTTGCGCAACGTCTTGGCGTTGACGCGGAAAAAAGTGTCGTCGTCAGCCTCCAGTGGGGCGATGGGCATGGCGACGTGCGGGGTGGTGGGGAAAGCGATGATGTCCCCGCCAACCAGCGCGTTGGCCTCGGCGATCAGCCGCTCCCGCGCCTGTTGCACGGTGAGCAGATCGGATGCCAGCATCTCCCGCGCCAGCACGATCCGCTTGACCACGCGCCGGTCCATGCGCGCCGCATCCGGCCCGTTCACACGTCCCTGGTGCACCAGATAAGCCTCGGCGGCGAGCAGGTGGCCGTGCTTGCCGATCAGTTCGGGAATGGCGGCGAGCTGTGGCATCGGCGCGCGCCGGACCTGCGCGCCAGCCTTGGCGAGCCGCTCGATGGAAGCCTCGAAATTGGCCAGCACCTCGGGCTCGCAGCCGTCAAAAACCAGCGTCTGCGGAACGAAAATGTTGAGGCCCTTGACCGGGCCCTTCCGCGCCGCAGGCAGCAGCGCGCCACGCAGCACCATGTCGGCCAGCACGCAATCCTCTACGGTGTGGGCGAGCGGCCCCAGCGTGTCGAGCGTGCGCGACAGGGGGAACACGCCCTGCATCGGATAGTGGCCGGTCGAGGACTTGTAGCCGGTGATGCCGTTGAAGGCGGCGGGCACGCGGATCGAGCCGCCCGTGTCGGTGCCGATGGCGAGCGGCACGATCCCCGCCGCGACCGCTACTGCCGAGCCGGACGACGAGCCGCCGGGGGAACGCGCCACCTTTGCGTCGCACGGATTGCGCGGCGTGCCGTAATGCGGATTGAGGCCGATGCCGGAATAGGCGAACTCCGTCATATTGGTCGCGCCGATGGTGACCAGCCCGGCCCGCACCCCGGCGGAAAGCAGCGCCGCGTCCTGGCGGGCCGGTGGCGCGCTCTTCAGCACCACGGAGCCTGCCGTGGTTGCGCGGCCCTCGATGTCGAACAGATCCTTCCAGGCCACCGGCACGCCGTCGAGCGCGCTTGCCGGGCGGCCAGCCTTGAGCCGCTTGCGCGCGGCCTCGGCCTCGGCGCGGGCGCGCTTGGCAAAGACCCCGGTGAAAATCGCCCGGTCCGTGCTGGCCGCTATCGCCGCCAGCGTCCGCTCGGTCAACTCCACCGCGTCAGCCACGCCGCCGCGCAAATCCTGCGCAGTCCGCGCGGCTGTCATCTTAGGTGCGGCCATGGCGCCATCAACGCTGGAAAAAAGTGGTGAGCCGGGCGGGGATCGAACCCGCGACCCCATGATTAAAAGTCACGTGCTCTACCGCTGAGCTACCGGCCCTATTGGGTGTGATGGCCGCATAGACAGGTTTTTTGGGCAGCTGTCAAATCGGCCCGCGCCGCCGCGAGCCTTCAGGCCGTGCCGTACTTGGTCTCAATCTCGACGCCGATGGACTTGAGGAAGCCCGTCGGCAGGATGCCGCCCGCGCACACAATCACGATGTCATTGTCGAGCCGCTGGCGCTTGCCGCCCTGCTCCAATTCGATGGACGACGGATCAATCGACTTGACCGAGGATTGCAACCGCACGTCGATGCGCCCCGCCTTGGCCAGCGCGTCCAGCTTCTGCCGATTCTTCGGCTTGAGGCGCGTGAAGGCTTCGCTGCGATAGGACAGCACCACCTTGGTGCCCTTCTCCTCGGCGAGGCTGGTGGCGGCTTCCACAGCGCTGTCGCCGCCGCCCACCACCGCCACGCGCTGGCCCCGGTACTGTTCGGGGTCGATCAGCCGGTAAACGACCTTGGGCAGTTCCTCGCCTGGAACATCGAGCTTGCGCGGCGTGCCGCGGCGGCCGATGGCCAGCAGCACGGTGCTGGTGAGATAGCGCGCCCGCGTGGTCAACACCTCGAAGCCGCCACTGGGCAGCGGCGTCACCTTGTCCACCCGCTCCTGGAAATTGACCTTGATGCCGGTCTTGGCGACGACGCCCTCCCAGAAGCCGAGCAGCGCCTCCTTGGTGGTCTCGCGGAAATTGACCCTGCCCACCAGCGGCAAGTCGGCGGGGCGGGTCATCACCAGCTTGCCGCGCGGGAAGTGGGCGACCGTGCCGCCAAGCGAGTCCTGCTCGACGGTGACGGATTTCAAACCCTTGGCCTTGGCGCCCAGAGTGGCGGCCAGACCTGCGGGGCCTGCTCCGATGACAACCACATCGAGCATTCCAGCCACCGCCTTGCCCTTCTGGCGGGCGATGTTGTTGATGGCCTGGTTGCCCTGCTCGATGGCGTTGCGGATGAGGCCCATGCCGCCGAGTTCGCCAGCGACATAAAGTCCGGGCACGTTGGTCTGGAATTCGGGATCGACGTTGGGAATGTCGAGGCCGCGCGTCTCGGTGCCGAAAACCAGGCTGATGGCATCGAACGGGCAGGCGGCCTTGCAGGCGCCATGGCCGATGCAGTGGGTGGGCTCGATCAGCTCGGCCTTGCCATTGATGAGGCCGATGATCTCGCCCTCGGGGCAGGCCGACACGCAGGCGCCGCAGCCCATGCACAGCGCCTTGTCAATGACCGGATGCAGGCTTGCCGGTTCGGTGAGGCCAGCCTCCTTGGCCGCCTCGCGGGTGGCGATGTAGCGGCTCTCGGACTTGCGGCGATTCAGGTGGAACAGGAACCAGACCAGCAGCAGCGGCGCCGCGTAGACTGCGAGCAACGGATCAAACGGCATTGGTTCAAGAACCCCAGACGATAAGACGATTGCGCGGCGCATCCCCAGGCGCGGCCCGACGTGTAAAGCAAAGCCGTTAAGGAACGGTCGCGGCAGCCCACGTTAACAGTCGTTAAACCTTGTTTGTGGCAGGATGCGGCATGGTTGCGTCAGGCTTTTGCCGGGGGGCGGCTCGACGTTGCGCCCATTTTGACGCCGGGGAGAAATTGGGTGCCGATATCCATCAGAGCCGCCGCCGCGCCGCGCGCCACAGG
>Ga0209069_10001110_pt1 | contig 13414 bp, 15 predicted proteins | sample Str013_2_FD_187202 | JGI IMG/M metagenome (GOLD analysis project Ga0209069, IMG submission 187202) | Freshwater sediment microbial communities in response to fracking from Pennsylvania, USA - Straight Creek_MetaG_SC_2013 (SPAdes) (version 2) | ecosystem: Environmental > Aquatic > Freshwater >...
GACCAGGTAGCCGACCGCAGCAGCCACTTCCTCGACCGGCTCTCGCGCGCGCCGGCCGACCTCACGCTGGTCGCGCTCGTCGCCACCATCATCCTCGTCATCGCCGCCAAGGCGGTGACCGGACGGGGAACGCCGCTGCGCGGTGGCCTGCCCTCGGGGCACGCCGCCGTCGCCTTCGCGGGGTGGATGGCGACGACGCTCGTGCTCAGCGATTCGGGTCATCGCTTCCTGATCTCGTCGCTGACGTTCATCATGGCCTTGCTCGTGGCACAGACCCGCGTCGAATCGGGTGTCCATTCCGCCGTGGAGGTCAGCATCGGCGGTGTCCTCGGCGCGCTCGTCACGCTGACCTTCTTCCAGCTCTTCTTCAAGGGATGAAGGATCTCGATCTCCTGCTGGTCGCCGACGCGGTCGCGGAGCGCGCCTACGCGCCCTACTCCACGTTCCTCGTCGGTTGCGCCGTGCTCGCCCGCGACGGGAGGGTGATCGAGGGCGTCAACGTGGAGAACGCCGCCTACCCGCTCGGCGTGTGCGCAGAGCGGGCCGCCTTCGCGCGTGCGGTCGCCGAGGGCTACCGGCCGGGTGACTTCACGGTCGCGGCGATCACGGCGTCGCCGTGCGGCGGCTGCCGTCAGTGGCTCGTCGAGATGCGGGTCGAGCGGGTCGTGTTCCGGAACGGCGGCGAGGTGAGGACGATGACGCCCGCCGAGCTGCTGCCTGAATCGTTCGTGCTGTGAAGTCCGGCTTCGTCGCGCTCGCCGGCCGCCCGAACGTCGGCAAGTCGACGCTCGTGAACGCGCTCTGCGGCGACAAGGTCGCGATCACGTCCAAGGTGCCGAACACGACGCGCCGCCGCATCTTCGGTGTCGCGAACGGCCCCGACTACCAGCTCGTGCTCGTCGACCTGCCCGGCTTCCAGCGGCCGATGGACGCGCTCACCGAACGGATGCAGTCGACGGTCGACGCCTCGTTCGACGACGTCCACGTCGTGCTCCTCGTGCTCGACGCCCGCGAGCGGATCGGCGCCGGCGACCGCTTTGTCGCTCGTCGGGCCTTCGGCAGCGGCGTGCCGGTGATCATCGCGCTGAACAAGATCGATCGCCTGAGTCCGGCGCACATCGCCAGCCAGATGAAGGTGGCCGCCGCGCTCGGCGACTTCCACGCGCTGCACCCGATCAGCGCGAAGACGAAGGACGGCATCGGCGAGTTGCGCAGCGACCTCGTCTTCCTGCTGCCCGAGGACGGCCAGCTGTTCTTCCCGACCGACGAGTCGACCGACCAGACGGTGTCGCAGCGCGTTGCCGAGGTGATCCGCGAGAAGGCGCTGCACCTCACGCACGAGGAGGTGCCGCACGCTCTCGCCGTCGTCGTGGACGAGATCGACGAGAAGGTGCTGCGCGCGTTCGTGATCGTCGAGACCGAGTCGCAGAAGGGCATCCTCGTCGGCAAGAAGGGCGCGATGATCCGTGAGATCGGCGTCCGCGCGCGGCCGGAGGTCGAAGCGTTGGTGGGCCACAAGGTCTTTCTGCAGCTGGTGGTCAAAGTGCGGTCGCACTGGCGCCGCGACACGGGCCAGTTCGAGCGACTGGGGCTGTAGGCAACAGCGCACTCCGGACGAGCTCGTTCGATCAAGCGGATACCCTCTCCGCTTCTGTTAGCGTTCGACTCGTGCCGCAGGCGCTCGGTCAGCAGCACTCCCCGCGCCGAGATGCCCTGCGCAACCGGAAGCTGCTTCTCGCGTCCGCCCGGGAGGTCTTCGCAGAGGACGGCGTCGAGGCCCGGTTGGACGAGATCGCCCGCCGGGCGGGTGTCGGCAGCGGCACCCTGTACCGTCACTTCTCGACCCGGGAAGCCCTGGTGGAGGCGATTTTCGCCGAGCGGGTTGGGGAGGTCATCTCCATCGCCGAGGCCGCTCTGGCCCAGCCCGACGCCTGGCGCGGACTCGTCGGATTCCTCGAGGCGATGCTCGAGATGCAGAGCAGCGATCGCGTCCTGAGAGAGATCTTCCTCCGGTATCCGCCCGGCGAGGGGCAGCTGGCCGAAGCTCGGCAGAGGATGCGGCAGCTGTTCGAGCGGCTGCTCGCGCGGGCACACGACGCGCGCGTCCTCCGACACGACTTCGGCTTCCCCGACCTTGCTCTACTGCTCTGGTCGTTCGCACCCGTGATCGACGCCACCGCCGAGGCGGCGCCGACTGCGTGGCGCCGCCACCTGCACTGGGTCCTGGACGGCCTGCGTCCCGGTGCCGCCACGCCGCAGGTGGAGAGACCGCTCGACGGCGACCAGCTCACGGTGGCGATGCGCTCCTTGCGCGAGCGGCGGTTCCCGCGCAGGCCGGGCCCGCCGCGACGGGACGGGGGCACGGCGTGACACCGGCGGGCCCGGCTGCCACGGACGAGCCGCAGCGCGTCCGGCTCGTCTTCGCGGCGCTGATGATCGTCCTGCTGCTCGCCTCACTCGACCAGACGATCGTCTCGACCGCGCTGCCGACGATCGTCGGCGACCTCGGCGGCCTCACGCATCTCTCCTGGGTCGTGACCGCCTACCTGCTCGCGTCCACTGTCTCCGGGCCGCTGTACGGCAAGCTCGGAGACCTCTACGGCCGCAAGACGGTCTTGCAGGCCGCGATCGTGCTGTTCCTGATCGGCTCGGCGCTGTGCGGGATCAGCCAGAACATGACCGAGCTGATCGCGTTCCGCGCGCTCCAGGGACTCGGCGGCGGCGGCCTGATTGTCCTGACGCTCGCCGTCGTCGGCGACATCTTCTCGCCCAGGGAGCGCGGCCGCTACCAGGGCTTCTTCGGTGCCGTCTTCGCCCTCTCGACGATCATCGGGCCGTTGCTCGGGGGCTTCTTCGTCGACCACCTCTCGTGGCGCTGGATCTTCTACATCAACCTGCCGGTCGGAGCGGTCGCCCTCACCGTGATCGGAATCACCTTCCATGCGCGGAGTGCACACATCCGGCACAGGGTGGACTACCTCGGCGCCGCCGTCCTCGCCACGGGGCTCTCCGCCATCGTGCTCTTCACCAGCCTCGGCGGGACCACCTATTCTTGGGGCTCTCCGGCGATCCTGGCCATGTTGGGCGTCGGCGTCGTGTTGCTTCTTGCCTTCCCCTTCGTCGAGCGCCGGGCGGCCGAGCCGATCCTGCCGCTCGAACTCTTCCGCAACCGTATCTTCGCCGTCACCAGCGCGATCGGCTTCATCGTAGGCCTGGCCCTCTTCGGCGCGATCACGTACCTCCCGCTGTACCTCCAGATCGTCAAGGGCCGCAGCCCGACGAGCTCCGGCCTGACCCTCGTCCCGCTGATGGCCGGCCTCCTCGTCACATCGATCGCCAGCGGCCAGCTCATCAGCCACTACGGCCGTTACAAGCCCTTCCCGATCGCCGGCACGGCGATCATGACGGCCGCCGTGTTTCTGCTCTCGCGGCTCGCCGTCGGTACCTCCATGTGGCAGATCATCGTCGCCATGGTCGTCCTCGGTCTCGGTCTCGGCATGGTCATGCAGGTTCTCGTGCTCGCAGCCCAGAACGCAGTGGGGCACCACCTGCTGGGCGTCGCCACGGCCGGATCGACCATGTTTCGCCAGATCGGCGGCTCGATCGGCGTCGCCGCGTTCGGCGCGATCTTCGCGAACCGGCTCGGCAGCGAGCTTGCAGCCAGGCTTCCCGGCGGGGCGAAGATCCCGACGACGCCGAGCCCGGAGATCGTCAAGCACCTTCCCGCGTCCGTCCACGTCCCGTACGTCGAAGCGGTCGCGGCAGCCCTGCAGCCGGTCTTCCTCGTCGCCACCGGCATCGCCCTGCTGGCGTTCGTGCTCACCTGGTTCCTCCGCGAGCAACCACTCCGCTCGACGAGGGCCGATCCGTCGTCTGCCGCGCTGAACCTACGACCGGGCCAGGCTGGCGAGGCGTAGCCGCTCCCGCCGTTTCGCATCTCGGAACTTGTGAGAGACGTGGACGAGCGGACCCGGCCCGTCGCCTGGACTCGCCGGGTGCATCTCGACGTCGTCCCGTTCCTCGTGTCGGTGCTGCTCACCGTCATCCCGGGGCCTGACACCGCTTCTCCTACGGCGGTCTGCTGCTAGTCCCCACTCGTTCGGTCGCGCCGGGGTCGGCGCCTGGGGCTGCCTGCGGGATCGGGCTGGGTAGGCTTGTCGTCTCGCAATGTTCGAGTCCTCCGAGATCGTCGTCTGTGTCCCGGTCACTGCCGATGGCCTGGTAGACCCGCGCTGGGGGCGGGCTGATCGCGTCGCAGTTGCGACTGTGAGTCCGGATGGGGTGAGTGATTGGCAGGAGTTCGACGTTGGCTGGGGCACCCTCCACGACGCGGGGACCGAGGGCTCGCACCACGCTCGTATCGCTCGGTTCGTGCTCGAGCACAAGGTGGAAGCCGTGATCGCGGGCCACATGGGCCCTGGCATGGAGCACATGCTCGGGAAGATGGGGGTTACTGTGCGACTCGGTGAAACAGGTGAAGCGAGAGAGGCCGCGGTCAGGGTCCTGAGCGGCTAGCGGGACGCCAACCAAAGCCGGCGTTAGGTCTTTGTTGGCCCAGAGCGGGCTACGAAGTCGAATGGACGTGCGCCGCGGACCCTGGTCACACCGCTGGTCGGGAGGGTGCTATGGCGTCGGTGGCGAGGTGATCGAGAACATCCGCGGGCAGGTCGGGGATCTCTACCATCGGGAAGTGACCGCCGGGAATCTCAATCGGCTCCACGCCGAGGAGTTCGGTGGCGACGAATCGCTCCCACTCCGGCGTGAGAACTCGTCGTCAGCCGTGTAGATGAGTGCGGTGGGGAGTTTCGGATGCTGCGTGAGCGGATAGTCGCCGACGGCGGATGCACTGGGCCGCAGCCGATCCACGAGTTCGCCAGCGGTGTCCGGCGGCAGCCGGGGATAAATCGCTTCGATCGCCCTTTCGGGTGTCCAGACCGATCTGCCGTCGGCGCCCTTGGGCGGAAAGGGAAACCCGTCTCGGAAGACGGCCGGGGCGCCGGGCGGTGTAGCGAACGTGCCGAACCTGGGGCAGAGATGCACGAGCAGCGCCGGATGTCGTTCTGCTGCGACCAGCGCGGCCTCCGCTGATGCGATCGAGTGTCCGACCACCACGACGGGTCCGTCGGCGGTAGCAAGCGCTTCCGACGCTGGGCGCGCTCGTTTCGGGTAGTCGGCCAGAGGGTCGTCGAACGGCATGTCGGGCGCTACGACGTCATGGCCGTACGCTTCCAACCGACCGACGACCGGCTCCCAGCACCACCCGTCATGCCACTGGCCATGGATGAGGCAGAATGTGATCAGGCGATCTGTATGGCACAGGCGGCTGCTGACTGCAAGCAGAGCAGCGGTTGGTGCCGCCGAGGCAGCATCGGCCCAGGCCAACGCCGCGGTCCGAGTCGCTATCGACGCGGGCAACGCACCTCCCGTAGCTGACGTCGCTCGAACCCCTGGGGCGCGCAGAAGCCCATTGTGAGAGCAGGGGGTCAGGCTCTTCCTCGTTCCGTTGCGCCGTTGTCGCCACGGGGGAGGACGTGGCCCCTCAGTCGCGCTGCGGCGTGGGCCAGTTCGAGCGACTGGAGCTATGAGTACGAGTGCCGCCGTCGGCGACAAGCTGGCGGGTATGCGAGGATCGCTCGCCAACCGTCGAAGGAGCAGTCATGTGGGCACGCGTTGCGAAGTTCGAAGGTAACCCGGAAGACGTCGATGCGCGGGTCGAGCGGCTGCGCGAGATGGTCGAACGAGGAGGTCTCCCATCCGAGCTCGAGGGAGCGAAGCTCCTCATGCTCACCGACCGGGAGTCCGGGGGAATGCTCGGCGTCACGCTGTTCGAGAGCGAGGAAGGGATGCGTAAGGCCGACGTGGCGATGGACGCCGGTGGCGGACGTGCCGGCGCGCGCACCGGAGTCGACTTCTACGAGGTGCCGATTCGCGTCGGCCTCTAGGCCCGTCTAGTCGACAGCGAGCAGGTCGACCACGAAGACCAGCGGCTCGTGGGGCTTGATCACGCCACCGCCCGCGCCGCGCGCGCCGTACGCCATCGCCGACGGGATCGTCAGCTTGCGACGGCCGCCTACACGCATCCCCGCGACGCCTGCGTCCCAGCCCGGGATGACCTGGCCCTTGCCGAGCTTGAACTGGAACGGCTGGCCGCGGTTCCACGAGGCGTCGAACTCGTCGCCAGTCGAGAACGCGACGCCGACGTAGTGCACCGAGACCTTCGTTCCGACCGCCGCCTCGGCGCCGTCGCCGACAACGAGATCGTCGACGCCGAGGTCGAACGGGATGTCACCCTCGGGCTTCGCAATCTGTGGGCGTTCGGACGGCATGCCTCAATGCACCTTCTGCGTCTCGGGCTGGATGCGCAGGATCACGCGCTCCGACTTGATGATCGACGGGTCGTAGTCCTGGCCGCGGTACTTCCGAGACAGCTTGTCGATGTGCTCCCTGGCCTCCGGCCCGCGCACGGTGGCGACCACACGCCCGCGCACCTCGGCGTAGCGGTACGGATTGGTCGCATCCATCACGGTGACAGTCACGCGCGGGTCACGCTCGACGGCGCGGAACTTGTCGCGGTGCACCTCGGTGTTGATCAGGATCTCGTCGTCGGTCGCGTCGACCCACATCACGTGCGTCATCGCGGCACCGGAGGCGAGGTGCACGGTGAAGGCGGCGAAGTTCGCGCCCTGGGCGAGCTCGCGGGCGGTGGGGTCGAGGGACATAGCCGAGCTAGCTCCGGGCGCTCAGCTCGTCGGCCTTGACCCGTTCGGCGAGAGCGCGAGCGACCTTCAGCCAGAGGGCCGGCGTCCTGTCGAGTAGGGCGACGAAGTTGAAGTCTGTGACCACGAGGACGTCGAGCGCTGTTGTCGCGGTGACGGTGGCCGACCTCGGCGCCTTCGAGAGCAACGCCATCTCGCCGACGAAGTCGCCCGCGCCGAGAGTCGAGATCTTGCGACCCTTCCGCCGCACCTCGACCTCGCCCGAGATGATCACGAAGAACTCTCGGCCGCGATCGCCTTCCTGCATCAGCACCTTGCCCGGGGGCAGGTCGATCTCGTCTGCGGCGGCGGCGATGAGCGCAAGCTCCTTCTTCGCGCAGTGCTCGAACAGCGGGACCCGTCTCAGCAGATCGATCTTCGCGTTCGATCGGAGGCCCACGCGGGCAGTCTAGGGCCATTCGTGGCGCACGGGCAAGAACCTCGGGCGGAGGCGCGACTAGACTCACACGGATGGCCCTTGCGCCCGCACTGCCCGGCGGCTTCGAGCTGCCCATGGAGTTGCGGCTGCCGCGGATCGGCTCCGTCGACGCCGTCGCACTCGAAGCGCGCGCAGCGGAGCTGGCGAAGCGCTCGATCAAGAAGGAGTCGAAGCTCGCCGCGCTCGAGCTCGCGGTGCGGATGATGGACCTGACGACGCTCGAGGGCGCCGACACGCCCGGGAAGGTGGCCGCGCTCTGCTCGAAGGGAATCCGGCCCGATCCGGTCGACCGGAGCGTGCCGTCGGTGGCCGCGATCTGCGTCTACCCGAACCTCGTTGCGGGAGCGAAGGCGCGACTCGCCGGCTCGGGCGTGAAGGTCGCGTCCGTCGCCACCGCGTTCCCTTCGGGCCAGGTGCCGACCGCGCTCAAGGTGGCCGAGGTGCGCGAGGTCGTTGCGCTCGGCGCTGACGAGGTCGACATGGTAATCGATCGCGGCGCGTTTCTCTCCGGTCGCTACGCGAAGGTCTACGACGAGATCTGCCAGGTGAAGGAAGCCTGCGGCGGGGCCCATCTGAAGGTGATCCTCGAGACGGGGGAGCTCGGGACGTACGACAACGTGCGGCGCGCGGCGCTGCTCGCCATGGCTGCCGGCGCCGACTTCGTCAAGACCTCCACCGGCAAGGTCACGCCGGCCGCGACGTTGCCCGTCACGCTCTGCATGCTGGAGGCCGTGCGCGACGTGCACGACGAGACCGGCCGCGTCGTCGGCATGAAGCCCGCGGGCGGCATCCGCACCGCGAAGCACGCGATCCAGTACCTGTGCGTGCTGCACGAGACGCTCGGCACCGCGTGGCTGACGCCCGACCTGTTCCGCTTCGGCGCGTCCTCGCTCCTCAACGACGTGCTGATGCAGATCCGCAAGCAGAAGACCGGCGTCTACCAGTCCCTCGACTACTTCACGATCGACTGATGACGGCGCGACCGACGACGGCTCACGACTTCCCGGTCTCGCGGACTCGAGCGCGCGGCGCGGCCCTCGGGCCTTGTGTTTCTGAAACACAAGGCCCGAGGCATCGAGCACCTGCCAAGGGCTTTGTGCTTCTGAAACACAAGGCCGCTCAGACGGGCGTGATGGACGGGGGTACTTGAGGGTGGGCGAGGTCGAGAACACGCGGGCCCTGTCGACGACGTCGCCGCTCGAGTGGGAGTACGCGCCCGCGCCCGAGGCGCGCGACATCGTGCGCTTCCAGGAGCGCTACGGGTTGTTCGTCGGCGGCGAGCTCGTCGAGCCGCGGTCGAAGGAGTGGTTCCCGACGATCTCGCCGGCGTCGGAGGAGCAACTGGCCGAGGTCGCGCTCGCCGACGCCGAGGACGTCGACGCGGCCGTCGCAGCAGCGCGCCACGCGTTCGAGAACGGTTGGTCGGCGCTGCGCCCGGCGGAGCGCGCGAAGTACCTGTTCCGGATCGCGCGCATCCTGCAGGAGCGCTCGCGCGAGCTCGCCGTGGCCGAGTCGCTGAACGGCGGCAAGCCGATCAAGGAGTCGCGCGATGTCGACGTGCCGCTCGCGGCGGCGCACTTCTTCTACTACGCCGGCTGGGCGGACAAGCTCGAGTACGCCTTCCCGAACCGCCGGCCGGCGCCGCTGGGCGTGGCGGGCCAGATCATCCCCTGGAACTTCCCGCTGCTGATGCTCGCCTGGAAGATCGCCCCGGCGCTCGCGGCCGGGAACACGGTCGTGCTCAAGCCGGCCGAGACGACGCCCCTGACCGCGCTCATCTTCGCCGACGTCTGCCGCCAGGCCGAGCTGCCGGCGGGAGTCGTCAACATCGTCACGGGCGACGGCTCGACCGGCGCGCACCTCGTGCGCCACCCCGGCCTGGACAAGATCGCGTTCACCGGCTCGACGGAGGTCGGCAAGGCGATCATGCGCGAGCTCGCCGGCACCGGCCGCAGGCTGACGCTGGAACTCGGCGGCAAGGCGGCGAACATCGTCTTCGACGACTGCGCTCTCGACCAGGCTGTCGAGGGCATCGTCAACGGCATCTATTTCAACCAGGGCCACGTGTGCTGCGCCGGCTCGCGGCTGCTCGTGCAGGAGTCGATCGCCGAGCCGCTGATCGCGAAGCTGAAGCGCCGCCTGACCACGCTGCGCCTCGGTGACCCGCTGGACAAGAACACCGACATCGGTGCCATCAACTCGCGCGCGCAGCTGGAGAAGATCCGCGAGCTCGTCGCGAGCGGGGAGGAGGAGGGCGCCGAGATCTACCAGCCGCCCTGCGTGCTGCCGGAGAAGGGCTACTGGTTTGCTCCGACCGTCTTCACCAACGTCGCCCAGAGCTACCGGATCGCCCAGGAGGAGATCTTCGGGCCCGTCCTGTCGGTGCTGACGTTCCGCACGCCCGAGGAGGCGGTCGAGAAGGCGAACAACACGGCCTATGGGTTGTCGGCCGGCGTGTGGACGGAGAAGGGCTCGCGCATCCTCTGGATGGCCGAGCGCCTGCGGGCCGGCGTCGTGTGGGCGAACACGTTCAACCGCTTCGACCCGACCTCGCCGTTCGGCGGCTACAAGGAGAGCGGCTACGGCCGCGAAGGCGGCTGCCACGGTCTCGAGCCATATCTGAGGTTCGATTGAAGCCCCGGATGGCGGTCTGCTCACTCGTACTAGCGCTCGTCGCGTTGGCCGGGACAGCGACATCGTCGCTGGGTGCAGCGAGGCGGTGTGTGGCGTCGGAGCCCTCCCGGCGGGCGCTGCACCCGGGGTTCAACACCGGGAACGAGCGGATCGCGGTTGCTCTGCCTCCGGGCGGGACGCTGGTGGGCGTTCCCGCAACCGGGCCCGACGCCGCTCTGAGCCACACTCGCGGCTGGCTGTACGTAAAGCTCGGCTGGTGGCGAAAGCGCGGAACGCTCGCGCTGAGCGGCCGGCGTATCGGCGGTGGCGCACGACGTGTCATTGCGGAGGTCGGCCCATTGCCGAGCTACGGAGCGCCTGCGGGCGAGTTCTTCCCCAGCGCGCTCTACTTCCAGAAGCCCGGCTGCTGGAAGATCACGGCGACGGCCGGAGGCGCGCGGCTGGACGTGGTTGTCAGGGTGACGAAGGCGTGAGCCGCCTCCCTGTCAGGAAGACGTACAAGCTGTTCGTCGGCGGCGCGTTCCCTCGCTCCGAGTCCGGGCGCACGTTCGAGGCCGAGGGGCAGAACGTGGCACGCGCCTCGCGCAAGGACTCGCGCGATGCCGTCGTCGCCGCCCGCAAGGCGTTCGCCGGCTGGGCGGGGACGACTGCCTACAACCGCGGCCAGGTGCTCTACCGGCTCGCAGAGATGATCGAGGCGCGCGCCGACGATCTCGCCGCGACGTGCTCCGGCCGCGAGGAGGTGGACGCCGCGGTCGATCGCGTCGTCTGGTACGCGGGCTGGGCCGACAAGCTCGCACAGGTGCTCGGCTCGTCGAATCCGGTCGCCGGGCCGTACTTCAACTTCACGGTGCCGGAGCCGACGGGTGTCGTCGCGATCCTCGCGCCGGACGAGCCGCCGCTCGGCGGGCTCGTCTCGCGGCTCGCGCCGGCGCTCGTCGGTGGCAACACGGTCGTCGCGGTGGCGTCCGAGACCCACCCTCTCGCGGCGATCGAGCTGGCCGAGGCGATCGTTACCTCCGACGTGCCGGCCGGCGTCGTCAACATTCTCACCGGCTTCCGCGCCGAGCTCGGGCCGGTGCTCGCTGGCCACCTGGACGTGAACGCGCTCGACGTCACCGGCGCGGGTGACGACACCACCGAGCTCGAGCGCGCCGCCGCCGACAACGTCAAGCGCGTGGTGCGGGAGCGAGAGCCGCAGAGCCCGTGGGAGATCGCCGCCTTCCTCGAGCTGAAGACGGTCTGGCACCCGGTCGGCCAGTAGCTCAGCCGAGCAGCGCGTCGACTGCTGCGCGAGCCGCAACCAGCCGCGCCTCGCGCGACCCCTTCACGAGCAGCCACGGGGAACCGCTCTCTCGGGCATGCTCGAGCAGACGCTCGTGCATCCACCGCCGCTGCTGCTCGAACTCGCGCCAGCCGTCGTGCGTGAACGGCACGTCGAGCCCGCAGACGAGGTAGAGGTCGTACGGCCGCCCGAGCAGGTCGTCGAAGCCGCGGGCGCGCTCGTCGAGGTACGCCTCGTGGAACACGGCCGTCGTGAACGCGTCCGTGTCGCAGAACAGCGCCCGCCGCGCAAAGGCGGTGAGGAAGTCCTCGTACCAGCACTGCACGCGTGCGATGTGCTCGAACTCGTCGCTCCGCCAGGCCGAGCCGGCCGGACGGCCCACCTCGGTGTAGACCCGGCCGTACTCCGGATTCCACACGGTGTCGTAGGCTCGGGCGAGCGAGGCGGCCAGAGTGGTCTTGCCGGTCGACTCCGCGCCGAGCAGGCAGACCCGGCACACGGGATCCGTCACGGGAGGCGTGTCGTGGCGTAGAGATCCTCCCGCAGCGTTCCGGCCTGCGGCGGCAGGGCCGCCGCGTACACGGGGACCGGTCGCGAGCCGACGAAAGCGACCGCCGTGTAGTCGCCGAGGAAGCCGACGGCATTGCCGCCGTCCAGCGATCGCGCGAGCCAGGCGGCGTCCATCGACTGCGCGTCCAGCCGGATCGGCGCGCCCCAGGTCGCGCCGGCGTCCGCCGAGCGGAAGAGACGGATACCGAGCCGGCAACAGGCCCCCGGCAGCCGGACGTACGCAAGCACGGCGGCCGCGTCTCCGGCCGCGCCGATCGTCGGCGTCACGTAGTCGCCGCCGGCCGCCACGACGCGTGAAGTGCTCCAGCTCACCCCGTCCGCCGAGTCCGAGACGACGACGTCGTTCGCGGTGCATCCCGGGTGGGCGGCGCAGTCGGGCCAGACTGCGCTGATCCCGCGCGCGGTCTCGGCGACCGACGGCAGCGGCGGAACGCGCAGCGGCGTCGAGTGCGCCTGCAGCGCCGCGATCGACACCGGCAGGCCGAAGGTCGCACCTCCGTCCGCCGAGGTCACCGCCTCGACCGCGTGCAGGTCGCCCGTCGCGTAGACGACGACCAGGGCGCCGTCGGCCGTCGTTGCGGGCACAGCCCCGATCACGGCGCCGGTTCCGGGCGAACCGAACTGCGCCTCGGGGCCCCATGTGGCGCCACCGTCCTGTGAGGTGCGGAGCCCGCCCGTGGCAGCCGTGAGGTCCGAGTACGCCAGATAGCAGGAGCCCGCGTGGGGGCTCGCAGGGCGGTTGTCGCACGCGACCCACTCCTTGTCGTAGGCGATCGGCTGCTCGGCGGCCGGCGTCGCCGCCGCGGCGACCACCGGCGGCCCCCAGCCGAGGCCGTCGGGAGACGCATAGATCAGGAGCTCCGTCCTCGCCGGGAAGAGCGCCAGCACGGCGGCGATCCAGAGACCGTGCACCCGGTCACGCGCCACGACCGGATCGGACACGCGCGCGGCCCCCGAGTCGGGCAGGAGCCCGCGCCGCCACGTGAGGCCGCCGTCGCCGGAGGTCGTCCAGCCGATCGCCGTCGCGCCGCCTTTCACGGCCCTGCCGCTCTGGAAGACCGAGACGACGGTGTCGCCGTCCCCGACCGCGCTCGGCTCGACGATGCTCCGATGCTGAGACTCGGGCGCCGTCGTGACGTCGACCGCGATCCGCCGGGTGAGCACCTCGCAGTCCCGGGCGACGACATCCTTCAGATCGGCCACCACGATGTCGCGGCCCGCGCCGCAGCGAACGACGTCACGGGCACCGTTCACGGTGCTGATCCGATCCGGACCCGGCGTACCGGTCGGCGCAGCTGCGAACGCGCTTCCCGCGACCATGAGAGCGACGGCAGCAGCGAGCGCGCGCATGTCTCGATCCTATGAGTCGGGACCGACACCCGGCGGACGAGTAGCATCCCCGGCAGTGACGGCCCACCGACGGTTGAGCCAGGCGATCTCCGAGGGCGACGGCATCTCCATCCTCGTGGAGGTGAGCGATGCGTCCGGCGCGGCCGCGGCCGCCAGTCAGGGGGCGGAAGGCCTCGTCGTGCGCGGTGTGACCGACGGGATCAGAGCCGCCAGCGAGCTCCCGCTCGTCTGGATCGGCAGCTCGGAGGATGCAGGCGCCGCGGACGCCATCGTCGTCGACGTCGACGAGGCGGGCGAGCGGCTGGCGGAGCTCGTCGACGGCGTGCACGCGCTCGGCGTCGAGTGCGTCCTGAAGGTGCGCGGCGAAGACGATCTCGAGCT
>Ga0209069_10001112_pt1 | contig 13404 bp, 10 predicted proteins | sample Str013_2_FD_187202 | JGI IMG/M metagenome (GOLD analysis project Ga0209069, IMG submission 187202) | Freshwater sediment microbial communities in response to fracking from Pennsylvania, USA - Straight Creek_MetaG_SC_2013 (SPAdes) (version 2) | ecosystem: Environmental > Aquatic > Freshwater >...
TCTCCGAAGTCTCCAAGAAGCCGTTGGAAAGCGAAACCTGGGCCGGCTGCGTCGACGCCGTCGGCGGCGCCACGCTGGCCCGCGTGCTCGGCCAGCTCAAGCATGGCTGCTCTGCGGCTGCCGTCGGTCTCGCAGGCGGCACCTCGCTGCCAGCCACCGTCATCCCGTTCCTGCTGCGCGGCATCAACCTGCTGGGCATCGACAGCGTCATGCAGCCCTATGCGCATCGCATCGAAGCCTGGAAGCGCATCGCGGCCGACATCGACAAGGACCGGCTGGAGGCGATGATCGTTCCGGCGACATTGGCGGACCTTCCGAAGCTGGGCCGGGAGATCCTAAAAGGTCACGTGCGAGGCCGAGTAGTTGTCGACGTCAACGCCTGATTGACGTAAGAACCAGCCCACCGCACATCACACCCCTCCCATCCTCGAACCGCCGAGCGTCATGTCATGACCCATTCCGATCTCGCCGCCACCCTCGACCAGGCCTGGGAGGCCCGCGACCAGGTCACCTTCGCCACCAAGGGTCCGGTTCGCGATGCCGTCGAAACCGCGCTCAACCTGTTGGACTCCGGCGCGGCGCGCGTGGCCGAAAAGGGTGCGAACGGCTGGTCCGTCAACCAATGGTTGAAGAAGGCGGTGTTGCTGTCCTTCCGCCTCAACGACAATGCCATGATCCCGGGTGGGCCAGGCGGGTCGCATTGGTATGACAAGGTGCCCTCGAAATTCGAGGGCTGGGGCGAAAACCGCTTTCGCGACAGTGGCATCCGCGCCGTCCCCGGCGCCATCGTGCGCCGCTCGGCCTACATCGCCCCCAAAGTCATCCTGATGCCGAGTTTTGTGAACTTGGGCGCATACGTCGATAGCGGCACCATGGTTGACACCTGGGTCACGGTGGGCTCCTGTGCGCAGATCGGCAAGAACGTGCACCTGTCCGGCGGCGTCGGCATCGGCGGCGTGCTGGAACCGATGCAGGCCGGCCCGACCATCATCGAGGATAATTGCTTCATCGGCGCGCGCTCCGAGGTGGTCGAGGGCGTGGTGGTCGGCGAAGGCTCGGTCATCTCGATGGGTGTGTTCATCGGCATGTCCACGACGATCATCGACCGCGCGACCGGCGAGAAATTTATGGGTCGTGTGCCGCCGTATTCGGTGGTTGTCTCTGGGTCGCTGCCAGGCAAGGCGCTTCCCGACGGCAAGCCGGGGCCGAGCTTGTATTGCGCGGTGATCGTGAAGCGCGTGGATGAGAAGACGCGGAGTAAGACGAGTATCAATGAGTTGCTGAGGGATTAGGGAGACGGGACTCGGGACTCGGGACTCGGAGATGTGGGGCAATGTCGGAACTCAAATCGCACAAAGACTTGCGCGTTTGGCATAAGGCGATCGAGTTGGTCACGGCGGTCTATCAGTTGACCCAGTGCCTGCACAAGGCGGAGCAATACGGCCTGATAAGTCAATTGCAGCGTGCGGCGGTATCAGTGCCCACGAACATTGCCGAGGGAAATGGGCGGGGCACGCGCAAGGATTACGCACGTTTTATCGATATCGCACGAGGGTCAGCGTCGGAGGTTGAGACACTTCTGATTATCGTCGTGAAACTTGGACTAGCAAGTCCGGGCAATGCGGCTCAGGCCCAAGAGCTGACTAACGATGTCGGCAGAATGTTGACCGGATTGGCCGCAAGCCTGTCCAAAGAAGGCTTTGAAGAGGAGGGGCAAGCCGAGATCACGTGATTTGGGAGCTGGAGATGAGAAGCTCCGAGTCCCGAGTCCCGAGTCCCGAATCCCAACAAACATGCTCAAAATTAAAAACCTCAGTGTAAAGCTCGACGACGAGGACAAGACCATCCTCGACGGCCTTTCCTTGCAGGTCCCTAAAGGTCAGGTCCACGCCATCATGGGCCCGAACGGGTCCGGCAAATCCACGCTCGGCTACACCCTCGCCGGCCGCGGCGGCTACGAGGTCACGGGCGGCTCGGCCACCTGGAACGACGATAACCTGCTCGCCATGGATCCCGCCGAACGGGCGGCCGCCGGCGTGTTCCTGGCCTTCCAATATCCGATGGAAATCCCCGGCGTCGCCACGCTGACCTTCTTGCGCACAGCCATGAACGCCCTGAAAAAGGCGCGTGGGCAGAAAGAGCTGACCACGCCGGACTTTCTCAGGGCCGTGAAGGCCAAGGCCAAGAGCTTAGGCATTTCTGACGACATGCTGAAGCGCCCGGTCAACGTCGGCTTTTCGGGCGGCGAGAAGAAGCGCATGGAAATCCTGCAGATGACCATGCTGGAACCGACGCTGTGCATATTGGACGAGACCGACAGCGGGCTTGATATCGACGCGCTACGCGTGGTGGCCGACGGCGTCAACGCGCTGCGTGGCAAAGAGCGGGCGATCCTGGTCATCACGCATTATCAGCGGCTGCTGGACTACATCGTGCCGGACAGGGTGCATGTGTTGGCGCATGGCAAGATCCAGCGCTCGGGCGGCGCCGAACTGGCCAAGGAGTTGGAGAAGTCAGGCTACGCCGAATTCACCGGCAAGGCGGCGTGAACCGGTAGGGCGCAATAGGCCTTTTGGCCGTATTGCGCCACAGGGCTCGACACAGCCGCCATCGCCTGCAAAGTCCCCCTGAGGCGCAATACGGCGCAAAGCAAGCGCGCCTAAAGCGCCCTACGGCCTGCCCGAGTTGAGAAATCTGGACCAACGACTGACATGACCGTAACGCCCATCAAGACCAAGGCCGAGCAGCAATACGCGGCACAATTCGACGCCACCATCGCCTCGCTCCCCGGCGCTGGCTGGGTGCCTGCGGCGCGCCGTGCCGCCATGCACCGCTTCGTGGCCGAGGGGCTGCCGCATCGCAGGCTGGAGGCTTGGAAGTACACCGATCTTCGCGCCACGCTGAAGGACGTACCCGCTCCAGCACCGTCCGCAGCGGGCCGGCCCAAAGTCGATGCCGCGAAACTGAAAGCTGCGCTCGGCCCTGAACTGGCCAGGCTTCCCGCCATTCGCTTCGTTTTCATCAATGGCGTCTTTGCCGCTGCCGATATTCCGGACGCGCATAAGCCGGGTGACCGCTATCAATTCGGTACGCTGGCCGAGACGCTGGGGACCAAGGACGTCGACTGGATGCAAGCCGGTTTCGCCGCCGAACAGTCCAGCCCCGCGGCCCTCAACGCCGCCTTCGCGACCGACGGCATGGTGCTGCGCGTGATGGCCGAGGCCAAGCTGGACCTGCCGATCCACGTCGTGCACCTGATCGACGGCGTCACCCCAAGCAGCGTCACGACGCGCAATCTCATTCGGGTCGATCACGGCGCGCAAGTCACGCTTCTGGAGAGCCATGTCGGAGCGGGCGGCGCGCACCACATCAACAGCGTGACGCATCTGCACGTTCTGGACGGCGCCAAAGTCGAGCATCTCAAGCTCGTCGCAGACGGCTCGCAGGCGACCCATCTGTCGACTTGGAGCATCGATGTCGAAGCCGGCGCCGCCTACCAGGCGTTCCAGCTTTCCGAGTCTCCGCTGCTCGCCCGCAACGACGTCAACGTCACATTTAAAGGCGAATCCGCCTCCTTCTCCTTCAACGCCGTCAGCCTCGGGCGCGGCAGGAGCCACATCGACACCACCATGGTGATCGACCACGCCGTGCCGCGCTGCGCCTCGCGCGAAAACATCCGCGCCGTGCTGGCTGACGAAGCGCGCGGTGTGTTCCAGGGCAAGGTGATCGTACGACCGGACGCGCAAAAATCCGACGGCAAGCAGATGGCCAAGGCCCTGCTTTTGTCGCCCAACACCGAATTTGACAGCAAGCCCGAATTGGAAATCTACGCCGACGATGTGATCTGCGGCCATGGCTCTACCGTTGCTGAAATGGACGACGACCAGGTCTTCTACCTGATGGCGCGCGGCATTCCTGAGGTTCAGGCGCGGGCGCTGCTGACCGAGGCGTTCGCCGCCGAGGCGATCGACGCGATCCAACACGAGGGCATCCGTGATGCGATGCGGGGGCGGTTGCAGGCCTGGTTGAGTGCGCAGCACGAGGGAAACAGGGCCGGATAAGCGGCAGGAACTGGCTCCGCTGCAGCCGACCATCAAGTCCGCTCAAATCCGCGGCAGCATCGATATCGTCGTGGTCGGATCGTTCGAGACGATGCTCAGGGTGCGCGAGAAGAACTCGCGCCGCGTCACGATCAGGACCACCAAGGTGGTGGCGATGATGAACAGCGCCGGGTGGATGAACCAGGCCAGGCCTGCCATGGCGAAGTAGTAGGACCGTAGGCCAAGGTTGCCATGCTCTGCGGCCAGCCCCGCGACGCGGCCGGCGCGCTCGGCCAGCGCTTCGCGCGTCGCAGCCTCGCCGGTGGAGAACGGCGGTGTCGCGCCCATCATGATCATGGAGTAATGCGCGAGCCGGAACGCCCAAGCGAATTTGAAGAAGGCGTAGGCCATCACCACCATCAGCACCAGGACCTTCAGATCCCAGGCGATGGCTGCGGCGTGGGCCGAGAACGGGATGCGGTCGAGAATTGCCTGCACGCGTTCGCCAGAGCCCAGCAGCGCCGACAGCGCGCCCAGGATGACAATGCTGGTGGAGGCAAAGAAGCTGTTGCCGCTGGCCAGGCTCGAGATCAGCAGCACATCGATGACGCGGTCAGCCCGTTGCGCCATATGCGTCATCCAGGCCATGCGGTGGCTCTGGATTGCGCCGACCAGGCTGTGGCGCCAGATGGTGCGCGTGCTGGTGACCAGGTTGTAACCGACCGTACACAGAAGAAACCAGGCGAAGGCGATCTGGTCGAGCCGCGTCAGTCCCAGCATCGACAGATCGTATGGCAACGGATTGGTTTGGTCCACGCGTTGTCCCCCTCATGCTCCCGTCACGCCGCCCGCGTGTGGGCCGCCAGCAGCACATGCCCTAGCACGGCGATGATGACAAGCACACCACCGGCCAGCGTCTGGGGACCGGGCGTCTCGCCGAACGCCAGCCACACCCAGAACGGGCCGAGCGGTGCTTCCAGGGTGCCGATCAGCGCCGTTTCCACCGCCGGCAGCAGGCGCGCGCCGACCACCAGAAGCCCCAGGCCCATGGCCACGTTGATGAGGCCAGAAATCGTGATGATGACGAACACGCCCGGATTTTGCGGCAGTTGCGTTGCTAGCGGCAGCGCCATCAGTCCGCCCAGCAGTCCGGACATGGAGGCGGCCGGCAACATCGGAATGCCGGGAAAGCGGCGGCTGATCACCATCAGACCGGCGGTCATGAAGGTCATCAGCCCGGCCAACAGGTCGCCGCCGAGAGAGCTGCCGGCATCGGGACTGGCGACCATGATTAGCACGCCCGCCACCGCGAGCAGGCTGGCCGCCAGGGCCGAGCGGGACGGGCTTTCGCCCAGCAGGAAGAAGGCGAGCCCCGCCGCCATGAACGGCACCGTGGCATAGATGAAGGCGACATGCGCGACGGTCGTGAGGCGCAGGGATTCGATGTAAAACAGCATGTCGAGGGCCGACAGTACGGCGTACCCCCAGGCAGCGCCGCGCATAGCTGTGAAGGCGGCGAAGGTGCGGCCGCGCTCCACCCAGGCGATGGCGACGAGCAGGCCGAGCGCCCCGACCGGGCCGCGCCATACGATCAGGCTCATGGCGTCGAGGGGGATGAGGCGGACAAACAGTCCCGCCGTGCTCCAGGCCACCGCAGAGCCGAGCAGCAGGAACACGCCGGTGAGGTGGGAGGAGGGGGGAGCGGAAATGTTGCGGCCTCTTCATGGAGCGAACGGAGGGAATTGGCAGCGGCGAGACAAGTCTCGCCCCTACGTCCCTGGCAATCCCATCCACCCTAAATATCCCGTATACAACCCTACCGTGATGACCAGGATCGCCGACAGATAGGGCGCACGCGCCGCGATCACCTCGATCCCGGGCCAGCGGCGGGACGCATGACGCAGGCTGAGCGCCGCCGCTGCGCCCGCTCCCACCATGGTCAGGGCGAGGCCGATGGAGAAACACAGTACCAACAGGGTTCCGAGCGCTATCTGCTTCAGCTGCAGGCACAGCAGCAGGATGGTGATCGAGGCCGGGCAGGGGATCAGCCCGCCGGTAAGGCCGAACAGGATGATCTGGCTGGTAGTGACATGCTGCCCCTTGAACCGGCGCGCGATGTCGTCGGCGTGGGATCGAGCGTGGGCATCAAACGGCGCTTCGTGCGCATGGTCGTGCGGCTGATCGTGGTCGTGACCATGATCGTGAGCCAGCGGATGCTGCAGGCGCCAGATGCGCCAGATCATCCACAGCGCGATGGCGATGATCAGCGCGGCCGACAGCAGCTGCAGATAAGGCTCGCTCGCTCCGGCGTCGAATTTTGACCCAAAATACAGCCCCGCCAGCGCAATCGCCCACACGATCGCGGTATGCGAGAGGGTGGCCGCCAACCCCAGCAGTACCGCCTGGCCGACCGTGCCGCGCACGGCGATGATGAAGGCGGCCATCATGGTCTTGGAATGCCCCGGCTCCAGCCCGTGCAGCGCACCAAGCAGGATGGCGCTGGGCACGAAAAGCCAGAGGTTGGTTGAACCGGATTGGATCAGGTGGGCGAGATCGGGCATGGGGCTCTCGGCGTCGGCGTTGGGCTGCGACAAGACGGGCAATAGGCGACGTGCTGCTGGTCATATCGGCACCTCGTACCAAGCCACCTGCGACAACTCGACCATGCGGTGTATCTCATTGAAATAGCGAGATAACAATCGGTGGAGAGCGGTCGCGCTCAGGGCTGAATTCATTGCTGACGCTCGGGCGCAAAGTGTATACTCACAAGCATCAGATTCCAAGGCCCGCGCTCGCGCGCCGCAGCCTGCCGCTTGGCGGGCTATTCCGCAAGAAAGACCAAAACGTTGGCACGCACACCCAAGGGCCCGCCGCCGGCCGCCCCCGGCGCTTCCCCGCCGTCATCTGGCTCGGAAGTCAAGCCGATCAACATCATCGATGAGATGAAGACGTCCTATCTCGACTACGCCATGAGCGTGATCGTCTCGCGGGCGCTGCCCGATGTGCGCGACGGCCTGAAGCCGGTGCATCGCCGCATCCTCTACGCCATGAGCGAGGCCGGGCTCGACTACAACAAAAAATACGTCAAATGCGCCAAGGTGGTCGGCGACGTGATGGGTAATTTTCACCCCCACGGCGACTCGGCGATCTACGAAACGCTGGTGCGCATGGCGCAGGACTGGTCGCTGCGTGTGCCGCTGATCGACGGCCAGGGCAACTTCGGCTCGGTCGACGGCGATCCCCCGGCCGCCATGCGGTATACCGAATGCCGGCTGCAGAAGGTCACGGCCGCCATGGTCGACGACCTCGACAAGGACACCGTCGACTTCCGCGACAACTATGATGGCTCGCGCCAGGAACCTACCGCGCTCCCGGCAAAATTCCCGAACCTGCTGGTCAACGGCGGCGGCGGCATCGCGGTCGGCATGGCCACCAATATCCCGCCGCACAACCTTGCCGAGGTCATCGACGGCTGCATCGCGCATCTTGACAATCCGGAAATCACCATCGACGAGCTGATGCAGATCATTCCGGGGCCGGACTTTCCGACCGGCTCGCAGATCCTCGGCCGCGCCGGCATCCGCTCGGCCTACCACAAGGGCCGCGGCTCCATCGTGCAGCGCGCGCGCGTGCATGTGGAAACCATCCGCAAGGATCGCGAAGCTCTGATCGTTACGGAAATTCCGTATCAGGTCAATAAGAAGCTGATGATCGACAAGATCGGCGAGATGGTCAAGGAGAAGAAGATCGAGGGCATCGCCGACTGCTGGGACGAGACCAACCGCGACGGCATGCGCGTGGTCATCGAACTCAAGCGCGACGCCATCGCAGATGTGGTGCTGAACCAGTTGTGGCGCTTCTCGCAGCTGCAGCAGAGCTTCGCGGCCAACATGGTGGCGCTGAACGGCGGCCGCCCCGAGGTCATGACGCTGAAGGACATGATCTCGGCCTTCACGGCCTTCCGCGAAGATGTCGTCACGCGACGGACGAAATACCTGCTGCGCAAGTGCCGCGACCGCGCCCACGTCTTGGTCGGCCTGGCCATCGCCGTCGCCAACATCGACGAGGTGATCGCGCTGATCCGCAGGTCCGCGACGCCGGCCGTGGCCAAGGAGGGCCTGATGGCGCGCGACTGGCCGGCCAAGGATATGGTGCCCTTCATCGAGCTGATCGCCGATCCGAACCACAAGCTGACCGCCGCGCAGACCTATCGGCTCTCGGATGTTCAGGCTACAGCCATTCTGGCGCTGACGCTGTCGCGCCTCACCGCGCTCGGCCGCGACGATATCGGCAACGAACTGCAGAGCATCGGCGGTGAGATCAAGAATTACCTGGAAATTCTGGGGTCCCGCGCCCGCGTGATCGACATCATCAAGTCCGAGATGAACGCGATCAAGGCCGAATTCGGCTCTCCGCGCAAATCGGAAATTCTCGAGTTCGAGGGCGACGTCGACGACGAGGACATGATCAACCGCGAGGACATGGTCGTCACGGTCTCGCACAAGGGCTACATCAAACGCGTGCCGCTCTCGACCTACCGGGCGCAACGCCGAGGCGGCAAGGGCCGCTCGGGCATGGCGACGCGCGAAGAGGATTTCGTCACGCGGCTGTTCATCGCCAGCACGCATACGCCGATCGTGTTCTTCTCCTCGCTCGGCATGGCCTATAAGATGAAGGTGTGGAAGCTGCCGCTGTCGACGCCGACGGCGATCGGCAAGGCGCTGGTGAACCTGCTGCCGCTCAGCCAAGGCGAGCGCATCACGTCGATCCTGCCGTTGCCGGAGGATGAGGCGAGCTGGGACAAGCTCGACCTCATGTTCGCCACGCAGTCGGGTGGCGTCCGGCGCAATCGCCTGTCGGACTTCGTGGAGGTGCGCCAGAACGGCAAGATCGCCATGAAGCTGGACGACGGCGACCAGATCATCGGCGTCGCCATCTGTTCGGAAGGCGACGACGTGCTGCTGACCAGCGCCGCCGGCCAGGCCATGCGTTTTGAGGTCACCGACGTGCGCGTGTTCAAGGGCCGCGATTCGACCGGCGTGCGCGGCATCGCGCTGGCCGAGGGCGACAAGGTTATTTCCATGACGATCCTGCGCCACTTCGCGGCCGATCCGCAGGAGCGCGCGGCCTATATCAAGCAGCGGCGCGCGATCGCTGGCGCCGAGGCCGGCGAAGCCGCGACGCCGGAGGTGGACGCCGAGGACGAGGCGGCGGGCGAGGCGAGCCTCAGCGAGCTGCGTTACGCCGAAATGAGCGCGGCGGAACAATTCGTGCTGACGGTCAGTGAGCGTGGTTTTGGCAAGCGCTCGTCCTCTTTCGAGTACCGCGTCACCAATCGTGGCGGCAAAGGCATCGTCGGCATGATCGTGAACGAACGCAACGGCCGCCTGATCGGTGCGTTCCCGGTCGAGGACGCGGACCAGATCATGTTGGTGACCGATGGCGGGCAACTGATCCGCTGCCCGGTGGGCGGGATTCGGATCGCCGGGCGGAACACGCAAGGCGTGACCGTGTTTAAGACCTCCGAGGGTGAGAAGGTGGTTGCAGTCGAGCACATACCCGACGATGGGACAGGCGAGGGTGAGGGTGAACCAGGCGGTGACGTTGAACCGGCCGACCTGGGCTAAGGCGCCGGCACGACGCCTCGATGACGGCTACGAAGAACAAGCACGGCTCTTGGCGCCAAAGAGGGCGCCTGCCCATTTGCTATCGCGCCTCCGCGCAACTGACGCGGAGGCGGAGGGGGCATCGGTCGAAGTCAATTGAGGTTGGCGTAAGAAAACGCCGTTCGACGTGAACCTTCACAGGACACAGCGCGACTTAGGGTCAGGCGCCAAACAGCGCCAGCCGACGAGGTCACCCCTTCAACTCGAGGTCGCTTCATGCCTACGTTCAAGACACTTCACGTGATCGCGGTCATTGCCGCCATGGCCGCAACGCTGCTAGCTGGCGCCGCAAGCGCCACTGCCGGCGATATCCCGACTTGGGGTCCTCTCAGGGGCCATGCCAACCCCAAATGCGCTCCCTATCACCCATGCCCCGCGCCGACGATCTTCTACTGATCGTAGTCCGAACGGCACCAATTCCACGACATCAAAGGACCAAGACAATGCCCTCCCTTCGACCCGCACGATGCACACTCGCACTCCTCGCCCTGTTGGCGGTACCGGCACAGTCGGCCTGGTCTGCGCCTGGTTCGAGTGATTTGACGCGCCTAGACGCCGCCGCGACCCCGAACGGCATCGTGCTTGCGAGCTGCAAACAAAAGAAGCTCGGCTGCGATAGCGGACCACCGCCGGCGCCTCAACCCCCGCCTGGCGGCGGTGGTGGTGGTGGCGGCAGGGATTTCAACTTGTCGTAACAGGCGCGCGCACAGCCGGCTGGTCGGGCGACGAAGTTGCCCGGCCAGCAAGCGCCTCTGCGCTACTCCGCCGCCTTGCGCGCCAAAAATCCGCCGCTCTGCCGGTTCCAGAGTTCGGCATAGAGTCCGCCGCGTTTCAGCAGTTCCGCGTGCGACCCATCCTCGATGATGGCGCCCTCGTCCATGATCACCAGCCGGTCCATGGCCGCGATGGTGGAGAGGCGATGCGCAATCGCGATCACGGTCTTGCCCGCCATCAGCGCGTAAAGCTGTTCCTGAATCGCGGCTTCGACCTCACTGTCCAGAGCCGACGTCGCCTCATCCAGGATCAGGATCGGCGCGTCCTTCAGCAGCACACGGCCGATCGCGATGCGCTGCCGCTGCCCCCCCGAAAGCTTCACACCCCGCTCGCCGACATGGGAGGCGTAGCCAGTGCGTCCATAAAAGTCCTTCAGCCCAAGGATGAAGTCGTGGGCCTTCACCTTCTTGGCCGCGACAATTGCCTGCGTCTCGCCTGCTTCGGGCCGGCCGTACAGAATGTTGTCGATCACCGAGCGGTGCAACAGCGACGTATCCTGCGTAACCATGCCGATGTTGGCGCGCAACGTGTCCTGTTTCACTCTGGCGATATCTTGGCCGTCGATCAGGATGCGCCCGCCTTCCAGATCGTAGAAGCGCAACAGCAAGTTGACCAGGGTTGACTTGCCCGCCCCCGAGCGGCCGACCAGGCCCACCTTCTCGCCTGGCCGGATGATCAGCGACAGATTGTCGATGATGCCGCCGCCCTTGCCATAGTGGAACGTGATGCTATCGAAGCGGATTTCTCCACGCGGGACCGTGATCGGCAGCGCGCCGGCCTTGTCGACCACGTCATGTTCGCGTGAAATCGTCTCCATGCCTTCCTGGACCTGGCCGATGTTCTCAAACAGCCCGGTCACCACCCACATGATCCAGCCCGACATGTTCACGATGCGGATGACCAGGCTGGAGGCCAGCGCGATGGCGCCGATGGTGATCATGCCCTTCGACCACAGCCACAAGGCCAGTCCGGTGGTGCCCGCCATGAGCAGGCCGTTGGTGGCCCAGACGCTGGTGTTCATGAAGGTGATCATGCGCAACTGCGACTTGAAGGTTTCCATTTGGGTCTTGAGGCCGCCCGCGATGTAGGCATCCTCACGGTCGGCATGGGCGAACAGCTTTACCGTCAGGATGTTGGTGTAGCTGTCGACGATCCGGCCCGTCAGCCGTGAGCGGGCGTCAGAATTGGCGACCGCGCGCGCCTTCACGCGCGGCACGAAATAGCGCAGCAGGACAACATAGGAAACCAGCCACAGCAGCAGCGGAATGGTAAGCCGGACATCGGCCTGCGCGAACAGATAGAGCGCCGAGCCGGTGTAGATGATGACGAACCAGATCGCCTCGACGCATTGCATCACGCTCTCGCGCAAGGCCGGGCCGGTCTGCATGATCTTGTTGGCGATGCGGCCAGCAAAGTCGTTCTGGAAATAGCCAAGGCTCTGACGGAGCACATAGCGGTGTGTCTGCCAGCGGATGCGGTTGGTGAAGGGCGCCGAGATGGTCTGGTTCTTGAGCAGGTCCGAAAAGCCGAAAACCACCGGGCGCAACACCACGGCGACAAAGGCCATCCACAGCAGCAGCGGTCCGTGATCCTGGAAGAACCGGCTGGGATCGGTGGAATTACGCAGCCGATCGACCAGCCCGCCCAGATAGGCGAACAGCGACACTTCGATGATCGAGCCGACAAAGCCGACCACCAACAGCACAATAAACAGCGGCCACACGGGCCTGACGTAGTGCCAATAGAACGCCAACAGCCCGGCCGGCGGCTTAGCCTCGTCGCCCTTCAGGAAGGGGTCGATGTGTTTCTCGAACCAGGCGAGCATGGGGCCAAGCATGGGAGACGGCTCTCGGTCGGAGCCGCCCGCCAAAGCACTGGTCTGGGGCGGCGGTCTCAGGTGCGGAGGATGCCGCGATGGCCCAAGCGGGCACGGGAACGGTTGATGCGCTGCGTGCGTAGCGCGCCTGCGGGCCGATCGGGCGAGCAGCACATTTTGCGTCAGTCCGTGGCGGCAATATCGGCGCAGGCGTGACTTGGATCAAGCGCGGTTTTGCCTGACGGCGCTATTGTGCCAAGACTCACAGGATTCTATTGGGGATGCTCATGCCGCCATCAGACGACACCTTGACCGCACGAAAGAAACTGTCCGGCGCCTGGTTCGAGGCGCTGCGCGACGACATCTGCGCGGCCTTCGAGCGCCTGGAGGCCGACCTTCCGGCCAGCGCGCCCCTGTCCGACCGGCCACCCGCCAGGTTCCTACGCACGCCGTGGGCGCGCAAGGATCATAGCGGCACCGAGGGCGGCGGCGGGGTCATGTCCATGCTGCATGGCCGGGTGTTCGAGAAGGTCGGCGTGCACACGTCCACCGTGTTCGGCGAGTTCGCGCCTGAGTTCCGCGGCCAGATCCCGGGAGCGGCGGACGATCCGCGCTTCTGGGCCTCCGGCATCTCGCTGATTGCGCATCCGCACAATCCGAATGTGCCGGCAGTGCATATGAACACGCGCTTTGTCGTGACGACCAAAGCCTGGTTCGGCGGCGGGGCTGATCTGACGCCGGTTTTGGATCGGCGCCGCACCCAGGAGGATGCCGACTCCGTCGCTTTCCACGCCGCCATGCGCCGGGCTTGCGATGCGCATCCGGTCGCCGACTACGGGCGCTACAAAACATGGTGCGACGACTATTTTTTCCTCAAGCACCGCAACGAGATGCGCGGCGTCGGCGGCATCTTCTTCGACTATCTCGACAGTGGAAGCTGGGATGCAGATCTGGCCTTCACCAAGGATGTCGGCAGAGCCTTCCTGGCCAGCTATCCCGACCTGGTGCGCCGCAATTTCGCAACGCCTTGGAGCGAAGCGGACCGCGAGGAACAGCTGATCCGCCGCGGCCGCTATGTCGAGTTCAACCTGCTTTACGATCGCGGTAC
>Ga0209069_10001113_pt1 | contig 13401 bp, 9 predicted proteins | sample Str013_2_FD_187202 | JGI IMG/M metagenome (GOLD analysis project Ga0209069, IMG submission 187202) | Freshwater sediment microbial communities in response to fracking from Pennsylvania, USA - Straight Creek_MetaG_SC_2013 (SPAdes) (version 2) | ecosystem: Environmental > Aquatic > Freshwater >...
GGCGTGCATCAACACACTCGCCGTGAGTGGCACCGCGACGGAGGCTCTCACCGGGAACGCGTTCCAGGCCGCCTACACGATCGTGTCCTGCCAGCCCAGAACCCGCGTCTCGATGACAGCGACCGATGTCGCGACAGGTGCCGTGGTGTGGTCATCGATTCCCGATCTCGCCGGCACGACCGCGTTCTGGTCGCTTCCATACCGGTTGACGTCCTACCGCATCGACGCTCGCGCCGTGGCCGGCACGACCGTAGTTGCGACAGCTTCAACGGTCATCGACACACTGAACGCCCTGCCCTGCGACATTCAGATCACCGAGACACCAACCGTCGGCTACTACATCAACTGGCCAGCGATCTGGTCGGCGACCGACGGACGTGACTGCGGCCTCGGAAACTCGACCGCACATTTGCGGCTGACCAACTTGGCGACCGGTCGCGTCGAACTCGACTACAACGGGATCGGCATGCCGTCGGTCATCGACTACGAAGGCCCAGCCGTGTCGTACAACACCTCCTACCTCGTCGAAGCCGAACTGCGCGACGTCCGCGGCAACCTGCTGACATCGTCGAGCAGCACCGTGACCACACCGCCGCTGCGCTAGACCGCTGGCGCCGCCGCTACAAGAAGGCCCCGTGACCACTTCGTGCGTTGTCACGGGGCCTTCGGCACGCCCGAAAGGCTCGCGACCGAGCAGCAGCCGAGCACGCCACGGCCCGAAGTCGTGCGTGAAGCCTCGCGCCGCTACCTCAAAGCACGGTCACCCGCTCATCTCGTCGCGGCTCAGCAACCGAACCGCGGTGCTAGCCCTCGTGGATGCGCGCAGCTGACCACTGAGACGGGCGTGGTCTCGCACGCTTCTCACCCCTTGATCACGATCGACGTTCACTACGAACGCCCGGTCGTTTAGCGTGGTCACGTGGTCGATCAGCACGATGCCGCCGGCGACGTGACGACGTGGCACTACGGGCTGATCGCCCGCTGGTGGGCGAACTTCAACATCGATGGGCCGGAGATCGAGTTCTTTCGCCCGTACGTTGCCGCTGGCCAGCCGGCGCTCGACGTCGGCTGCGGGAACGGGCGACTGCTCGTCCCGTGGATCGCTGATGGCTTGGACGTCGACGGCATCGACGCGTCGGCGGACATGATCGCCGCATGTCGTGCGGCCGCCCGCGTCGCCGGCCGCGAACCGGCGCTGTACGTGCAGGCGACGCATCAGCTCGACGTTCCCCGCCGCTACGGAGCGATCATCATGTGCGGCGCCCTCGGTCTCGGCGTGACGCGCGCTGACGACCTCGAAGGCCTCCGGCGCGTCCATGCGCACTTGCGTCCCGGCGGCGTTCTCGCGCTCGATTCCGAAGTTGGCGAGCTGGACTCGGATCGCTGGAGCGCGTGGCAGGCGCGCCCAGCCGACGAGTCGCCACCGGCGGAGGCTGATCGGCGTCTCGGCCCCGATGGTTTCCACTACGCGTTACGTCACCGCGTCGTCGCGTTCGACCTCGAAGCCCGGAGGATGACTCGTGAGCTGCAGGCATGGCAGTGGCGCGGCGGCGAACTGGTCGGTCACGAGACGCACGCGCTGATCGTCAACATCTACTCGTCCGATGAGATCGTCGCGATGCTGGGCGAGGTGGGGTTCGTCGACGTTCGAGTCGTCGGTGGCTATCACGGGGGCGAACCGACGAGCGGCGACAGGTTCCTCGTCTACATAGCCGAGGCGTGAGCACGTTCTGCTCCCGGAGAGCTGCGGGGGTTGCCGCCTTGCCGTCGCGGCTGACGGCGGCGGCCCGTTAGGTTGGCCGCGATGACAGGTGCCGTGCCACCGCTAGATGGGATCCGCGTGCTCGACTTCTCGCGGATCATCGCCGGACCGTTGTGCACGCAACAGCTTGCCGATCTCGGAGCTGACGTGATCAAAGTCGAGCATCCGGTCAACGGCGACGAGATGCGCGCTCGGTCACCGCGCGGTGATCGGCGCGGCGCGGCGTTCTTGGCGTTCAACCGCTCGAAGCGCAGCATCGCCATCGATCTCGCGAACGCTGCCGGACAGGAGCTTGCGCGCCAGTTAGCAGCGAAGTCCGATGTCGTCATCGAGAACTTCCGGCCCGGCGTGATGGATCGTCTCGGTCTCGGTCCGGAGCGTCTTCGGGCGATCGATCCGTTGCTCGTCTACGTCTCGATCTCGGCCTACGGATCGAGCGGCCCGTTCTCCACTCGACCCGGTCTCGACCCCGTTCTCCAAGCAGAGTCGGGGATGATGTCGTTGACCGGTCCGATCGACGGTGGACCGACTCGCCATCCGCTGTCGATCATCGACACGCTCACGGCCGCGCACGCCACTTCGGCGGTGTGCGCGGCGCTGCTCGGCCGGCTGCGACATGGCCATGGCGAGCTCATCGACCTGTGCTTGCTCGACACAGCGATCGGCGCATTGGGCAACGTCGGGATGCAGTACCTGACGGGCGGCCCCGTGCCGCAGCGAGAAGGCAACCGCCACACGGTGAGCGCGCCGATCGACCTGTTCGAAACCGCAACCGAGCCGATCTACCTGGCGATGGCGACCGACAGGCTGTTCGGCGATCTCTGCAAGGTGTTGCGCCGTCCCGATCTCGGAGACGACGAACGCTTCGCGAACCCGAGCGCGCGTTCGCGTCACCGAGACGCGTTGAAGGTCGAGATCGATCGCGTCCTGATCGCTCGTCCCGCTGCGGAGTGGCTCGCCGAGATGCGCCATCTCCCCGCTGGCGCGGTCCGCACGATCGATCAGGCGCTGCAATCACCAGAGGTCATCGAACGGCAGATGGTCAGGCACATCGCCGAGGGCGACGATGTGATCTCGGTGCTCGGGACGCCGTTCAAGTTCGCCGAAGCGGAGCTGGCGCCGTTCCGGCCCCCGCCATTGCTCGGCGAGCACACCGATGATGTCCTCACGTCTGTGCTGGCGATGAGCACGAGCGACATCGAACAACTACGAGCCGACAAGGTCGTCGTCTAGTCGCACCTCGTGTGTACGCGTTCTTGGTCAGCCAGGCACGCGGCCGCGTGCGAAACGGGCTCTCGCGGCAAGCGAGAACGATCCAGCTGGCGATCCGACGCGACGGAACAACTCGTCACGGAGGTCAGCCCGTTGCTCATCGCCCAAGGACACGCAGAACGAGCCAGCTGGCCCGATCCCAGCGAGGAACCCAGCCCACAACTCGTCGAATGATTCGTAGGTCGAGCTGACGTCGAGCGTCGTCTCGACGACGTCAACGAAGCCAGCGCCGTCGAGCATCTCGGCGATCTCGCCGGCGCGACCGAATCGCATCGTTCGTGCCTCGTCAGGTGCGCCGGAATCGACGGCGAGCGCCGCGTCCCAGAAGCAACGCAGCATCTCCATCCCGGCGGCGAAGTCCCACACGCAGGCGGCAACGACGCCGCCAGGGCGCACCACCCGGCGGAGCTCGCCAGCGGCGCGCTCCGGTTCGGTAACGAAGTGCAGCACCAACTGCGCCAGCGCACAGTCGAACTGGGCGTCATCGAACGGGATCGCCTCGGCCCGCCCGAGCCTGACGTCGACGCCGGGATGACGAGCGGCGCACTCGGCGACGAACGGATCGGACGGATCGAACGCCGACACGGCACTCGCTCCGAGCCGATCGACCAACACGCCCGTCAACGCTCCAGGACCGCACCCCACGTCGAGTGCCGCTTGGCCCGCGAGCACGCTGGCGGCGTCGGCGAAGAGGACCGCGAGTTTACGCGAGTAGCGACCCATGAACGCGTCGTACGCGTCGCCGGACGTTAGAAACGATCGGGCCCCTTCGGCTGCTTCCATCGCGCCCTCTCCGATCAACACGACATCGACCGATGGGGATGTGTCGCGTATCCAACAGTACGCCTAGTCAAAACGGTCCAACGGCGCGCTACGAACGAGCGGCCGTGATCAGTCGCTCTCTCGCCGGCAGCCCCGACTGGGTGCGACCCCCCGACCGTTAGCGTCGGGTTCGTGGAACCACGACCTTCGCTCACGACCCGCCTCGTCGCCCGGTTGATCGGCACGGCAGTCGGCCCCCTGTTCGGCATTGCGTCGTACGTGCGCCGCCGGCGGGCGGTGCATCCCTACGGCGACGCCTACGCGGTCACCATCACGATCGACGAGTCGCTTTCCTCGCTCGCAGGCACGGCCTTCGGCAACACGGTTCGGCTCGGCGGCATCGTGCGCCTCTCCCACGGCTTAGGCCGATCGGCGGGTAAGGCCGACGTCCGCGGGTTCGCCCTTCGTGCGCTCGGCCCTGACGGTGCGAAGAAGCAGGACATCGTGATGATGTCGACCTTCACGCGCGGCGTCCGCCAGATGATGTCGCTGCCGACCAGTTACACGACGCGCTACTCGTCGGTGGTGCCGCTCACCGGACCGCAGGGCCCTCTCGTGTTCACGTGCCTCCCGCTCGAATCGGGCGCGGCCGACCAGTTCTTCGACCGGGGCAGCGCGACCGGCTTCCGCTTCGAGCTCCAGGCCGGCGTACCTCACGGCACGCCGTACCGATTCGCCGAGATCGAGCTCGGCCAACCACTCTCGGCCGACGAGGCGGAACGGCTCCGCTTCGATCCGTGCAACGCCGAACTGGGCCTCGTGCCGATCGACACCATCAACCTGATTCGCAAGATCGTGTATCCGATGAGCCAGATCGGTCGGAGCGTCTGGTACCCGAGTCGGCCGGCACCGCCGACGACGAGGATCCCGTCAGACCCCGCTCAGGACCACGCCAGCGCGGCCAGCGCCGCCCGTCCCGGCAGCAGGTAGTACTCGCCGCCGCGACAGGTGACGAACGGCTCGAGCCCCTCCACGACGCGAGGCGGATAGCCACCGACGAGGAACCGGCCGGAACCGCCGGGCGAGGCGACGATCGGATCGCGTTCGTCACCGCGCAGCACGCGGCTGCCATCGTTGAGCCAGTTCCGTTGGACGAACTCGTACTGGCGCTCGATGCTCGCGTTGAAGCATCCGAACATCAGGCCGCGCTCGACGCCGTCGTCGGGAGCGCCGTCGGGCAACAACGCGCCGTACGGCATGGCGCGGCGAATCACGCGGTGCCGCGTCGTGACCTTGCCGCTGAGCAGCGCGTCGCGCGGGTTGGCGCGCCGGATGTGTGCGCCGAGGGGGCAGCGAGCGCCGAGCGGATCGTCGGCGAAGTCGAAGACGGCACCGGCCTGATCGGGCGTCCCCGGCGGCGGTGGGCCTTCGGGCCAGAGCGCGAGCGGTGTGCCGTCGGGCCAGCGGCCGACGAGTTTGGCGCGAAGCACGTCGGGGGCCAGCCCGGCCGCCGCCGCCGATGCCGCCGTGACGGATCGGAACCGCTCGACGTGCTGCGCGAGCTTGCGGAGCACGAACAACGTGGCGCACTGCCCGAGCACCGACCGGGCCGCGGGCGCGACGACGCCGAGGCTGTCGGCATAGCCGAGCACGAACTCGCCGGCCGCCATAGAGCGATCGCGAATCGAGGTCAGGGCGGCCGAGAACGTGCCGGACTGCCCCGCGGCGGGCGTGGCACCATCGATCAGCGGCTGGCCGGCGCCGTCGGCGAAACCGAAGTGCTCGCGCATCCCCTCGTGCATCGACGCTTCCTGTTCGTGGGCGACGGTGAGCCCGGCGTCGGCCACCACGGCGCGCCAACGCGCCGCGTCGGCACGGAGCACATCGAGCGACTCGCCATGCAGCCAGACGAGCACGTGCGCCTCTCGCGCCGCGAACGCCGACACCCAGTTGGACGGATCGCTCGGCCCGATGTCGCCGATGAACGCCGCCCGCTTCGCCATACCGTCGGTGAACGCTTGGCCGAACACCTGGATCTGCGCGTCGGGCACCGACAGACGGCGCAGCGCTTCGCTCGACAGCGCGACGTTGCGCACGATCGACGGCTTGTCCGAACCCCACGATGCTCCGCCGATCACCGCGGGGAGCAGGTGCCGCAGGAGTCGGCGGGCGCCGTCGGCGCGATCGAGGCGCACGAACAGGTAGTGGCTCGTCGGGTGGCTGATCGCCCGCACGACGCCGGCCTGCAGATCGGCCAAACCATCGGCATCGAGCTGTCGCGCGCCGAGCGTCACGACGCACTCCCGGCCGTGCCCCCAGCGAACTCCTTCAGGAAGGCGGCCCGTAGGTCCGCCGCCGAGAGAGCTGCGGCCCGCGGCATGAACCGTCGCAACCGATCGCTGTGGTCGAGCGCCTGTTCGATGTCGCTTCTCGACCAGAACCCGGCCGAGAACGCCAGGTTGGGCGCTACCTCGAAGCGGCGGAACCAGGCGGCGAGTCCAAGTGGATCGAGCCCGGGATAGTCGACGCAGCAGCCGAAGACGGCATCGCACTGGGCGGGAGCGGTCGTGATCATCGAGCGGGCGAAGTGACCGATGTTGCCCTCGAAGGATGCACCGAAGATGACCATCGGGACGTCGAGCGCGACCGATCGCGGTCGGCGCGCACCAACCGGGAGCGTGTCGAGGATCTCGATGCGGATCATGTGCACCTGCGCGAGCCCGTCGAACGGCGAGGCGCCGTCGGTCGTCGTCACATCAAGCGCGGCGCACGCGTCGGCGAGGTCGTTGCGCTTGCCGGGAGCGATCGGCACTACGACGGTGATCTGGTGGATGGGTTCGCCAAGGACGTGCCTCGGCAACGGCTCGACTCCCTTGCCGTCCTGCCAGGGCAACCGGATCAGAGCCACATCTGCGCCTCGATCAACATCTGGCGGTAGGCCGCGGCGAACTCGTCGTCCGTCAGGTCAGTGCGCGCCGCCAGCGCGCCGATCGCCGCATCGACGGCGACTGCCGCCTTGATCGTGGGAGTCGACGCGGCGTTGTACGCGGACCAGTAGTGACCAGGCGTCGCTTCGAGCGTGGCGACCCATCGGCCGAAGCCGTCGGGCGGTATGAGGCCGGGATAGCCCGACGACGTGAACCACACCGCCCGGAACCGCCAGGGGACCAGCATCGCGAAGGTGTCGATGTAATCGACGAGGTCGTCGTCGAAGTTGCTGATGAACACCAGCAACGGCCGCGGCGGGTTTCCCGGCGGCTGCCCCGGGAACTGCTCGATGACCGTCCAGCGGGCGAACTGGATGATGGCGAACCGTCGCAACGGTTCGGTGACCCATCGCAGCCGACCGGCGACGGCGAGGAACGCCTTGAGGAACGTTGCGCCGCCCGGCCGAAGGGCGGTGACGAAGGTGAGGGCCGTGCGACGACCCGACGACTGCGTCATTGCCCCGCCCCGGGCCCGAGAGGCACATCGCGATGCCGACCGTGGGTCAGCCGATAAACGACGCGGTCGACGAACCGGAACGGCCGAAACAGCATCGGCTCGCGCAGTGGGAACACACGGCAACGTTCGGCACGCGAGCCGGCGTGATCGAGCAGCGCGTTGACCGCTCGTCGAGCCGCCTCGTTGGCTCCTTCCATCGTCGCCAGGTCGGTGTAGGTGCGCACGTAGTCACTGGCGAGAAACAAGTTGTCGATCGCCGTCGAGCCGACGGGCCTGGTCGCCCAGGAACCCTTGGTGTTGATCAGCAGCGGCTCCAGGTTGACGTTGGCCCGAGGGCCGACTCGCTCGATGTCGCCGTCGATGAACGCGCCGACGAGCTGCTCGTCGGTGAGCACGAGCCGATCGTCGACGTTGAGGTGCTCCTTCAGTTGCATCCACACCTCTGCGACGATCTCCTCGGGTGTGCAATCCATCGCGGTGCGACCGTAGAGAATGCCGGGCCGCTCCCAGTCGCTCACGTCGACCGACAGGACCTCGACCACCGGACCGTCGTGGATGTCGCGATCGCCGTACGGCTCCAGACCGCTGTCCCAGAACTGCCCCTGCGAGATCGATGTCAGCGACCACGGTGAATCGATGTAGATGACGTGCCCATGGGTGATGGGCACGGGCCGGTTCAGATAGAACATGACACCGTTCATCCATCGGGTGGTGAGCTGCTTGAGCTCGCCGAGCGCCGGTTCGAGTGCGACCATCTCGGCGTTCACGAGCGGAACCATCTCTTCGACCGGCAGGGCCGCGATCACCCAGTCAGCTGAAAGGGTCTTGTGCGATGTGAGCTGCGTCGAACCGACCGGCACGATCGACAGCGGGGAATCGGTGACGCACTGCACCTGTGACACACGGTGCCCGTCGAGCTCGAGCGCCGTGGCCGAGATGCCCTTCCGGTAGTCGACACCGAGTTTGACGAGATGTTCGAGCCACGGACCGATCCACGCTTCGTTCGTCGGTCCGTTCAGCACGCGATCGACACCACGATCGACCGGATGGGGTCCGAAGCTCTGCAGCAGCTGCAGCAGGATGTAGCCACCGGTACGGGCGCTCATCTGGCGGGCCTTGGCGGCGACGAGCGATCGGGTGAGACCATCGGCCAGGAATTTCTGGTAGTTCTCCGAACGGGTCGCGGCGCCCGAGAACTCCCACCAGCTCTGCTGCTCGTACTGCTCGTAACGGCGCCGGTCGCACGACGCCAGCAACTTCACGAGCAGCGCGCCGAAGTGCAGCAGGTCGCGGACGGTGATGCCGAGCCGGCTGTTCACGAGCGAGCGGCGCCAGACCCGCCGATCGTCGCTGCTCCCCGGGATGCGGGTGGGCATCTCGACGGCGGGTTTGCCGGCGCGCGCCGTCATGGCCCGCGTCGATTCACGGAGGTTGTCGTAGACGCCGTTGGCGTTCGACCCGAACGGGATGCGGCGCATCGTGTCGGGGATGTGCTGATAGAACCCCGGGAAGAAGCGGAACCCGTGCTCGGCGGGCAGCGGACGGAGCCCAGGTGCATCAAGGCCCGGCACACTCATGCTGCGGGCCTTGCCTCCCGGCACCCGCCGCCGTTCGAGCACCGTGACCCGGAAGCCGCGTTCGGCCAGCTCGTGTGCTGCGGTCATGCCGGCGACGCCGCCGCCGAGGATGAGCACCGATTGCGACTCTGCCGCGCCGTCAGGCATTCGACACCATCTGATCGGTCCCGGGCTGATCTGTCCCGGGTCGTTCGAAGCGATCGATGAACTGCGCGTATCCGTGGGCCACGGCCAGCTCGGCTGCCTCGGCGAGCGCGTGCTGTGCACGCCCCGTCGAGTCGTCGAGCGCCGTCAGCGCGAGCGCCTCGGCCTCGAGAGCTTCGACGGTCCAGAGTGGGGCGACCATCGCCCGGCTGGTCGCAAGACCCGCACGGGCGCGATCGACCGCGGACTGGGCGTCACCGATGACGAGCGCACATCGGGACAGAACAGTGTCGACCGGGCCGAGTGCACACGACCCCGACCACACCACCTGGCCCGACCAGGGGGTGATCTCCTCGATCACGAACCGAGCCGCAGCGACGTGGTTCGCCGCCACGCTCGCCCGTCCGAGATACGCCATCGCCATCATCCACATCAGGTCGCGTACCACCTCGATGCGGCCTTCGACGGCGACGAAGCGGTCGAGCTCCATGCGGGCTTCGTCGGTGTGTCCGCACTCGGCGAGCACGAACGCGAACACGGAGCGGAGCGCCGCCGAATCGGGAATCGAGGCGACCGCTTTGCGCTGACCGTCAAGCAGCTCGCCGAGCCGACCTTGCGCCTCACGAAGGATGAGCAGATGTGATGCCAGCACGGCCTCGGCGTCGGGCTGACCGTCGCGCTTGGCGAGGGCATAGCAGGCGAGCGCGGCGCGCTCGGCGGCACCGAGATCACCGGCGATCGCGGCGCGGTACGCGTCGTGCGACGCCAGCCGCCATCGCACGAACGGTTCCGTGACGCGACCGACGGCGGCCTTGGCACGCGCGATGTCGGCGTCGTGCCTGGCCATGTCCCCCATCTGCATGTGCGTCTGGGCGCGTGACAACAGCCCGAACGAGAGGTTCCGCTCGTCTCCGATCCTGCTGGCAATGGCGACGAGCTCTTCGCTCAGGTCGAGCACCGGCGTCGGGTCGGGAGGCAGCCGGGAGTCGAGTCGCGACGCCACGATCTCGCAGATCGCCTCGTCGTCTCCCAACCTCCGGGCGATGGCGAGCGCTTCGTCGCTGAAGGCAAGGCGCGCCTCCTCGTCCGGGTCGTGTGTCAATTCGCTGGCCAGCGCCGCAAGGGCCCGAGCCTTGTCGGAGGACTCGGTTCGGCAACTGGCGATGGCGGCGCGGAGCATGGCGACGCGCTCGTGGTCGACGAAGAACGTCCGGGCACGGACCCCACGATGATTCGCAACGACTGCGGCGAGCAGCAAGTCGTGATGCCCGCCGTCGAGTGCCGCCTTTGACGCGGCCAGGAGCGTGGCGCGGAACGAGCGGTCACCAGCTTGACGTTGCGCGGCTCCGACGGCGATCGACAACTCGATCGACTCGCGACTGTCCTCGTCGACGCAGTTCCGCGCCGCCGAGTACCAGCCGGCGGCCTGACCGGGAGCGAGTTTGGCCATGGCGTGGTCACCGGCGCGGCGCGTTGCGGTCAGGGTGCGATCGCGGTCGGCCAGCGGCGCTGCAGCCACGAGATGCCTGGCTTGCGCGTCGATCGCTCCGTCGGTCTGCGAGCCTCGCACGACGTCGATGGCGTCGGCCACCGCGAGGTGGGCGCGCGTCCTGCGGGCGGACGTGAGTGACGCCTCGAGGACATGCGCGATGAGCCCGTGCGCGAACGTGAACGTTCCCGGCAACGAGCCCTCCTCGACGAGGTGGGCATCGACCGCCGTCTCCAGGCACGAGAGCACTGCCTCGTCGCTGATCCCGAGCGATCCGGCGACGAGCGAGAGATCGAAGGAGCGACCGATCAGCGCGGCCCGGGTCAGTGTCGCCAACACCTCGGAGCCGAGTCGCTCGACACGACGGCCGATGACATCGCGAACGGAATCGGTCGGGGTTGCTGCGAACGCGGCCGAACCACCGACCGACGAGTGGCTGCGGAGCAACTCGATGCTGAACAGAGGGTTGCCGCCCGTCTCATCGACGAGCCAGGTCGCGACATCGTCGAGACCACCGGAGTCGGGAAGCAACTCCTGCACGAGCGAGGCGACCTCGGCGACGCGTAGGCCGGTGAGCGTGTGGATCGTGGCGTGGCCGGCGCGGCGCACGTGGCTGAGGAGCCTCCCGTACGGCGAGTCGGCCGCGACCTCGCTGTCGCGATAGGTGCCGACGATCAGCAGCGGAAGCCGGGGCGCCTCGTCGATGAGGAACCTGGTGAGCAGAACGGTTTCGGCCGAGGCGTCGTGGAGATCGTCGAGAACGAGCAGAACGGGCCCGTCGACGGCGACGTGCTCGAGAAGGCCGCGAGCCGCGTCGAACAGCAGATGCCGCTCGGTGCCGGCGTCAGCAGTGGTGGGAGGCGGCACCGAGCGCGCTCGGCGAGCCAACAACGGCACGATCCTGCTCAGCTCACCACCGAAGGCGTGCACGTACCGGTCGAGCAGCGATTCGGGCGCGATGGCCACGAGCTCGGACAGCGCGTCGACAAAAGTGCGAAACGGCAGACCACCTTCGGGGTCGGAGCGGCCGAACGCGACGATGGCGCCGTCGAGCAGCGCCCGTCGTGAGAACTCGGCGGTCAGCCGCGTCTTGCCAATGCCCGGGTCGCCACCCAAGAGAACGACACGACCCGAGCCCCTCCGGGCCTGACGGAAGGCCTCGACGAGCAGCGCGAGATCCTCGACGCGTCCACTGAACGACGTCGACGCCGAGCGAAGTGGCACCGGCAACGTCGCCCACCGCCGGCGGCCCTCGGCAGGAACGGCGGGACCGGGGGAGTCGGCCCCAGCCGAGCCGCGATGGTGCCGATCGACGAGCTCGAAGACCTCCTCGGCATCGGGGATGTCCTGCATCGTGAGCATGCCGACTCGTTCGAGCAGCAGCGTCTCGGGGAGGCGGCCGATCGCCGACGCCGCGGCCGAACCGCTGACGAGCGCCTGCCCGCGCCGGGCCTTGCTGCGCAGGCGCGCGGCGCGGTTGACGACCGCGCCGTAGTAGTCGCCGTCACGTTCGATCGCCGACCCGGTGTACACCGACGCCCGGACGTTGATATCGACGCCTCCGGGCCAGCTGGTGGTCGATATGGCCCGCAGGATGGCGGCCGCGGCGCGAACCGCGTCAGCTGGGTCGTCGAACACCGAGAAGGTGCTGTCACCCTCGCCCCTATGCTTGATGCATCGCCCGCCGCACCGGGTCACGATGTCGGTGATGGTGCTGTCGTGCACGGCCAGGGCCGCGTGCATCCCTTCCGGGGCGATCTCCCACTGTGCGGTCGAACCGACGACATCGGTCATCAGGAACGTCGTCACCCGGCTCGCCTTGTCGGCATCGTCGGCCGTGCGCTTGTCGAGGTCATCGAGGGCCTGGCGGGCACGCGTTCGCAGGACGGTGAGCCGATCGACCGTGACGATGGTTCCCGGGAGACGGTTGCCTCCGAGCACCTCGCCCCGCCAGCGCGAGAGCGCCGCCTCGATCAGCCCTCTGGCCGCGACCGGGTCGGCATCGGCGTAGGCGGCCAGACCGGCGCTGGCCTCGCGCTCGAACTCGTTGGCGTCGAGCTCTCCCCGTCCGAGCTCGAGGTGCGCGTCCTGGTCGGTGACGCGCAGGCGCGTCGTACCGAGGGCCGACTGCACGGCGGCGACATGAAGATCGAGCGCCCGTCGGCCAAGAGGTCGCGTCGGATCATCGCTCATCGACCGAGCGAGATCATCGAGAAGAACAGGCGCACAAGCGATCGCAAGGCAGGCGACAAGGCGCGACTGGCCGTCGCCGAGGTCGAGCACTTGACCAGAATCGAGCACGACCTGTAGCGGGCCGAGTATCCGGACCTCCACGTCTCCCTCCTCGACCGTGGTGCGACTGACCCTATCGGGCGCGCACCACCCCGCCCGCCGGTGCGGGCACGCCAGATGAGAGAACGCTGTCAGCGGCTGGTTGGGGGTACTGCTCCTAGTAACCGTCGAAGAGCAAGTTCACCATTGCCATCGCTCCACCCGCATAGTGCCGGCGATTGTGCGCTGGGTTCTTGCACGGAACGGCGATCAAAACGTGCGTACTGCCGTTCGTTGCAACCGGAACGGTCGCGGGTGCACCGCAGCTGATCGGGCCGGAGTCGTTGTTGCGTCCTCCTGCGCGCGTTGGTGGGGTCATTGTCAGACGGCGTGTTCGAGGCCCCAGGAGCGGACGCGTTGGGGGTGGATGCGGATCACGGCGGGCGGGCCGGTGAGGGCTTCGGCGCGGCCGGCGATCTCGATCGGCCAGGGGTGCCAGCCGTCGCTGTCTGCGATGCCGTCGATGACGATGGCGGCCGTTCCGTGTCGGGTGACGTCGCGGAACTTCTTTGTTGTGTGCACGTCGCGTCCGGTGACGTCGATGCAGCCGCTCGTGGTGTTGAAGGTCCAGCCCGATGGCACGACGTGCGGGGTCCCATCGGGTCCGACGGTGGCGACAC
>Ga0209069_10001114_pt1 | contig 13364 bp, 9 predicted proteins | sample Str013_2_FD_187202 | JGI IMG/M metagenome (GOLD analysis project Ga0209069, IMG submission 187202) | Freshwater sediment microbial communities in response to fracking from Pennsylvania, USA - Straight Creek_MetaG_SC_2013 (SPAdes) (version 2) | ecosystem: Environmental > Aquatic > Freshwater >...
GTGGGTGGCAGCGATACATATAGGCTTCCATGAAGAAGGTACCGGATTGCTCGGCCACTTCGGTGAGCGCAACCACCTCGCCTGCATTCATGCCTGCTGGTTTCTCAACCAGCACCGCCTTGCCAGCGCGCATGGCCTTGATGGCCCATTGCGCATGCCAAGGGTGGGGCGTGGAAATGTATATCGCATCAACATCCTTGTCGGCGATCAGGGCTTCATAGGTGGCGTGGCGCTTGTTCGCTGCAACTTTGTTGCGTGTGCCAAAGCTGGCGCGGCGTTCGGCCGATGTGCTGGCAATGGCCGTGAGCACACCAGACGGTGCCTGTGCCAAGCCATCAGCGAAATTCTGCGCAATGTTGCCCGGCCCCAAAATGCCCCAGCGAAGTTGTTTCATGTGTTTCTCCAATTCAAAACTATCTGACGCGCTGGCCTGCCTGATCGAAAAGCAAGGCCTTGGCAAGATCGATGCGGGCTTCAAACTTTTCGCCCGCTTTCAGGCCCCTGCCCAATTGCGTGGCTACGGTGATCAAATCGCCGCTGCCGTTTCCGGCATAGACGAAAGATTCGCCACCCAGATGTTCGATGAGCTCGACATTGAGCTTGAATTTAAGTGTGCCGGACGTGTTGAAATGTTGCGGTCGCAGACCAACGGTCACCGCATCGCCCACTGCCAACAGAACTGATTTGGTGGCGAATGAAATCTTTGCATCACTGTAGCCGGGCAAGGTGACGGTCACGCCAGTCTTGGATACGCGTTCGACGACGCCCTTGAGGAAGTTGATTTTGGGGGAGCCAATAAAGCCCGCCACAAATACATTATCGGGGTTGTCATAGACATCGAGTGGCGATCCCACCTGGCTGATCACGCCCCGATTCATCACCACAATCTTGTCGGCCAAAGTCATAGCTTCTACTTGGTCATGTGTGACATAGACCACGGTGGCCGCCAGTGACTTGTGAAGTCGCGCCAACTCGATGCGCATATGCACGCGCAGTTCGGCATCAAGATTGGAGAGCGGCTCATCGAACAGGAACACTTCAGGCTTGCGCACAATGGCGCGGCCAATGGCGACACGCTGGCGTTGGCCGCCTGAGAGTTGCCGTGGCAACCTGTCCATCAGCTCGCCCAAAGCTAAAGTGTGCGCAGCATCATCGACCTGTTTGACGATTTGATCCTTGGCAACGCCGGCAAAGCGCAAAGCAAAACCCATGTTTTCGCGCACGGTGAGATGCGGGTATAGAGCATAAGATTGAAACACCATAGCAATGCCGCGCTTTGAGGGATCCACATCGTTCATGCGGGTTCCGCCAATTTCAAGATCGCCAACAGTGATTTCTTCAAGCCCCGCGATCATGCGCAGCAAGGTGGACTTGCCACAACCTGATGGGCCGACGAAAACCACAAATTCCTTGGGCTCAATATCGAGGCTGACATCCTTGATCACCTCAACGGCACCGTAGGACTTTCGCACATTGCGCAGTTTCAAGCCGCTCATTTTAATGATCCTAAAAGGCCTTGCACGAACTGTTTCTGCAAGACAAAGAAGATGAAGAGTGTGGGAAGCGTAGCCAGCGTTGTGGCGACCATCACCACCCCGTAATCTGGTACATAGGCTGAGAGTAATGAGGCAACAGCCAGCGTCAGTGTTTTGGTTTCATTGGTTTGCAAGACAATCAGCGGCCACAAATAGTTGTTCCAATTTGCCATGAAGATAATGATGGTGGCAGCGGCATAGGTGGAGCGCATCACCGGCACATAGATATAGAAGAAAATCTGCCATTCTTTTAGACCGTCTACCCGGGCTGCGTCGCGCAGTTCGGTGGGGAATGATTTTGTGGCTTGGCGGAAATAGAAAATCATAAAGATCGAGGCAACGGTCGGGATAATAATTGCTGTGTGTGTGTTGATGAGATGCAACTTCGCCATGATGATGAAAAGCGGAATCATCAGAGCGGCAAAAGGAATGCTGAGCATGGCCAAAAGGCCCGCGAATATGCGGTCGCTTAATTTGGAGCGGAAAATCTCAAAGGCGTAGCCAGAAAGCGATGCGACGACCAAAGTCAGAGCGGTGGCAATAACCGCGATTTTGGTGGAATTGTAGAACAGCTGGACCAGATCGACCTGTTGGGTCAGCTTGACGATGTTGTCGAACAAAGCGTGGCCTGGGGTGGCCTTGCCGCTCAAGATGTCGGGTGAAATGTTGGTCGCGCCCAGAATCAGCCACAGAAAAGGAAAGACCGAGACAAAGGCGGCGATGCTCAGCAGCGTATAGACCATTATCCGGTGAAGTCGCCTGTTCATGGTCGCCGCCTTTCGCGCGCCACCACGAACTGGATGAAGCTCAGGATCATCACCAGTAACACGATCACATAGGAGACCGTGGCGGCATAACCAAAGCTCGGCATGAATTTGAAGGAGAGCTGATAGATATAAAGCGAAAGTGTTAGCGTTGAGTTCGACGGACCACCCAGGGGGGTGATGGTATTGACCTCATCAAAGAGCTGAAGCGTGCCGATGGTCGACGTGACAGTGGTGAACAGCACCACCGGTATCAGAGCCGGCAGGGTGATTTTCTGAAACTGCGCCCAGCGCGGGATTCCATCAATGCGGGCGGCTTCGTAGATTGAAGGCTCAATATTCTGCAGCGCGGCCAAAAAGAAAATCATGTTGTAACCGGTCCAGCGCCATGTGATGGCGAGGATGATTAAAGTCTTCGCCCAGAACGCGTCGCTAAGCCAAGGGATCGGCTGATCCACAATGTGCAGGGCTTCGAGAAAGCGGTTGACCACGCCGTCAAACGCGAACATCGATTTGAACAGCACTGAATAAGCGACCAGCGAGGTGACGCAGGGCAAAAAGATCGCAGTGCGGAAAAGCGCACGACCTTTCAGGCTTGGGTCATTGAGCGCCACGGCCATCAGCAAAGCTAGCGAAATCATGATCGGCACTTGCACGACGAGCAGCGTTAGCGTGTTGAGAAGCGCTTGCTGAAAGACGGCGTCCTGAGTCAAGCGCCACATATTGGCGAAGCCGCCGAAGGAAAAGTTCATGCCTTTGCCGACCTGCAAGCTCATCCACAGGGACGACAGGATCGGATAGACCATGAAGAAGGCAAGCAGCGTCAAGGCTGGGCCCTTGAAAAGCCAACCTGTGAGTGTGGTTTTGCCTGGAGCCTGCGCCATCACGTGAACTCAAAAAGGGTGGGGCCACGCGGCTTTCACCGCGCAGCCCCTGGGAGGATCACTGCATCTGTTGCTTCAACTGCGCATCAATGGCTTTGATGGCATCATCGACTGAGCCGCCCTTGGCAAGACCAGCAATTTGAGCATCAACTGCGGCATCAGCTTCATTGGTGAAGGTGCCAAAATTGACAGGCGGAATTTGAGCAAGCCAATTGCTGAAATTCAACCAAACTGGTTCTCCGCCAAAAAAGGCGTCACTGGCTTTAAACGCATCACCTTCACGTGCTGGTAGGAAGGTGCCAAATGCGCCCTGGCCAATCAGGATCTTTTGGTAGAAGTCTTTGTCCTTGCCCCATATTTGGGCGAGGAAATCAATCGCAGGGGCTTTGTTTTTAGCTGAAGATAATACATACCAGCTAGAACCGCCAAGGTTGGAGGCATTGACAGCGCCTTTCACACCGTCGAGGCGAGGCGTTGGAGCGATGGCCCATTTTCCTGATTGGTCAGGTTTGGACTTAATAGTACCAACGATCCAAACACCCGTAACGGTAGAGGCGATTTCGCCTGAGGTGAAGCCACCAGTATAATCAGCCCAGCCAGAGACTGGCTTGTAGATGCCCGATTGCATAAGCTTGGCATATTGTGTGAGCGCGGCTTTGAAGGCGGGGCTGGTGATATCAGATTTGCCATCTGGTGTGAAAAACCATCCACCAGCGGATTGCAGCATGATGCGAAATATACCGTCGTCATTCAGGTCAAGATCCAGCATCTTGTGGCCGGTTTTGGCTTCAACGGCCTTACCGATTTCAATCAACTTATCCCAGGTGATGTTGTTCAGATCTTCGGCTTTGTAGCCAGCTTGCGCGAGATAGTCTGAACGATAGAAGAGACCTGAATCGCCTGAGTCAAATGGCAGTGAGTAAGTTTTACCGGCCACCGTGGACAGTGCCACCTTGTATGGGGCAAAGTTTTTATAATCGATAGCCTTGGTGTCTGATAACGGTTCAAAATCTTTGGTGAACGACTGCAGATATTTTTGAGCGCCGTAGTCCTCGATCAACACGATGTCAGGCAGGCCGTCAGTGGTGCCGGAAGCCAGCTGTGCTTGCAGCTTTTGTTCCATGTCAGGCTTGGCGAAATCAACGATATTCAGCGTCACATCGGGGTGGGCTTTGGCATAGCGGGCGCCCGCTTCTTTCATGGTTGCGCCATTAAATTCCTTGTCCCAGCACCAGATGGTGATGGTGGTTGCCGAATAAGCAACAGTGGCACTCAAAAAACTAAAACCAGCAAGCGCCGCACCAAGAACGCTGCGCCGATTAAGCACATTCAACTTCATATCTTCCTCCCTTTGTCAGCCTGGTTCACTCCGGCTGTTGGGACAAACTAAGCAGATTTTTGGAACGGCGCAATAGTTTTAGTAAATATTTACTTGGAAATTATGCTGCGCTGCGGCTTTCGGGTGCTGCCGCGCCAAATAATCTGCGAACCCAAAATGACCCGTTTGACAATCTTGCGCCCGGCCACGCGCTCCAACAGCAGATCTACCGCCACCTCGCCAATTTCCTCTGCTGGCAGGCGGACGGTGGACAACGGTGGGTGGAGAAATTGGGCAACGGAAATATCGTTAAAGCTGGCAACAGCGATATCTTCTCCAATTTTTAACCCAAGCTCATGCAGTGCACGATAAGTGCCAACCGCCACATTGTCATTTGCGGTGACGATGACATCCGGTCGCTTCGAGCTCTTCATTAGTTTGTGCGCTAGATTGTAGCCGCTTTCTTCAGTGTTCCGATCGGTCAGGCAAAGGTCTGGATCAAACTGTCCACGTTGCTTTGCCCATTCGATATAGGTGTGGCAGCGTACTTCTTCGAATGCACGACCCCTGCTATCCGTCCAGCCGAGAAAAGCAATGCGACGATATTCCATCGCAGACAACGCATTCAGCAATTTTAAGGTGGCAAATGCAAAATCGTTTTGAACGCAGTCAAATTCGTCAGAAACCGGATTAGAATCGGCACAGACAAGGTGGCGGCTGTGACGGGCCAGCCACTCCAAACCGTCTTCGTCGTGATGTCCAACGACGATCACACCAGAGGCGTTGCGAAGAACGGATGGATTGGGCAATGCGTTTGTATGGTAGAGTTTGGTGCTTTCGATGCCGTGGCGATGGCAGCGGCGTTCAACGCCAAGCCGCAGAGCAACGTAGTAAGGATCACTAAGCTCTTGGTCTGGGCTGAGGAAGTGAACCAAGGCAATCTTTCCGACTTTGCTTTCGGCCTTCCGGGTGCGATTGCGCGGGGTTTCATAGTTCAGCGCTTCCGCCTTTTCGATGACGGCGCGGCGCGTTTCTGCCGAAACTGAAAGCGTGGCGTCAAAGTTGAGCACGCGCGAAACCGTCGCGCTGGACACGCCAACCGCCTTGGCGATCTCCCTGAGCGTAACCATTTCCCAATCCCCGCTGCGGCGCCAAAATCTGCACCTCGTCGCCATTCCATTGGCCGTTGGTTCAGGACTAGTGGAAAGCCGGGCTGTCCTGCAACAGAATTATTCCATCGTGACTCAGGTGTTCAGGCCTTTGAGACGGCTTGCGCGGCAGAAGCCAAGCTCTTGCCGCTGTTGCGGTGGTCAATTGACAGGCGTGAGCAACGGCCGACCCATGAAATGGGCTGCGAGATTGTCGCGCACCAATTGGCCCATGGCCTTGCGCGTTTCCAAGGTGGCGCTGCCGACATGGGGTTGCAGCACAACATTGGGCAATGTGAAGAAGCGCTCTGCAATGTTTGGTTCATTGAGGAACACATCCAGCGCCGCGCCTTTGATGATGCCGTTTTCGAGCGCATTCAGCAAAGCCAGCTCATCAGCAATTGTGCCCCGCGAAACGTTGACGAAGAAACCTTCCGATCCCAGCGCCTTGAAGGCCGCTGCGCCCACAAGATTCTTGGCCGATGGGCCACCCGCCAAAGCGGCGACGAGAAAATCCGAACCAGCAGCCAGTGCTTCAACTGAGTTGTGATAGGCATATGCAACGTCATCGCGCTTTTTGCGGTTGTGATAAGAAATCTTCATGCCAAAGGCTTCGGTGCGTTTGGCAATGGCGAGGCCGATGCGGCCCAGGCCGATAATGCCCATACGTTTGCCCGAAAAGCGCGTGGCCAAAGGCAATGGGCCAGCCGTCCACTTGCCGGAACGCACGAGCGATTCACCGGCTGGAATTTGACGTGCGATTGCGATGCAGAGACCGACGGCAAGATCGGCGACATCATCTGTCAGCACATCTGGCGTGTTGGTCACCTTGATGCCCCGCGCTTTGGCGGCGGGTAAATCTATTCCATCAACGCCGACGCCATTGCAGACAATGATTTCGAGCTTAGGCAAAGCGGCAATGAGCGCTGCACTTGCGCCCAGATCGCCGCGCGTGCCAATGGCGCGGATGTTGGCGGCATGGCTTGCAAGAAAAGCGCCTTGGTCTGGCGCTTCCCACAGCTTGCGCAGCGTATAGGCCTTTTCCAGTTCCACAAAATCCCAATCGGGATAGGCACCCAGCACCAAGAGTTCAGGCTTGTTTGTCATTCTTCCAGTGCCTCATCATTCGCCGTAAGGAATCCAGATGTTTTTCACTTGCGTGGCGCGGCGCAGATATTCCAGGCCCTGCCCTTGTTGGTCGTCATGCCAATCAACTGAGTGGCCAAGGTTCACCCATGTGGATTTGAGATTTCCTGCAGAGGCCTTCTCGACCATGGCGCTGCCTTCGGCACTGCCGTGATACCAGAGGGCTGCCACTTCATCATGCTCAGCCAAGGTCTTGGCCAGTTCGTCGCGCTGGCCGGTGATGATGTTGACGGCGCCATCAGGCACATCCGATGTATCCAGCACCTGATAAAAGTCTGCCGCGATCAAGGGCTGGGATTGCGAGGGCACCAACACGACGCGGTTGCCCATCGATAGTGCCGGCATCATCAGCGACACCATCGACAACAACGGCGCTTCTTGCGGGCAGACGAGGCCCATCACCCCAAAGGGCTCATTGAAAGCCAGTGTTGTTTGGCGCTTGGCATTGGTCGAATGGATGCGGCCATCAAACTTGTCGGCTTGCGCGGCGTAATAGAAAATACGGCGCAAGGATTCATCGAGCTCATGTTCGGCGGCCTTTGAGGTTGCGCCCAAGGCCACGAGATGGCGCGCGAATTCATCGGCGCGGGCGCTGAGGTTTTCCGCAATGAAGAACAGCACCTGGGCGCGGTTATGCGCCGAAGCTGAACCCCAAGCCGAAGCCTTCAGCGCGGCCTCAACGGCGTTGCGCACGTCCTTGCGGTTGCCCAAGCCCGCTTGGCCCAAAAGGCCGCCCTTGGCGTTGAACACATCATAGGAATAGCCCGAGTCTGGTCGCGCCTGCTTGCCACCGATATAAAGTTTCGCTGTCCGGTCGATTACAGCACCTTGATCATTGTGGTGCAAAGCGGCTGTCGCGCCTGAAAGCGTGGCGAGTTTTTCGGCGCGGGCGGGTCTGGTCGTGGCGTGATTGGCGGTGAGATATTCAAACAGGCCCTCGCGCCCGCCTTCACGACCAAATCCCGATTCCTTATAACCGCCGAAGCCTGCGGCCGCGTCAAACTGGTTGGTGCAATTGATCCAGACGACACCAGCTTTCACGCGGGCTGCCGCTTCGAGTGCGACGTTGAGATTCTCCGACCAGATCGAAGCCGCGAGGCCGTAGCGCGTGTGGTTGGCCAGTGCAGCCGCTTCGTCCGGTGTGCGGAAGGTCATCGCGGAAACCACGGGGCCGAAAATTTCTTCCCGCACGACAGTCGAGGACGTATCGACGTCGACAAACAACGACGGTGCGAAATAGTTACCCTTGGCCGGAAGTGCGCAAGGCGCTGAAATCAATGTGCCGCCTTCGGCCTTGCCCTTTTCCACCAGTGCCGTGACGCGGGCGAGTTGGACAGGATCAACCAGCGGGCCCATGTCATTGGATTTGTCGAGCGGGTCACCCACACGCAGCGAGCCCATGCGCTTGGTCAACCGCGCGATAAAACCATCATAGGTGCCCTCTTGCACCAGAAGCCTTGTGCCTGCGCAACAGACTTGCCCCTGATTGAACCACACGGCGTCGACCACGCCTTCGACAGCGGCATCAATGTCGGCGTCATCAAACACGATGAAAGGTGACTTGCCGCCCAATTCCAGCGACAGCTTCTTGCCCGAGCCTGCGGTTTTCACACGGATCATGCGGCCCACTTCGGTGGAGCCGGTGAAGGCAATCTTGTTCACATCCTTGTGCGCGACGAGGGCAGCGCCCGTGTCGCCATCACCTGTCACGATATTGACCACGCCCGGCGGCAGGCCTGCCTCGGTGCAGATTTCAGCGAAGGCCAGCGCGGTCAGCGGCGTAAATTCGGCGGGCTTCAACACCACCGTATTGCCTGCCGCAATGGCGGGCGCGATTTTCCATGCGAGCATGAGAAGCGGAAAGTTCCATGGAATGATTTGGCCGCAAACGCCGATGGGGCCATAGCCCTTGTATTCCGTTTCCACCAACTGCGCCCAACCGGCATGATGGTAGAAATGGCGCGCGACCAGTGGGATATCAACGTCGCGGCTCTCACGGATGGTCTTGCCATTGTCCATGGTTTCGAGGACCGAGAGGAACCGTTCGCGCTTCTGGATGTGGCGCGCCAATGCATAAAGATGTTTGGCGCGCTCGAAGCCTGAAAGCTTGCTCCAGCTTTTGAAGGCCTTGCGGGCGGCTTCAACCGCTTTGTCAATGTCACTCGGCAAACCATTGGGAACGCTGGCTAATTTATCACCGCTCGCGGGGTTGAATACATCTAACCTTGGGGCCTTGGACGAAATGAAATTGCCCCCGATGAAGTGGCCGAACTTGCCGTCATGCCTGGCAAGCCATTCCTTCACATGGGTGTTGGATTCCGGTGCCGTGCCGTAGTCCATAGTTTCGAGAATGTCGGTGACTGTTGGCATCGTAATCCTCAAGCCAAGGCGTGATGGGAGAGGGCCGCGTAACGGCCCGTGAGATAATGTTCAAGCTGTCGCTCAATATCGGCCAGCATCGATGAAGCACCAATGCGGAAAAGATCCGGCTCCAGCCAGCGGCGGCCCAGTTCTTCTTTCATCAGGATTTGCCAGTTCATCGCATCTTTCGCTGTCTTCAAACCGCCCGCCGGCTTGAAGCCGATCTTGAAGCCCGTGTGCTCGCCGTAATCCCTCAGTGCACGGAGCATTGTGAGGGACACAGGCAAGGTGGCGTTCACATCTTCCTTGCCGGTTGATGTCTTGATGAAATCGGCCCCCGCCTGCATCGCAATCATCGAGGCCTTGTAAACATTGCGCAGCGTTTTCAAATCACCCGTGGCGAGGATAGCCTTCATGTGAGATGCGCCACACGCCTCGCGCATCGCCGCCACTTCGTCATAAAGTGCGGCCCATTCACCGCGCAGAAGCTGGGCGCGGTGGATCACAATGTCGATTTCCTCCGCACCTTCTTCGACTGCATATTTGATTTCGGCCAGGCGCAGGGGCAATGGCGTCAAGCCAGCCGGAAAACCCGTGGCCACAGAAGCCACGGGGATGCCGGAGCCACGCAGTGCTTTCACCGCATGCGGCACCATCGAAGGATAAACACAGACGGCGCCGACCCTGGGACCGGCTGAAAGTTTGAGCCCTGCAACAATGTCATCACGCAAGGGCCGCATCGCCTTGGCGCAGAGACGATGCACGCGGCCCGGCGTGTCATCGCCTGCGAGCGTGGTGAGATCGATACATTGCAGGGCTTTCACCAGCCATGCGGCCTGATATTCCTTTTTCACACTGCGGCGCGTGGTGAGGCTTGCAGCGCGGCGCTCGGCAGCAGAGGTGTTGACCTGATGGCCCTCAAACCATTCGGTGATCAAGGCCGTGCCGGCATTGCGTGGCACTGTGTTGTGGCCGACACCTGATGGCGTGGGTTGGTTTTCCAAAATCGCGTCGCTCCCGAAGAGCGCATAGAGTCGGCGATTTTGACCAAATAGTCAACACGACCGCTTTAGACGGGTGCGGTGGCTATTGGAATTCAAAGCGATAGCCAGCGGAGGCCAGAATATCGAGCGATTGGTTGCCGACACCAGCGTTCACCGTATTGATCCAGCGCGCGCCAACTTCAGATTCCAACGTCCAATTCTTGTTGACGCGGTAGCTCATGTTGACGCTGGGCAAAACGCTGTATTGAACCTGATCGCTGGTTTTGCTGGTGCGCATCTGCAATTGCAGGCGGGGGCCGAAGCGCAGCTTGTCGTTGACTTGGAAGCGATAAGCCCCGTCGATCATATAGCCCGTGCTGGAAGCACTGGTGGCATAACGCAAGCCGCCGGAAAGCGTGTCATTGGTGCGGAAGATGCCCGAGCCGTTGATCGACAAAGAGGCATAGAAGTCAAAGCCAGGATCGGGCGTTCCCAACACACCGCCAGAGGGTGGCGTGCCCGTGTAGTATGACAGAGTGCTGTCCAACGAGGCCTGCCACTTGTCATTCAACTGCTGGCTGGCTCCGACAGAAAGGGACTGCGAGGACGATGTGCGGTCGCCCGCCCACTGGTTGACGGCATCAAGACCCACCGCATCGACCAAGGATTGCAGGGTGAGCTGGCTTTGGCCTTGTAAAGCGTTTGAGGTGAGCAGGAAGGGCAGCTTGCGATAATCGGCTGTGGCATAAACCGAAGTGCCCTGGCGCGGCAGCCAAGTGCCGGTCACATAGGCGTTATTGAGTTCCATGAAGAAGATATCATAGTCTGCAGCTGTATAGACCGAGCCTTTGGAGCCGATATAGCGACCTTCACCACCCACCGCACGGCGATCGACGATATCGCCGACATTTTGCTCAATGGCATAGATGCTGGCGGACCAATCCTTCTTGGGGGAATTATATTCGAGGCTTGTGCCGAAAATGTAACGTCCGTCGGAGAATGGATTGGCGTTGCTGTTATAGACGGGAGCACCGCCCACGGCTTGCCACTTGAAGTCCTTGATGCCTTCCCAAGTCACCACGGCACCATCAAAGCGACCAAAAACGCCGCCCGTGCTTTTGCTTTGGCGGCCGACGCGCAGGCCGAGCTTGGGGCCCTTGAGTTTGCCGTCGACATAGACTGTCGACAGGCTGGAGTTGGCGATATTGGCTTGCTCACCAATGCCCTGCACATTGACGGCGCTGGCGCGGCCTTCAACGGCATAGTCCTGGTTTTCGCCACGGATGAAGAAGTCGCCCGTCGACAGGGCCTGGTTCTGGAACACCCGATGTTGATCCATCACATTGCCGCCCGGCGTCAGGGGCGAGAAGTTGTCATCGCGGTAATAGGTCTGGGAAATGCTGCCGTTCTTGGTCCAGGTCCAGGCCTTGGGATCCTTGGGTGGTTCGCCCAGATTGGACTTGAGGCCCAGATTGGACGCAAGCACGCCGTTGCCTGGCGTCAGAGTGGCATCGCCCTTGCCCGCGCCATTTGAAGTCAATGTGCTCGCCTGACGCAAGGCAAATTGCTTGTTGGCCTGATCATCCATGGCAGCAATGACAGCATCGCGGCGGCCTTTGACACGCGTGGCATCAGGGCCCGTCGGATATTGGCTCAAGTACGTATCATATTCCGCTTTGGCGAATGCCAGCTGGCCGGCACGTTCATGTGACAGGCCCAACATTTCCTGGGCATCTTGTTTGACACGGCCTGAACCCAAAGAGGCGGCTTTGGTGAAGAAGGCGGTGGCGCGGTTGAAATCGCCGGCCGCAAGCTGCTTCTTGCCATCGCTCAAAGCAGTTTCGGCATCTTGGCCGGAACCTTGCGCATCAGGCGCTTGATCCGGGTTGTCCAAAGATTTTTTCAGGTCGGTCTTGGGCCCCTGATCGGCGACGCTGGGTTTGAAGCCAAGGCATTTTTCGGCAGTGGCCACGTCTGTCACATCGATCACAATGTGGCGGTTATCGTCATCACGCTTGATGTGATAGGCCATGACTTTGGAAAAGACGAAATGGATGACCGGGCCTTGGGTGGCTGCGGGATCATAAACCACGCCGCCAATACCTGCCGCATTTTGCGGGGGAACGGAGGCGGCTTCCTTCAGGCTCTTGCCTGTTTCAGTTGGCAAAGTCGTGGCCAGAGGTTCGATATGAACGGCGATGTCGAGGGCTTTTTCGGCAGGGTCTGCGCCTGTCACATTGACCGGGCGGTTCAGCTTCAACTCAACATGGCTGCATGTTGACGTTCCGGTAACGTTAACGGTGGCCAGCAGTTTATCCAACGTCGGTTCAGCCAAGGCATGGCTCTGCCCGGCGGCCACAAGGGCTGCGAGGCTCAATCCGATACGCTTAAGAACTAACTTGGCCATTCATCCTATTCCAGAAGTAATTTCTCGGTCGTCCCCATTTGTTTGATGGCCCTGTTGCTTCTGGATTTTCTTGTTTTTGTGGATTGAAACCGTTGTGGCCTAGAGCCCATTAACGGTCCGTTATGGTTAACAGAAAAGGCTAAAAAAAAAGCAATGTGACCAGTTTGGGCAGAATCGTGCCTGACCCAAACTGGGACTTTGCAGATTGAAGCTGACATCGTGCTGACCGGAAATTGCATGGTTTTCTAGTTCCAGCTCGAGCTCGTCGGACGATGTTTATTGTTTGTGTTCCGCGTCGTCTGGATCTTGGTGAGCGTCTGGTCGGTGTAAATATGGCAAGCGCCCGTGCAATCCTTCAATTCCGTAAAGGTGTAGAGCATCCTGATCGGGGAGTTATATTTCGTGTGCGGGTCCGGCACGAACTTGTTGGAGTGGCAGGCCGCACAGTTCGGGAACAGCGCTGGCGAAATATAAGTGATCTTTTCGTTATTCTGCTTATGGCAAGTAATGCAGGTCGTCGCCGTGGTGCCGAAATAGTGCAGCACATAAGCTGCTGAGGTGTGGGTATAGGTCAGCATTGGGTTCCAGACCGTTGTCGTATGGCAGACAGAGCAATCCTTCGTGGTGATGAAGTGGGTCGGCAGCTTGTAGTCCAGAACCGTGCCTGTGATGCCCATCTTGTTGCTGCCGTTGTGGCAGGCCATGCAAGTGCCCAAGGCTTGGCTGTGGTCAAACTTGGTGACGGGTGCGACTTTCCAATCGGTCGATACTGTACCAGAAACGTGGCAGCTTTCGCAGGTGTTGGTGGTGTTCAAATG
>Ga0209069_10001115_pt1 | contig 13361 bp, 8 predicted proteins | sample Str013_2_FD_187202 | JGI IMG/M metagenome (GOLD analysis project Ga0209069, IMG submission 187202) | Freshwater sediment microbial communities in response to fracking from Pennsylvania, USA - Straight Creek_MetaG_SC_2013 (SPAdes) (version 2) | ecosystem: Environmental > Aquatic > Freshwater >...
TTTCTCGGCCACCGCAATCGCAGAAGTGGCGCTGTGCCTGTGGCTTCTAGTAATGGGGGTAGCCGTTCAACGATGGAACGAGCAGGTCGACGCAGCGGCATGAATGACTCCTATGCCACGCCGAAGCGGAACGTCTATGACTTCCACGGATTTACACTATCAAGACCACAATCCTCGCAGTCCGTCGCGTTGCGTGTGGCGAGACTTGCCCCGCTCGAACGAGCCATGGGGGCAATCATGGCGTCGAACTGGCTGATAGGCTTGTCCGCCTTGAGTCGCGATGCAGCGATTTAGGCGTACAGGTCCGCGGCGTCATTGTCGAAACTCAGCACGTGAGAGGCGCGAGCTTCAATTCGATGCCGTCCAGCGGCTCTATTCGAGCGCGGTCCGCAAAATCTCCCGCACTTCCTCCTCCATCGAGTGGCCACGGTGGGCCGCCCGCAGGCGCAATTTCGCCTTGCGGCGATCATCAATATCGCGGATGGCCATACTCGCCATGCCCTTCTTTATCGACAATGATTGCGTTATAGTCAATGATGTCAATTTGGGTAACGTTCGGAACGTATGGGTCGCAGGCTTGAATCCTGTCACCCCGACCATTGATTGTCGGGTTGGTTCCGGTCATACGGGTGCGCGCTCGCGCTCCGAGAACAGCGCAGATTGCACTGCTCGTCGATAAGCAAATATACAACTATGGAGTAGCTGAATGAGACTCAGGAATCTGATGATTGCCGGATTGATGACGGTGGCAGCGATCTGCGCCGCGGGCACGGTGCAAGCCGCAGGCGCACGCCTGTTCGTTCGCCACGAGGTCGCAGACTACGGTGTCTGGCGACAGGCGTTCGCGGCGTTTGCGCCGACACAGAAGAAGCTGGGGGTCATGGGTTCAGCCGTGTATCGGTCTGCTGACAATGCCAATGACGTGACGGTAACTCACGACTTCCGTAGCGTTGAGAAGGCCAAGGCGTTTGCGGCCTCACCCGAATTGAAGGCCGCCATGGAGAAGGCCGGCGTCAAAGGCGCTCCTCAGATCTGGATTGCTACCAAGAGCGTGAAGTAAGCCGACAGTACGAGTGGCGGGCTGGGTTGCCAAGCTGTTGGCAACTCCAGTCTGCCTTGACCTGGCGAGCGGGCCTCGACCACTAGCGGTCCTCGTTAGTTGAATACGCCACGCCGCCCTTCATCACAAAGCGAACGTGTTCGAGCTGCCTGACGTCTGCCAGCGGGTTACCCTGCACAGCAATCAGGTCGGCAAACTTGTCCGTTTCCACGGTGCCGAGCCGATCGCTCCAGCCCAGCAGTGCGGCGCCCGTGACCGTGGCTGAGCGCAGCGCCTGCTCAGGCGTCATGCCGTATTTCACCATCAGCGCGAACTCCTGCGCGGGGTTGAGGCGCCAGTCAAAACCGCCGATGTCGGTACCAAAGGCGATCTTGACGCCCGCCTTGAGTGCACGGCGAAAAGTGTTCTCGTGAATGGCGAGCATGTCGAGCCAGACGGGGGCGCCGGCCTTGGCACGGCCCGCGGCCACGTACTCGCCGACAAAAATCGTCGGCACGTAGTAGATGCCCTTGTGCACCATCGTGCGCAGATCCTCGTCCGCAATGTAGTTACCGTGCTCGATACTGTCGACCCCAGCCTCGACCGAATTGTGTACCCCGTAGAGCGCCATCGCATGTGAGGCGACGCGATGTCGCTGACGATGCGTCTCATCGACAATGGCTTTCAGCTCATCGAGCGTAAAGGTGGGAATATCGTCGAGCACGCCGTTCCCAGTGACGCGATAGCTGCGGTCGGAGTACACTTTGATCCAGTCAACGCCGTGCGAGAGCTGCTCGCGGACCGCGCGACGGCCGCCTTCGACGCCGTCAACTTCCTGAACACCCTTGGGCACCACGACCGCGGGTGCATAACCCAGCAGCGGATAGGCGCCCGTGACGTCCATCGATCGACCAGCGACCTGCATACGCGGCCCAGCAATGACGCCACGCTGTATCGCGTCGCGGACGTCGACGTCGGCGTAGCCGGCACCCTCCGTCTCGACATCCCGGATGGTCGTAAATCCCCACGACAGCATGCGGCGCGCGTTCACTGTGGCCAAAATCGTCCGGTACTCCGGGGACTGCTTCAACAGCTGCGCGTCATAGTCTTCGGCCGTGATGTCGCCCTGCAGAAGCACATGAGTGTGGCTATCGATGAGACCCGGAAGGCAGGTCAGGTCAGGGAGGTCAGTCACCGGCCCGGACGGCGGCGTGCCCGTCGCCGCTCGCACTTCGCCTATGCGGTCACCGCGAATCTCCACCAGCACGGGCCCTCGCAATGGTCCGCCGCGACCATCCCAGAGCTGGCCGCAGCGCAGCCAGTGACTTGCAGGCGCCGTGACATTGGCCGGCTCGGCTGCGGAGGCGCAGGCGAACAGGCCCAGCAGGCTCAGTGCCAACACGGTACGTGGCACACCCAACACAGTGTCAGACTCAGTCATGGTGTATTGGCCTCCTGGCACTTGCGCCGCTGTCATCCCCGCACCGCCGGCAGCCCAAACAGCGTGTGCAACCCCGGATGCCGGCCGAGTCCGCCGTACAGATCGAAGCCGCGATCGATGTAGTCTTTCAGCGTGTCATCGCCGTGCAGCGCCGGAATGGTCGCCACCGAGGCGGTCCACAGGAATACCGCGAGCGTACGAAAGTCGGCGTAGTTCGGCTGCTCGCCCCCGAGCCACGGCGTCTGCTTCAGCAGCTGGCGCAGCAACTCCAGCTGCGGCGGCACCAGCGGCAGGCGCTCCTCACGGCCCGCCTGCACGTCCTCGAGCTTGCGCCCGCCCAGGAACATGGTCTGGCGGCTCTCGCGCACGTAGGCCTGGTCCTGCGGGAGCGAGAGGTTGTGGTAGTCGAGGATGTAACAATGAAACCAGGGGCGGATTGCCGTGGCCCACAGCCAATTGTCGAGGAACCTCGTCAGTATCTTCATGCTCTCGCCCGCGAACAGCATCGGTCGCTTCGGGTATTGCCGGTCCAGATATTCGGCAATATCCCAGCTGTCCTTCACCCAGTGCCCGTCGTCGATGATCACCGGCACGCGATCGTGGAAGCCGTTGGTACGCTCGCGGATTCCGGTAAATCCACCGGGCACGATGTCGATGTCGAAGCCCTTGTGCTTCAGCGCGTATTTGGTCGCCCAGACGAAGGGACTGATCGTGGCGCCGGTCGAGAGCTGCAGGTCGAACAGCGTGATCGTATTGTTCTTTGCCATCGTTCAGTCCTGGTGTGCGTCCGGCTGCAGTGCGCGCAACTACCCTAAGTCGGTTCGACCGGCCATGCAATGGGCGCGATACGCGGAATCAGCGCGCCAAAGGCCAGGCACCCCAGCAGGGTGACACCGGCGGCGATCACGAACGCCCAATAGAATTCGCCGGTGTGATCGACGACGTAACCGGTAACGCTCGGGGCCACCACGCCGGCGAGGTTGCCGACGAAATTCTGCACGCCCATCCATTTGCCGGCGCCGCGCGGGCCGCCCAAAGTCTGCGAAATGGCAAAGATGTTCGGTGTCTGGGTCCCGAACAGCGCCGCGGTCGCGGCCAGCAGCAGGACCGCGGCGGTCGACACGGCGCTCGCCAGCACCATCATCAGTATCGCGATGGCGATCAGTCCACCGACCAGCAGGGATTTGCGCACCCGATTGGCCGAGGCGCCGGCCAGAATCCAGCGGTCCGAGGCCCAGCCGGTCAGCAGGGAACTCGCGGCGTACAGGGCATAGACGCCGGCGCCGATCCGCGTCATCTCCTGCACGCTGTAGCCGTAGCTCTTGACCAGGATCAGCGGCAGCCAGGTGAGCACGAAATAGAACGAATAGGTTGAGCAGAACTGCCCCAGGCTGGCCCCCCACAGCGCCCGCTGCTTCAGCAGCGTGAGATACGGCAGCGGCGCACCGTGCTGTGCGCCGGCCAGCGCGGTGCCGCCGCGGGTCACGATCAACCAGGGCAGCAGCCAGAGCAGCGACACCAGGCCGAAGGCGATGAAGGCGGCTCGCCATCCAAAGCTGGCCATGACCAGTCCGCCCACCAGCGTGCCAAAGGTCGGGCCCAGCGCCTGGCACCCGGCAATCACGCCGTTGGCGCGGCCACGCTGGTGTTCGGGCGCACGCTGCGCCAGCAGCTTGGAGTTGCACGGATAGGTGACGCTTTCACCCACCCCTAGCAGTAACCGCAATGCCAGCAGTGCGGCAAAGCTCGTCGCCAGCCCTACCAGTGAAGTCGCGATGGCCCAGATGACCAAGCCCGCCGCGAGCACGTAGCGGACCTCAAAGCGCTGCGCCAGCCAGCCGGCAACCAGCTGCAGCGGCGCATACGACAGGAAAAACGCGGAGCCCAGCACACCGAACTGCGCGTTGGACAGCCCGAGTTCGTCCTTCACCAGCGGGCCCGCGGTCGCCAGATTGCCGCGATCGACATAGTTGATGAATACCGCGATCGCCAGCAGCACCACGATCCGGACGGGTACGCCGGTCGGTTCGGCGGGGGCGGTGCGGCCCATGCCTTCAGTGCATCCCTGATCGACAGCGAGGTAGCATGGGCGGAGTGTAAGCCTTCGATAATCGCGAGCCATGACTATCGTGACTGGACACCGGCGCGGCTGGGAATTCTGGATCGATCGGGGCGGTACCTTTACCGACCTGGTCGCGCGCCGGCCCGACGGCTCGCTCGTCACGGCGAAACTGCTGTCCGAAAACCCTGAGCAGTATGCGGATGCTGCCATCGCCGGCATCCGCCAGTTCCTGCAGGTCGCGCCGGGCGCCGCGATTCCGGTCGACGAGATTGCGGTGGTGAAGATGGGCACTACGGTGGCCACCAATGCGCTGCTGGAGCGCAAAGGCGCGCCGACCGCGTTGCTGACCACCGCGGGGTTTCGCGACCAGCTGCGCATCGGCTACCAGAACCGCCCGCAGATCTTTGCCCGGCATATCGTGCTGCCCGAACTGCTGTATGCGAAGGTCTGCGAGGTGCGCGAGCGCATCAATGCGCACGGCGAGGTACTCGTGCCGCTCGATGAGCACGCGACCCGCGCGACCCTGCAAACGCTCTGGGACCAGGGTCTGCGCTGCATCGCCATCGTCTTCATGCACGGCTATCGCCATACGCAGCATGAACGCGTCGCGGCGCAGCTCGCGCGCGAGCAGGGCTACACGCAGGTGTCGGTCTCGCACCAAGTCTCGCCGCTGATGAAGTTCGTGGCGCGAGGCGATACCACGGTGGTGGATGCCTATCTGTCCCCGATACTGCGCCGCTATGTCGAGCAGGTGGCCGCACAACTGCCTGGCGTGCGCCTGCAATTCATGCAATCTTCCGGCGGCCTGATCGACGCCGCGGGGTTCCAGGGCAAGGATGCCGTGCTCTCCGGTCCCGCCGCGGGCATCGTCGGCATGGTGCGCACCGCCATGGCTGCCGGCCACGATCGGCTCATCGGCTTTGACATGGGTGGCACCTCGACCGACGTCTCGCACTATGCCGGCGAGTTCGAACGGAGCTTTGAGACTGAGGTGGCCGGTGTCCGGATGCGGGCACCGATGATGAACATTCACACCGTGGCAGCCGGTGGCGGCTCGATTCTGTATTTCGACGGTGCGCGCTACCGCGTGGGACCCCACTCCGCCGGCGCCAACCCCGGTCCCGCGGCCTACCGTCGCGGCGGCCCGCTGACAGTGACGGACTGCAATGTACTGCTGGGCACCCTGCAACCGGACCTGTTCCCCAGGGTTTTTGGACCCAACGGCGACGAACCGCTGGATGTCGAGACGGTGCGCCGGCAATTTGCCGCGCTCGCCGGCCGCATCGGCAGCGGTTCAGGTCAGGCGCCCCCGCCCGAAGTGGTGGCAGCGGGCTTCCTGCGGGTCGCGGTGGACAATATGGCCAATGCGATCAAGAAAGTGTCGGTGGCGCGCGGCTATGATCCCACGCAGTACACGCTGCAGTGCTTTGGTGGCGCGGCGGGCCAGCACGCCTGCCTGCTGGCCGACGCCACCGGCATCACGCGCATCTGCATACATCCCCATGCCGGGGTGCTCTCGGCCTACGGCCTGGGCTTGGCCGATGTCACGACGATAGCGAGCCGGACCATCGAACAGGCGCTCGAGGCCAGCTCGCGACCGCTGGTCGACGCGGCGTTCAGCGAACTGACTGCACAGACCCGCGCCCAGCTCGTGGCCCAGGGCTTCGACCCCGCGCAGATCAGCTGCCGGCGTCGGGTGCATGCGCGCTACGCCGGCACCGATACCGCACTGCTGGTGGATGACGGCAGCATGGCGGAGATCCGCGGCCGCTTCGAGACCGCTTATCGCCAGCGCTATTCCTTCCTGATGAGCGACAAGCCGCTGGTGATCGAAGCGGTGTCGATCGAAGCGGTCCTGGCCAGCGCTGAGCAGCCGGAAACTCAGGCTGAGGCCCCACACGCTTCCGTGCCGACCGCTGCGGCGCGACGCAGCGTGTATCTGGCGGGAAGCTGGCGGCAGGTGCCGCTCTTCGTACGCGGCGAGCTGGTGCCCGGCAACGTGATCGCCGGTCCCGCCATCGTGGCCGAGCCGCACGGCACGACGGTGGTGGAGCCTGGCTGGCGCCTGACGGTGAGCGCGCTCAATCACCTGCAACTTGAGCGCACGCTCGCCCTCACGCGCGGCCCGGCGATCGGCACCAGCGTCGATCCGGTACTGCTCGAAGTATTCAGCAACCTGTTCATGGCGATCGCCGAACAGATGGGTCTGCGGCTTGCAAACACGGCCTATTCCGTGAACATCAAGGAGCGCCTCGATTTTTCCTGCGCGCTGTTCGACCAGGGCGGCGCGTTGATCGCCAACGCACCGCACATGCCGGTGCACCTGGGTTCCATGGGGCAGTCGGTACTCACGGTGATCCGCGACAATTCGCCGCCCGCGGGCCGCGCCATCAGGCCCGGGGACGTCTACATGCTGAACGCGCCATACAACGGCGGCACGCATCTGCCGGACATTACCGTCATCACGCCGGTGTTCGATGCGGACGGCGCGCGCGTGTTGTTCTACGTGGGCTCGCGCGGCCACCATGCCGACATCGGCGGGCTGACGCCGGGCTCGATGCCCTCGGAGTCCACGGTGGTGGAGGAAGAAGGGGTACTGATCGACAACTTCCTGCTGGTCGAGGCCGGTCGCCTGCGCGAGCGCGAAACACGCGCCCTGCTCGGCTCGGGCCCCTACCCGGCACGCAATATCGAGCAGAATCTGGCCGATCTGCGCGCCATGATTGCGGCCAACGAAACCGGCGTACAGGAACTGCACCACCTCAGCGCGCACTATGGCCTCGAGGTCGTGCATGCGTACATGCGCCATGTGCAGGACAATGCCGAAGCGGCGGTGCGCGGGGTAATCGCCGCACTTGCGGCGCAGGCCCCAGCGGGCCAATGGTCCGGCGTGTTCGCCTATGAAATGGATCATGGCGCCGTGATCCGTGTCAGGATCACGCTCGAAGCCGCGACCCGCAGCGGAGTCATCGACTTCACCGGCACCTCGATGCAGCTGGCGAACAACTTCAACGCGCCCAGCGCGGTGTGTCATGCGGCCGTACTGTATGTGTTCCGCTCCCTGGTTGATGAGGACATTCCGTTAAATGCCGGCTGCCTGAAGCCGCTGCGGATCGTGATTCCCGCCGGCAGCATGCTCAATCCCCACTACCCCGCCGCGGTGGTGGCGGGCAATGTCGAGACCTCGCAATGCCTCACTGATGCGCTGTATGGCGCGCTGGGCGTGATGGCGGCGAGCCAGGGCACCATGAACAACTTCAGCTTTGGCAACGCGCACTACCAGTACTATGAAACCATTGCCGCAGGCTCGGGCGCAGGCTTAGGGTTCGATGGGGCCACGCCGGTGCAGACCCACATGACCAACAGCCGCATGACCGATCCCGAGGTGCTCGAGTTCCGCTATCCGGTGCTGGTCGAGGAGCACTCGATCCGCTACGGCACCGGCGGCGCCGGGCGTTGGCGCGGCGGCCCCGGTGCGCTGCGGCGGATTCGTTTTCTGGAAGCTATGCAGGCCTCCATCCTCTCAGGCCATCGCCGCGTGCCGCCCTATGGCATGGCGGGTGGCGCCGCCGGTGAACTCGGCCGGAATTGGATCGAGCGCCACGATGGCACCGTTACACTGCTTAGCGGCGCCACGACAGTCGAGTGTGCAGCCGGAGATGTGTTCGTGATTCAGACCCCTTCAGCCGGAGGCTATGGTTCGGCGCCCTATTCGTCCGACACGTAGGGATCCACCGACATCGGCTGCGTGAGCCCCTGGGCCGTGAACGAGCCGTCCTGCCAACTGATGCTCTTGCTCCAGGTATAACCGTTCGACCAAGTGTAGCCCTTGCTCCAGGTGGCGGCCTTGCTCCAGGTGTAACCCTTGCTCCAGGTGTAGCCTTTGCTCCAGGTATAGCCTTGGCTCCAAGTGTAACCCTGAGCCCAGGTATAGCCGCGGCTCCAGGTATAGCCATCACTAGAGACCGGCTGGCCCCAGATGGAGCCCTGCATATTCATCACAATGTAGTTGCCGTTCGCGTCCTGATTGGCGGGACCGCCAAAGTGCATCGTGCCGGCCAGATCCGCGGCGATATTGAGACCCTTGTTCGCGCATCCCGTGGCGCCGCTGCTGATGGCGCTGACGGCGTTGATCAGTCCCGCGCCTTGCTGGAAAACTGTGTAGGCGAGTACGCCGGAGGTGGTCACGGCCGGGCGCGCGGCGCTCATCAGCCTGCACTTGACCTGATTGGGAGTAAGGGTGGGGTCCGATTGCAGCATCAGAGCGACCACGCCGGTGGTAACTGCGGTGGCCTGCGAGGTGCCGGACATGGTGAATAGGGTTTGATAACGCGGCATTTGCGCGCCGAACAACTGTGCAATGTATGAATCGCTCGGCATCGTGGCGACCATATGGCCGCCCGGAGCCACGACCTCGGGCTTCACGAACCCTTCATAGGTGGGGCCGGTCGAGGAGAAGGAGGCCAGCCGATCGTCCGTGCCGTCATAAGGAGTGTAGTTGTCGGTAAGCGCACCGACCGTGATCAGGTAAGGCACGTTGCCGGGCACGCCGATGGTCATGGGCAGCGGGCCTTCGTTGCCGGCCGAAGTCACGACCACGATGCCGGCCTGCCAGGCCTTCATGACCGCCTGATTGAGCGGATCGTCCCAGTAGTAGGATTGGGGCGGGGCGCCGAACGACAGGTTCAATACCCGTATCTTGTATTTCTGGCGATTGGCAACAATCCAGTTGAGCGCCTTGATTACGTCAAGGTAGCTGCCGGAACCGTCAGCGTTGAACGCGCGGGCGACCACGACATTGGCCCCCGGTGCAATGCCGTAGTAGTCGCCGCCAATGTTGCGCTGGCCACTCGCCGCTATCGAGGTGATGTGCGTACCGTGACCGCTGGCGTCGCCGGTGATCACATCGCCATTGGCGCTGGCGATAAAGTCCACTGATGCCAGGACCCGGGCGTCCCATTGATCTGTAGGGCTTTGCCACAGACCGCTGTCGAGCATTGCAATGGTCACGCCCTGGCCCAGAGTGCCGGCGGCGTGCAGCTGATCGGCACCGACCAGCATGGAGTAGTCGGGCTCGTACAGGAAATTGACGATCTGCGGACTCGTTCCGCTCGTGAGCGATACGCTACTGCTGTAGCTGTCCACCAGCTGGTTGACCGCACTGGTAAGGCTGGTCGCCGCAGCGGTACTCACACTGCGGTTGCGGTAGACGCGCACGTTGCGTGTTACTTCAAGTCCCGCGACCTCGCCGGCGTCAAGATCGGCACCGACGGCATCGATCAGCGGCAGTCGGCTAAGCAGCTGCCCGCCGACCGCGTGCACGGCGCGCTCGGCGGCCTCGGCGCTCTGCGCCTGTACGATGTAGCTGTGGCTCGCTGCCGCGACTGGCATCGGCGGCGCCGCGAAGGCCGCGCCGGTCAACGCCATAAGGCCCAGCAGCGCAGCGAACCACGCATTGCATGGGCATGCCGTACGTGCCTGGCGGAAGCTTGAGCGCTTGGTATTATCCATCGTCGTTACTCCTGGCTGTTCCACGACTCGGTGGCCGCGGGTGCCGAGGCCGGAGCGAGCGCGCTCTGGTTCCACAGATAGCCGTTTTTCCACAGATAGGCGTTGTTCCACAGGTACCCCTGGTTCCATAGATAGCCGTTGTTCCACAGATAGCCGTTGTTCCACAGATAGCCGTTGTTCCACAGGTACCCCTGCAGCTTCGAATACTGCTGGTTCCACAGGTAGCCATCGGCTTGGACCGGCGAGCCGTTCGCGCCGATGACGTAGTAGTTGTGGGTGATCGGATCCTGATGAGCCGGGCCACCATAGTGCGAGGTCCCGGCGATGTCTTTGGCAATATTGAGGCCGACATTGGCGCAGTTGGCTGCCTGGCTGTAGACCGCGTTGTACGCGTTGATCAGACCCGCGCCCTGCTGGAAGACTGTGTATGCCGCCTTGCCGACCGAGTTCACGGCCGCCGAGGCTGAACTCGTCAATCGGCACTTGACCTGGTCAGGTGTCAGGGACGGGTTCGCCTGCAGCATGAGCGCGACCGCACCGCTGACAACCGCGGCTGATTGTGAGGTGCCGGACATCACGTACAGGTCGTCCATCGTGGTTCCGAACTCCTCATGGGTCCGGCCGACGGTCGTATTGTCCTCACTGAGGTAGCCGAGCAGATGTCCGCCGGGCGCGACGACTTCAGGTTTGATGAAGCCTTCATAGGTCGGGCCGGTGGAGGAGAACGAGGTGATGCCATCGTCCGCCGGATTGCCGGGCGTCCAGTTGTCGGTCATGGCACCGACGGTAATGACATAGGGCGTGTTGCCCGGCACCGCAATGGTCTGCGCGGCCGGACCGAAATTGCCGGCCGATGCCACGACCACGATGCCAGCCTGCCACAGTTTCATCACCGCCTGGTCGAGGGGATCATTCCAGTAGAAAGACTGCGGCTGGGCGCCAAACGACATGTTGACCACGCGAATGTTGTAGGCGGTCCGGTTGACGAGAATCCAGTTGAGGCCGTTGATGACGTTGGCGTAGCTGCCCAAGCCGGTGTCGTCAAACGCCTTGACGCCGACCAGTTTGGCCATCGGTGCGATGCCCATGGGCTGGCCGTCCACTGCCACAGTTGCGCTGCCAATGATGCTGGCGATGTGCGAACCGTGGCCGTTGCCATCGGGCGTGCTTTGTGTCACTCCGGCGATGGCGTCGTACGTCGCCAGCACCTTGTTATTGCCATTCAGATCTTTTGAGACCTTCGAAGAGCCCCACAGGCCGGTGTCGAGCACCGCGACTGTGACGCCGTTTCCGAAGTAGCCCTGTGCCGCCAGCAGGTCGGCGCCGACGAAAGCGCGAGCGTACTTGTCGATGACCGGCGTTCCCTGCGTTTTGACGGTCGCGTCGACAAACAGCTGCAGGTCAGCGCGCTGGCGCAACGTCGCGGCCTGCGACGCGCTGAGCAGTGCCGAAACGCCATTGATGATCGGCAGCTCGTGGGTCACCCGGCCGCGCACCCGCCGCACCGCCTGAGTCGCGTTAGCGGCGCTGTGCGCCTCCACAATATAGCCGACGGGCGGTAGGGGCGCCGGCAGCTGGCCTGCGGTCGCGGCCAACGCCGTGCCGCCGAGCGCCAGCGCGCCAAGTGCCGTCATCGCGAGGATGTGCGTTTTCATTCGAATATCCTGTGGCCATACCGTGTCTGGGACTGACGACAGTAGACGCGATGGCACCCTGCCCGGACGCTGTGCGGTCCGTCACAGAACGGGTCGGGAAACGCCAATTGGCGCACATAAGCGCGGTGTCAAATGAGTGTCCGGATGGCGCAACTGGCCACTGTACGATCAGCTGGCGACGCGCAGCGGCTCGGCATCAACCGGAAGTTCCAGCTCCATGGCGTAGTAGTCACCTAGCCCCTGGGCGCAGCCGATCTCCGCCATGCGCGCGCGCGCCCGCTCGTCGTCGATCCCGGCCGCGATGGGCACCACCTCGAGCGCCTGCGCCAGCGCGGCGATGGCACGGCAGGAACGCAGCGCCGCAGCGTCGCGGCTGGCAGCGACCACCAGCGCACGGTCGATCTGCAGTGCCCAGACCGGACATTGCGCCAGCCGCTTCAACGAGCTGAAGCCACGCCCAAGCTCGTCGACCACCACGCGTGCGCCGCAATCGACCAACTCGCCGATTGCTCGATCGGGCCGGTTGAGGGTTGCCAGCGTGCGCTCGGCAATGCGAAATTCGAAGTGGCTGGCGGCAAGCTCGGCCGCTGGCACTCTTTGCCGGCAGTCGCGCGCCAGGTGGCCGGCGGCAACATGTTGGCGGAGCGCACCGAAGGAAACCGGCACCTTTGCGCCCACTGCGGCGCGCAGCGCGCCGCAGTCACGCACCAATCGATCAAGGACCGCGCGCGACACGGCGAGCGCAAGCCCGGTGGCATCCGCGATGGGCAGGAACTCCGCCGGCGGCACTTCACCGCGCAGCGGATGCGTCCAGCGCATGTACGCCTGGATACCGGTAAGCCGTCCACATGCCAGCTCGTGACGCGCCACGTAACGCACGCCAATCTGACCATTCTCGATAGCCAGGCGCAACTCGCGCTCGATATCAAGGCGTGCGAGCGGCAGCATGCGTAAGGTGTCGGAATAGAACTGGGCCGTTCCGGCACCAGAGCGCCGCGCTTCGAGCATCGCCGCGCGCGCGTGTTCGAGCAGCGCCGTGGGCACCGCGGCATCCTGCCCGAGTATGGCAATGCCGGCGGACGGTGCGATATGAAAGCTGGTGTCGCGGATGCGTACCGGACGTGCAATGGCCGAGCACAGCGTACCAACGACGGTGCGCACCTGTTCGCGATCAACGCTGCCTTCGATGACGACACCGAGCAGGCCTTCGCCGAGCTGCCCGAGGTACCACTGTGTTCCCGCGGGCGAATCGCTGCCAGCCGGGATCTGGCGCAGCACTTCGGTGAGGATACGCTCGCCAATCGAGAAATCGATCAGCCGGCTGATGTCACAGAGACCGTCGAGAAACACCAGACATAGCGCGAGCGGCCGCTCACTCAGCGCCGCCTGCGCAACGGATTGCTGGAAGCGCTGTAGGAAGCCGCGGCGTTCCGTGGCGCCGCGGGTGGAGCCCGCTGCGGGTTCCTGCGCCGGCGCCGACGCGTCGTCAACGTGACGGATCACGCACAGGGTCCGGCGTGGGCTCTGGGCGCTCAACCGCGCCTGATAGGTCGCACCGTCAACCGAGAATTCCGCATCGCAGCCGCTACGAGTCGCGAGCGTGCGCCGCACGAGGCGTGCGAGCAGCACTGCCACCTGGGGCTGGAAGACGTC